>Ga0307376_10001309_pt1 | contig 27390 bp, 23 predicted proteins | sample TR2MG_FD_202536 | JGI IMG/M metagenome (GOLD analysis project Ga0307376, IMG submission 202536) | Soil microbial communities from Risofladan, Vaasa, Finland - TR-2 | ecosystem: Environmental > Terrestrial > Soil > Coastal area > Acid sulfate soil | place: Finland: Risofladan, Vaasa | collected...
TCGGCAGGTGCCAAGGGGTTGCAGATATTGTCTTAAATGAAAATGGTAAAAAGCAGGCCCGAGAATTGGCCCATTCTTTGAGAGATCATAATATTAAGGCCATTTATTCAAGTGATTTGAAAAGAGCACGAGAGACAGCACAGCATATAGCTGAGCATCATAATATTACAGTGCAGCTAGAACCCGGACTTCAGGAAATGAACCAGGGGGACTTAGAAGGACTAAGCTTTCCCGATATAAGAGATAAATATGCGGAAGTTCTTAAACAATGGAGGGAAAGCCCTGAAACTCTGAGACTTCCGAGCGGGGAGTCATTGGTTGAAGTCCAGAATAGAGCCTGGAAAGTGTTTGAAAAAGTTCATCAGAACCATATCGGAGAGACAGTTGTAGTTGTGAGTCACAACCTCACTATTATTACACTACTTTGTAAAATTACTGGTGTGGGGCTTAAGGGATTTAGAGATTTTCACATTGAGGCCACTTCAAAAAACATTATAATCTCAGAAGACGGCAGTCTTAGGATCGATGTTATAAATGATGTCTCACATCTATCTCCTATGGAATCCGTTCCCCTTTTTGAGTCAAATTGATAACTGTTTAAGCACGAAGCGACACAAATAAACCTTATGAAAGAGCCGTATGGCTCCTTGTAACATGAAAAATTATGTGGTGTAATTGCATACCAATATGAAAGAAGACATCATCAATGTAGTCTCCCAGTCCGTTGAGAAGATAGGAAAGAATCTAGACCTTACTGACTTATCAGTAGAAATAGAAGTGGGTATGCCCAAGAGAAAAGAGTTTGGCGATTTCTCAGTAAACACCGCTATGTTAATCGCTAACAAGATTGGCAAAAAACCCCGGGAAGTTGCCGAGCTGATTATCGAAAACCTCCCTCAAGAAAAAGACGAACTATTTAATAAAGTAGAAATTGCAGGGCCTGGATTTATAAATTTCTATGTAAAAGAAGAAGCAATTGTTAATAAGCTCTTACAAATAGAAAATGCCGGTGAGAAATTTGGTACAAGTAATTTAGGAAACGGAGAGAAGGTGCTGGTGGAATTTGTAAGCGCCAACCCTACAGGCTTTCTTCATATGGGACATTCCCGAAATGCTGTAGTCGGCGATACCGTGGCCAGAATCCTGAGCGCCTCAGGCTATGATGTTACCAAAGAGTTCTACATAAACGACGCCGGAAGACAGATGAACCTTCTAGGGGAGTCTGTCCTTATAAGATACAAAGAACTCTTCGGACACAGTGAGGAGTTGCCGGAGGATGGGTACAAAGGCGAATATGTTAAGGATATAGCCTCTCAAATAAAAGCTGAAAAAGGGGATTCTCTTCTTCAGGATTCTGCAGAACAAGCGTCAACGTATTGTAGGGAACTGGCCAAAGGGATACTACTTGAAGAGATAAAAAAAGATTTAGCCGATATAAATGTACTTTTCGATGAATGGTACAGCGAGGTAGAGAATATTCACACAGTATCAGCTGAGTCTGAAGATACTAAATTAAGTCAGATTAAGGCTCTTCTTAATAGCAAAGGTGTTCTTGAAGAACGAGAAGGGGCGCTTTGGTTTAAGGCTACCGAATTTGGGGATACGCAAGATTGGGTTCTCATAAAAAGCGATGGTAGTCCGACATATTTTCTTGCCGATATTGCCTATCATCTTGATAAATATGAACGCGGGTTTGATAGAATTATTAATGTTTGGGGCGCCGATCATCATGGTCATGTGTCGAGACTTAAGGCTGCTCTAAGATCAATAGGATTGGATGATTCACGCTTCAATGTGCTTCTTATTCAGTTCGTCAGACTTATGAGGGAAGGCAAAGAAGTGGCAATGTCAAAACGGGCTGGGAGTTATGTAACACTAAAGGAAGTTGCACAGGAGGTTGGAGCAGATGTGATGCGCTTTTTCCTTCTAATGCGAAGCTCTGAAAGTCATCTGGATTTTGATCTTGATCTGGCCAAGAAGGAATCAAGTGAAAACCCGGTCTATTACATACAATACGCTTATGCCAGAATTGGCAGCATTTTTAGGAAAGCTCAAGAAGAGGGCATAACTCAATCCAGTAATAATTTAGCACTCCTAAAAGCTCCTGAGGAAATTGATCTTGTTAAAAAACTTCTACTTTTCCCTGAAGTTCTAGAAGATAGCGCTAAATCTTTAGCTCCTCATAAAGTTGCATATTATCTTCAAGAGCTAGCAGCGCAGTTCCATGTGTATTATAATAAATGCAGAGTGGTAGACGAAAATAATGATATTAGCAGCGCTAGGTTGTATCTAATAACGTGCGCGCAAACAGTGCTCGGCAACGGGCTTAAGCTACTCGGAGTTTCGGCTCCGGAGAGGATGTGAGAAATGAGCAATAATAACTCTGGTCCAAAGAATAGTAAGATAATTTCACTCTTTATAACATTCGCAATTCTTTTTGTCGTTGTCTTCGGCCTGGGAGTTATAATAGGAAAAGGGCTAGGCGGCCCGGATACGAATACTGTCCAAAAAAGCTACGATATCGAAGCTCCAGAAGTAGAGTACGGCGCATCAGATGAAATTGCTAGTGAAAAAATTGCGCCACTTGAAATGGAGTCTGAAGTGGTTGTTTTGGACGAAGATATTCTAGATGAAGATGCTGAATCTTCTGTTGATAAGGATTCTAAAGAAGCTACCGCTGATACTGATAGCACAGAATCTCACTCTAAAGATACGCCTCAGATAGAAACCCCGTCACAAACACCACAACCTGAGAAAATGAAAGATAAATCTGAGGCTGATTCAAAAGAGGTAATAAAAGAGAATGAGTCTCCTAAGGTTGTTGTTGAAAAAACACCGCCAACAAAACAAGATACTCCGCCAGATAAGAGTACAATGCCTAAGATCGATCCGAATGGTCGTTACACTGTTCAGATTGGGGCCTTTCAAAACCAAACAGAAGCTAATAAGCTTATGAACTCACTAAAATCTAATGGCTACCCAGCCTTTATTAAACAAGTAGAGACCCCAGATAATAAGACCTGGTATCGGGTAAGAGTAGGTACCTTTTCCACAAAATCTGAAGCCCTAAATTACGGGGACAAATTAAAACAAAGGGCATCAGGGGTTAAGTATCTATTTATCACTGTAAATAACTAGAGCTATCTCGTTCCTTGCTTGGTTACTATAAAGCTGATATTGTTATTTTCAAATAAAAGATGAATTTGTAACAAAGTTGACGTGGATTTGAATAATGACTCAACCCGAAGAAATAACACAAAGATCTAAAAACAACGAGGGTCCGCAAGCATCCAAACTATTAGGTAGCGGAATTAAGACCTGGTGGCTTCTGTTGATGTTGCCGATAGAAGAGTATCTTCTCAAAATAAAGATCCATCCTGACATTCTGACGATATCCACTCTAGTCGTTGGAGTGCTTACCGGTTTGGCTTATCATTACGGATTAATTTTTATTGGGGGTATCTTGGTTCTTGGCGGGTCGACTTTTGATATATTTGACGGCCGGGTTGCTAGAGCGCAGGGGATCAATAGTGAAAGCGGTGCTTTTTTTGATTCAAGTTTAGATAGGATTTCAGAAGCTTTTATTTATGTAGGCTTACTTAGCCTCTTTCAGGGAACTATTTTTTCATACGTAGTCTTTTTCATACTCGTCTCTACAACAATGGTAAGTTACACACGGGCAAGAGCAGAAGGCTTGGGTGTGAAGTGTGAAGTCGGCATTATGCAGAGAACAGAAAGAGTTGTTTATCTCGGTGTTCTTTCAGTCTTCAACTTTTTCGGGAACCTGATTGCAAATGCCTTTGGTTACGGATCTGATAACTATTTGCTTAAGCTTTCTTTAATACTGATACTGGCTTTTTCCTCATATACAGCAATCCAGAGAATGGTTCATGTTATGGGTACTTTGAAGAAAAGAGAGGCTGGAAATAATCCCGAGCCCGAATCTGACAAAGAGCCGGAAATTGCTGAGTCCTAACACTTATTCTTAAATATTCCCTTATATTTGATAGTTTCTGAATTCTTAGGTATAAATTCATTGCCTAAGTGCTTGCCAACCTACGTACTAGGCTAAATTTTGCTGTTGTCTAAGTTGTCTATATTACTTGCTTTTTCTCGACCATAAGAGGCAACAAATATTTAAATAACATTTGGGGGAACCTTATAATTTAGTTAAGGGGAATTGTAGTAAACTGCGTGAAATTTACAGGTAATTCCTAAAAATAAAGTAAAATATGCCTAAACGCACTGATATTGAAACTATACTCCTATTAGGATCGGGCCCAATTGTAATTGGGCAAGCCTGCGAATTTGATTATTCGGGCACCCAAGCCTGCAAAGCTCTTAAAGAAGAGGGATATCGAATAGTTCTCGTCAATAGTAACCCCGCCACAATTATGACCGATCCTTCTTTTGCAGACCGCACTTATATAGAACCTCTTCATCCGGATATTGTTGAGAAAATCATCAAGAAAGAGCGCCCTCAAGCGCTGTTGCCAACCCTAGGCGGTCAGACTGCTCTTAACATCGCAGTGGACCTTGCAGAATCAGGTGTGCTTGAAAAATACAACGTTGAATTAATCGGAGCAAAATTACCGGCAATTCAAAAAGCTGAAAACCGTCAGCTCTTTAAAGAAGCTATGATTAATATCGGCCTTGAAGTTCCAAGAAGCGGCATTGCTCATACAATGGAAGAAGCCTGGAGTGTGGTGGAAGAAATAGGTTTTCCTGCGATAATTAGGCCGTCTTTTACTCTTGGTGGAGCAGGCGGAAGTGTTGCATACAACAAAGAAGAATTTGAGGAATTCGTTAAATCCGGGCTCGATTTAAGCCCGTCTACCGAAATACTAATTGAACAGTCAGTCTTGGGGTGGAAAGAATATGAGCTTGAGGTAATGCGCGATACTGCTGATAACGTAGTGATTATATGCTCAATTGAAAATTTTGATCCTATGGGAGTTCATACCGGAGATTCTATTACAGTAGCTCCTTCTCAGACTCTGACGGATAAAGAATATCAGAGGATGCGAGACGCATCAGTAGATATAATGAGAGAAATCGGTGTTGATACCGGAGGGTCAAACGTACAGTTTGGTCTTAACCCTGAAGACGGAAGTATGGTTGTGATAGAAATGAATCCCAGGGTTTCTAGGAGCTCAGCTCTTGCCTCAAAAGCTACCGGATTTCCAATAGCCAAAATTGCAGCCAAACTTGCTGTAGGTTATACGCTTGATGAAATATCAAATGACATCACCAAATATACACCGGCTTCATTTGAACCCACGATAGATTACGTCGTTACCAAAATTCCAAGATTTACTTTCGAAAAATTTCCACAAACTGAGCCTACTCTCACAACGCAGATGAAATCAGTTGGGGAAGTAATGGCAATTGGCAGGACCTTTAAAGAGTCTCTTCAAAAAGCCATGCGCTCACTTGAGATTGACTCCTGGGGCTTTGAGCCGATTACAGGCGATTTGGATCTTATAAAACAGAAGCTGAGAACTCCCAATCCTGAGAGATTATGGTATCTGGCAGACGCTTTTAGAGCAGGGATGGATATTGAGGAAATATTTAACCTTACATACATAGACAGGTGGTTTCTACAGAACATAAAACAAATACTGGATGTTGAAAATAAACTTAAAGAAGCAAACGGCCAAATCGGGCTAGACCTACTTAGGCTTGCTAAAGAATATGGCTTTTCTGATATTAGAATAGCCGAGCTTGTTGGGAAAGCAGAAGATGAGATAAGAGGAATCAGGCTCAAAAATAATATGAAGCCGGTCTATAAAATGGTTGATACATGCGCCGCTGAGTTTGAAGCACACACTCCTTATCTCTATTCAACATATGAAACCGAAGATGAAGCCCCACCTAGCGATAAAAAGAAGGTCATAATACTTGGCGGCGGTCCAAACAGAATCGGACAAGGGATTGAGTTTGATTATTGCTGTGTGCATGCCTCATATTCTTTAAATGAAGAAGGTTTTGAGTCGATTATGGTCAACTGTAACCCAGAGACCGTAAGTACTGATTATGACACATCCGACAGGCTATATTTCGAACCCCTTACACTTGAAGATACTTTATCAATAATTGAACGGGAAAACCCTTGGGGAGTAATTGTTCATTTAGGGGGTCAAACCCCACTTAAACTTGCGATACCTCTTGAAGAGATGGGTGTGAGGATTATAGGGACATCTCCTGATAGCATAGATCTTGCTGAAGACAGGGAAAGGTTCAGGGACCTTGTACAAGAGCTTGGGCTTAGGCAGCCACAAAGCGGTATTGCCAGGAGTCAGCAAGAAGCTCTACAAATTGCCCAAGATATAGGTTACCCAATAGTAGTAAGGCCTTCTTATGTTCTAGGGGGCAGGGCAATGGAGATTGTCTATAAAGAGGAAGCACTTAAGAGATATATAACTGAGGCAGTTAAAGTTTCTCCAAATCACCCAATTCTTATAGATAAATTCCTTAAAGATGCAAAAGAAGTGGATGTTGATGCAATATCAGACGGCAAAACAGTTGTGGTGGGCGGAGTTCTAGAGCATATTGAGGAAGCAGGTGTTCACTCGGGCGACAGCGCTATGGTGTTGCCTCCGTATTCAATTGAGAGCTTAATAATTGAAGAGATTAAACGCCAGACCAAAGTACTCGCTCTGGCTCTCAAAGTTAAGGGTTTGGTAAATATTCAATTCGCTGTAAAAGACTGGGAAGTTTATATAATTGAGGTAAACCCCAGAGCTAGCCGTACGATTCCTTTTGTTAGTAAAGCAATTGGGGTGCCGCTTGCTAAACTCGGCACTAAGGTAATGATAGGGAAAACCTTAGAAGAATTGGGATTCACCCAAGAGATTGTTCCCAAGCATATTTGTGTAAAAGAATCGGTGTTTCCATTTGTGAAATTCCAGGGTGTTGATACCATCCTCGGCCCTGAAATGAAGTCGACCGGTGAAGTGATGGGGATTGATACTGAGATCAGAAGGGCCTTTGCAAAATCTCAGATTGCCGCAGGCAACGATCTCCCGCTTCTAGGAACAGCCTTTATTAGCGTAAAGGACGATGACAAGCCGCAAGCTTATTTAATTGCTAAGAAGTTATCTGAGCTTGGGTTTAGTATAATGGCAACTAGCGGTACTGCGGCATATTTTGAGAGTTCCGGTCTTAACTGTATATTTGTGAAGAAAGTAAGCGAAGGAAGGCCCCACGTTGTAGATCATCTCAAAAATGGTGAAGTTCATTTAGTAATAAATACAACTTTCGGGGAAAAAGAGGTAGCACAGTCTTACTCAATCAGAAGAGCATCTATTATTCATAGAGTGCCGTATTTTACTACCATAGCTGCATCAAGAGCCGCTGTGGGCGCTATTGAAGTTATGATAAATGAAGGGCTGGACGTAAAAGCTATTCAGGACTACTATTGATGTTGTATAATTATGTATCTACTTATGAGTTGTAAATATTTTATCGAAATAATCGGAGGTATACATCGTGTCAGTTGAAAGAGTACCTATGACACCCAATGGGCATAAGAAGCTGACGGCAGAGCTGCATCGTTTAAAAACTGTTGAAAGGCCCGATGTAATAAGAGCAATAGAGTACGCCAGATCGCTGGGCGATCTTTCAGAGAACGCAGAATATGAAACCGCCAAGCAGAGGCAGTCTTTTGTCGAAGGTCGAATCCAGGAGCTTGATAGCAAATTGAGCAGGGCTGAAGTTATTGACCCGGCAACTTTAAAAAATAGAGACAGGGTAACATTTGGGCTTCATGTTAAGCTTGAAGACTCAGATACAGGCGAGACTGTAACTTATCAACTTGTAGGCCCGGATGAATCAGAACCTGAAAATGGAATGATTTCAATCACGTCTCCAATAGGCCGTGCGCTCATCGGAAAACAGGAAGATGATGATGTTGTAGTCCAGGCTCCCGGTGGAGTTAGGGAATTTGTTATTTTGGAGATATCTTAGAATAAATACATATTAGCTTTATGAAGTGCCTTAAGTATGATATTTTATACTACTTGTTAGCACGGAGGCTCGAATAAAAATGAAAAAGATTTCAATATTATACGTTCTAGTTCCACTTGCTTTTATTGCTTTTGCTATTTCAGGCTGCGGAGAAATTAAGACGACTTCGTACTTTACTCCCACAAAAACCAAACTGAAGGATTTTCAGGCCGTTCAGTTTGAAACCTTTGATACTGAAATCGAGGATTTTCCAAAAGAAGCGCTAGCTAAAATTCCAGCCGAGTCAGCAGCACTTCTTGATTCCAAAGACAAATTTAAAGAAGTCAGCAACTCTGAAATAACTAACATCCCGGCTTCAGATACAATTATTGTTTTGGGTGAGGTTGCTGAGTTTAGACCGAGCTCTGATATCTCATATGAAGGCGGCGGAATCAAGTTCGGAGAAGTTTCAATAACCATTAAATTAGCCCTATTAGATAAAGCTACAGGTAATGAGATAGCCACGGGTGAAATTAACGGGTTTAGCTCTATGGGTTTTATGGCAAAAGACATATATGAAAGTATGGCAAAAGAGATTGTGAAATACATCTTAGAAATTTACTAGGATATGAGTTAGAATATTTTAATAAACAGTGTGATTATTTAGGAGAGATAAATGATAAAAGTAACAATGAAAAGGGTAACAATGAAAAAAGTAATAATGGCATTAATAATGCCAGTTCTTTTTGCCGCAGTTCTGATTCAGGGCAGCGATGCATTTGCACAGGGACAGGCGGCTGAAGATTATAAAAAGGGTCGCGAAGATTTCCTTAGTTTTACTCCAGACGGGTTTAAAAACGCTATTCAATATTACAACAAAGCCATTCAGGCCGATCCTAATTACGCTCCAGCGTACGCAGGGCTAGGTGAGCTATATTCATTCCAGGGTTTTTATAGATATGAAGTTAAAGAGGATTACGAAAAGTACTATATTGATTCTTATGAAAATATGAAAAAGGCTTTGCAAATCAATCCCAATCTAGAGCCTGTTCAGTTAGCTTTAGCGTACACATATCTACATCTTAGTGATGAAAAGTTAGCTAAATCTGCTGCACAGGGCATTTTGTCTAAGAATCCTAATAATGCAGAAGCGCTATATATTTTATGGGCAGCTACAGGAAGGAACCCGAGCAGTCCAGAAATTAGAAAAGCTTTGGAAATAAACCCCAAATTGGTACCTGCTTTAATTGGTTTGGGTACAGCTTATTACGAAAAGAGGCGTTCCTTTAATCAAGCTGCAAACTACTATAGACAGGCCGCAGAAATTGCGCCTTCCCCAGAAATCCATAACTATCTGGGTAATGCTTTGATATATCAGGGTTATTACCCCCAGGCTATTAAACAGTTCCAAAACGCAATAAAGCTAGATCCCAACTATGCATCTGCATATCAGAATATGGGAATAGCTTATTATTATATGAATAAGCCACAAGACGCAATAACATCAGGGAAAAAAGCGATTTCTCTAAATCCAAACAGTCCAGACGCATACTTCTTTATCGCGCAGGGTTACGATAAAGCTAAAAACACCCAGCAGGCTATTAACTACTATAATCAGTTCTTACATTATTCCCTTGGTCAGGATGAGTATTCCATATATGTTAAAACAGCTGAGCAGAGAATAGCGTCACTTGGTGGAAGACGTCAGTAAAAAGTCGCTGAGCATCAATGGTTAGAATTGTCGAGACGTTCATGCAAAAAGAAACCGTGCAGCCAGAGTTAATAAATTTATCGTTCTCGATGGAATCAAGTGGGACACTATGGAACGTTATATTTGAAGGGTTTGACCAAGAAGTAGTTCTTGTTTCAAAATTCACTGGGCATGAACCAAAAGCTGTTAATACTCTTTACAGATTTGGGTTTCTGATATCCGAAAGATATAAGGATTGTAAAGTGAATCCTAAACACTCAGGGATTGAAATTAGAAAGTCTCTTCCCGAAAACGATTTTGAATTAGTCAACGAATGGACAACACTTATGGAAAACGTTCGTGAAGAGATGACAAGCTTAATGCCAGGCCCACAGTGACACTAGCCCATATATAAGATTATAAAACAATTACATCCCCTGAAATTACTGTATTTATTTCGCCGTAATCTGTTTTAACCATTAAATAACCTTTTTCATCAATACCAATTGCCGCTCCTTCATAGGAATCTTTCTCTTCAATCTTTACTCGAACTCGTTTATTTAAATCCCCCCACATATTAGTCCATTCACTTAAAATTATTGCTTTTCCTTTATTTGAAAAGATTTGATACCAATTTTCTAATTCTAGAAGTAAATCTGCCGCAAACTTTGATCTATTTATATCTTTGCCGAGATGTTCTTTGATTGAAGTTGCGATATGTGCAACCTTTCCCATCTCCTCATTCATATCTTCTCTGGTCATATTAATATTTACCCCAATCCCAACAACTATAAAATCGACCATTTCTCTTTTGGGCCTCATTTCTGTTAAAATACCGGCTGCTTTCTTCCCAGAAATCTGTATATCGTTAGGCCATTTGATTTTTGTCTCTGCCACACCTAATTTTTCAATAACTTTATTAAGCGATATAGAGGCAATAAGAGTGAATAGAGGGGCATCTGAAGCCGCAATCTCCGGTCGAAACAATATTGAAATATATAGATTAGTTCCTGCAGGAGATATCCACTTACGCTCTAGACGGCCTCTCCCCCCAGTCTGTCTATCCGCTATCACCACAGTGCCTTCAGAAGCCCCTTTCTCACCTAGCTCAAGCAGTGTAGTGTTTGTTGAGTCCATTTCATCCTGGTAGTGGATCACTTTCCCCAGAGACTCAGCTCTGAGAAGGCCATTTAGTTTTCTTATCATAGAGGCTGTCATAGTCATTACCGATAATTATTTTAACTGGTAAATGAAACATTCGCGCTTATACTAATAACCTAAAATCAAATACAAATTGAGAGAATAACACTATGAATAAGATAATAATTCTAACTTTATTCTACATTGCTTGCTTTGTACCATTTACTAGCAACATAGCTGATGAAGTAAGTTCTGCTGTCGAACCAAGCGAATTTGTAGAAGTTACAATTGATCAACTCGTTTCCAATCCGAATCAGTATGATGCTCAGCGTGTAACTTTAGAGGGTTTTGTGGACAAAGTTGAATATACAAAGTCCAGCAAGGGAGAGCCGTTTACACTTTTTAGAATGAATGACGGCACTGATAACGAAGTTAGAGTTTATTATGAGGACGAGCATTTGGCGCTTTCAACGGGTGAGAAAGTGAAAATTCAGGGCAGATATAAAAAGCAAAAGAAATATCTTCTCTACAAATTAAAGAATGTAATAAAAGCCAGAACTGTAGAGAAAATAGCGGATACACCGTCTTAATATATGAGTTTAATTCTATATTCTTGGGCGAATTTTCAAATTCTTCTTTAAAAAGCCTATAAATACTAATATAATATCTTTTGTATGACCCTCCTCGGTACTGGATTCAGAAGAATTCTCTTATTATTAGTAATCGCAATATGCATCATCTTGATTGCTCTCAATGGTATTCTTAATATTAAGCTTCGAGCTGAAATTCCTAATATAATCGAGCAATTCTCAAAAGAAAGCCCGTATCAGATAAACATCCGAAAGATCAGCCTGGATCCATTATTTAGATTACAGCTAGATAAAGTAACTGTTGTTGATCCCTCCTCAGAGACAAAAGATGTATTGAAAGTAAATCAGGTTACAGTAAAACCTCATATTTTTTCCTCTCTATTTAATCAGAAAATAAAACTGGGCGAGGTGGTTTTAAAAACGCCGGTAGTTCAGTCCAATCAGGAGAATGTAAATAATCTTGTCGATTTCATAGAACAGTTAAGGGAAGAGAAGAAAGATGACAAAAGCTCATTGGTTGAATTTGGGTTAATTAAAATATTATATGCCGATTTTCTGATCACACCTGAATTTGTCCTATCTATTCCAAACCTTAATATTGAGTTTGGTGATGAAAAGTTTGAAGATAGTCAGAGCATAACCTTTGATGGGAATATCGGCCTGTTCCAAAAAGAAGTAGGATTAAATGGCTCTGTAGATATTTCTTCAGACAAGACCAAAGGGGAGCTTAATCTTCAGGTTGATAAGATTAATATAGCAGCAGTTTCATCATTATTAGGCGACTCAGAGAATCTGAAAGCGCAAACGAAAATGAGTTTTGAGGTTTCGGATTCAATAACGCTAAATGGTCTTCTAACATTTGATTCTGATAAAGGAATATTTTCCGAAAAGCCCTTTGCCGAATTCATATATGATCTGAGTTACGACAAGACTGCCGATATCGCAAATGTGAATACGCTTGATTTCCAGATAAACGATCTTCTTAAAGGTTCCTTTTCGGGTGATATTGAGAAGGTTATAAAAGAAACAGTTTTCAATCTTTCAGGAGAGATAGACACCTTAGACTTAAGAGACCTTATGGTACGTATTTTTAATGATGATAAGGGTCTTCTCTCGGGAGAATTGAATACCGGTAATTTGAAAATAACTGGATCAAGGAAAGAGGACGATATCCATTTAAACGGGGATGCGCATTTAAAAAACTTTAAGTTTAGCTCAGAAAACGAAGATGACCCAAGTGTCAATGATCTCGATTGCGATCTAAAGGTCAACCAAAACTTCAATTCTGCGAGCAGCTTTTCACTTTCTTCTACTGGAAAATGTACAGCCCAAGAATTCTCCTGGGACAAAACAGGAGCAGTCAAAAATATTACTGCCCGCGTCAATTTAGACTCTAAAACTAAATGGACTGATAATAGAATCTCCTTATCAAATATAAACAGCAAGTTTATGGACGGCAGTGCTAGTGGGACTTTGAATTTCTTTTTATCTCAAGGCTTCGGAGGAGGTATCACTAAGATAAGCGGTAATATTTTAGGCAGTAATCTAAATCTGGAAATGACGCCAAAGACTATTATTCCTGCTAATATCGCAGGCAATGCAGAGTCAGTAAGCGCAAGATTTGAGGGCGGCTCAAGTAATTACGATGCGGACATCTCTCTTAAAATAGACAATTTTCTTCTTCAATCCAACCAAGGAAGGGAATTCCGTGTTTCAAAATTACAAACAGGGGAGTCTGTAGATTTTAGATATAAATCGCTAAGTAATGAGGAAGATGCTTCAGGGGAATCTAGTATAGATGAAATTACTATTCAAGGTAAAGGTGTTTCTTACCAACAATTATCATTTGAAGAATATCTAATCAATAAGGGAACTGTAAAAGATGTAGATTTCTTGTTAGAGCTCGGCAATGACCGATGGAAGTTAAATATGTCCTCAGAAGGTTCAGATTTTAGTATACTTGGCCATGATGTAACACTAGAAGAATTTAGCGAAAGCCTCAGTATAGAAAACAGCGGTAGAGAGGGTTTTAAAGGAAGTATTAAAGGGGTGAGGGGTAGATACAAGAGTATAGATTTTCCTAATCTATCGTGGGATTACAATTTTATAAACGACAGGGCAATAGTCTCAAATGTTGCAGCCCAGATAAGCACATTAGGACAATTTAAAACAGATCAGCTTTTTATTAATATTGGCTCTGAAGTAGGTGGATATTCCTATAGAGTACAGTTTGAAGACGCAACTTTCGCAGGATTTGAAGATAAATTAAAGTCTGACGGTATCCAGGGAATCTTTACGATAAACAAACCGGGAACTACTGATAAGGACTGGTTTGGTAGCGTCGATATTAAGAAGACGGCGATAATATCTGCTGTTGTAGATAATATTTCAAATACTATTACACCTGTACCTGAGGGCATAGTACTCGGAGAGATAAAAGGCAAATTTTTAAATGGTGATATAAGCGGGAAGATCAATATTGATACTACTACCTCTCCTTCGGGTATAGAGACAAAACTAAAACTTGTTAATGCTTCAATTGAGTCAGCGGGCACTACTATTAGGCTAAATGAGTCTAATTTCGACTTTTCCGGCACTTTGCCTAATGGCGCTCTTCCCGAAGGCAGTGGCAATCTAGAGCTTAAAAATATTATCTTAGACAATGAAGGCGTGGCTTCAAAATTGGGCGCAAGTATAAGTACAAGGACAATAGCTGAAACCTTATACATAGATAAAGGGTTTATAAAAGGTAACGGCAATCAGGAGATAGGTTTTTCTGGAGAAATGGACAATTCATTAAATGAAAACCGGGCATTAAAGCTCACATTCCCTGAGGTTGTTATTTCAGATGCCGTCGCATTATTGACCCCGGTTATTCCAGAGAATTTCAGAGATTTCAAAACCAAAGGATATGCCGGTATGGACTTGGTTTTTCATAACCTCTTTTATCCACAGAGCAGGTGGGGTGGCAAAGTAAGCTTACAAAACGGCTCAATATCAGGTGATTATAGTGGAGCCCCATTAATTGTGGACGGAATAAACGGGACAATAACAATAAAAGACAACGTCAGCTCAGAAAATCCTTTAGCAACTCTCATGGGCGCAAACCTGAAATTATCAAAAAGCCTATTCCAAAAATTTCTCAAATCTTTTAAAGAAGCTAATCTGGAAAAAGATCTAGATTTTCTAAATATTAAGCGGATTGAATACGGGATCTTAAAATTTGAAGACGTAGAAGCTGCGCTTGAAATCGATAGGCAAAAAATAAACTTAAGAAGATTAATTTCCAACTTATTTAGAGGTAATTTATACGGCGCAGGATTGTTAGAACTAAATCAGTCGCAGAGCCAATATAATCTTTCTCTATTGTTTGATGAGATTAGTCTTGAGGGCATATCAGAGAAAGTCTCCCCAACCCAAGAGTACATAACAGGCCGACTAAACGGTCTTATCTGGATAAGTGGGAAAGGCGCAGAGCCTAATACAATAAATGGACCCTTTATGTTCTGGTCTAAGAAATCTAGCAAGGAACAGCGTAAGATTGGTAAAGCCCTTTTAGACAAACTAGGAGCTAAGGAAAGATTGATACTTGGATCTAATCGTTCATATGATAACGGTAATATTTCAGGTTATATTAAAGATGGTTTAATTACTTTTAAAGAGTTTGATGTTTCAAATAGCATATTAGGGATAACAAACTTGTCGATCCAGGCGGACTCTGTGCAAAATTCTATTACTATCTTGCATATGCTCTCGGTAATAAGAGAATTAGCGAGAAGATCAGAAACAGGCGGGCCTACGATTGAAACAAATTAAGAGAGGTGAAATTATGGAGAGATTAGCAATGAATATTATCAAACCGTTAGTACTATTTACGTGTTTCCTTATTGTTTCTTGTGCAACTATAACCGTTAATGTGTATTTCCCTGCCGAAGAGGTTAGGGATGCATATTCAAGTCTGGAAGAGGAGTTCTTAGAGCAGGACGATGAAGATACGGATAAAGTTCCTAAGACTAAGACTGTAAGTCCTACGCCAGAGCCTCAGAGCAAAAATATATATCCAGATGAACCTGCATTATCTGAGACTAAGGTAATTGTGATTAAGCGGGAAATATCCCTTGATTTTAGCAACTACGCCTGGGCTCAGGGAAATATCTCTCAGCAAATAGCCCAGAAGATTAGAGCTATGCCACAGGTTATCAATGCTTATAAAAGTAGAGGTAAGCGTCAGGATGTCATCGATCAAATGGTGTCTCAAGGTAAAGTTGCAGAAGGAAGCCAGGGACTCCTAGTTAAAAAGGCAAGCCTTTCACCATCAGAGACACAAGCATTTAATGCAGAAAATGCAGACAGAAAAATAATTATTCAAGGTATGGCAAGGGCAATAGTTGAGATTAATAACCTTGACCCTACACCTGAGAATATTAACAAAGTACTTCCTGAAGCAGCTCGCCAGTTCGCAAGCGTTAGAAGAAGTGACGGATAAATAGCAGGTTTCTTAAAAGAACACTAACAACTATAAGCCGGAGCGTCTATAAACTATTAATTAGACGTTCCGGCTTTTTTGTTCGGCTGCCGGAAGAATCTTTAAGTTCATCTGATGGCAAAAACAACTTCGCAAAAAATAGAAAAAATTATGAGAGTGATATATTTAGTCTTTTTTGGTTGTATAATTGTATTTACGTTATGGTTATAGTTAAAGGGTAGGTTCAGTCTCCAAAATTATATAAAGAGGGTGTAGTCATGTACAAGAATAAATTTTTTGGGTTATTTCTATTTGCTTTGTTCTTGATCTTCTCAAGCTGTGATGGCGGGAGTGGCGATTCAGGGGATATATTACTTGAAGGGATTGTTTCAAACCCATCTCAGTTCGGTGACCTTACAGTTGTAGTCTTAGAAGGGAATAGCAGAAAAGGATCAACTACTGTTAACTCACTTGGGAACTTTGGAATAAGATTCAGCTCATCGACCGGAGTAGTTACATTAAGGTTTGAATCTGATACTTTTAATGCCGAAAGACCTAATATTCAAGTAATTGACCAAAGCGTAACAAATTTAAATATTACTCTTCAACTAAACCCAACACTAATAATAATTGACCGTTGGCAAGTCTTTCAAGATCCTATCTCGTTCTCAGGGACGCAGACTATAGATTACAATGAGAGCCAGGCTGAATTCAATCTTGATGGAGACGGTGGGAATTGTATGTTTGCGAGTGGCAGTAGTCTTATAACCTATAGGGTAAAGAGCATCAGCATAACTGACTGCAGGGAAGGGGTGAAGGCTCAATCCACAGGTTCTATTGTCCTTGAGGCTGACGAGGCAATCCTGATATCCAGTAACCGAGACGCAATCGTGGCGCTTGATGATGCTTTTATAGGCATTGGACAGACCTCAAGTCCTATAAACAACACAATCGTTATTCAATCCTTTAATCAATTCGGTATTAATGCAGCCGGCAATTCAATTGTAGATGTAGATCCACAAAATCAGTGTTCAATAAGCGGTAGCAGGGGCGCTACTAATGTAAATAGCAATGCCTCTGTTAATACCTCCACTTGCACATTATCTGACGGATAGTATTTATCAGCGATTTGTTGCCCAACTGTAGATAGCAATATGCCTCTGTATCTTTGATATTCCTGAACTCAAAGTGATTTTGAGTTCAGTATTAATTAACGGGATACTATTATTTTATGTATTCTAATAACAAGTTGGCATATCTTCGCAGATAGTTCATATTATTGTGGAGGACTGAATTATGCTTAACACGGATAACCCTGGTCTCTTTAGGCTCGTTCTGGGCTCAATGAGATACAGGATGTTCAACTTCATGGCGTCCATTATTATATTGCTCATTCTTTCTGCGATTCTGGAAGGGCACAAATATGGATATCTAGCAATTAATATTGCAAGTACTATAGTATTTGTTTTAGGAATATACGCTGCTGGCAGAAATAAAAGAAGTGTAATTATACTAATCATATTGGGACTACCCTGGTTTCTCTCAGAATGGATATTCACCAAGTCTCCCGAAACTATTTTTGCTAGTGTATTATTCTTTCTTTTTATAACGGGAACAATTACCGATCACATCCTGCATTCCGAGAAAGTATCTACCGATACTTTATACGGAGCGGTTTGTGTTTTCTTGCTATTAGGGCTTCTATGGGCTTCTATTTACGGCTTCCTTGAATATGTCTCCCCGGGAATTATCTTTGTTAACAACAATGCCGAAGCTGTTAATTTGCTTACTACAAATGAAATAATATATTACAGCTATACAACTCTAACCACTCTGGGTTACGGAGATATTACCGCCCTAACGTCTGAAGGCAGGATCATCTCGGTGCTTGAAGCCATAGTAGGGCAGCTATTTATTGCATTCTTAGTAGCTCGTCTGGTTGCTATATACACGGCAAATGCCTTAAGAAGGAAGTCTGATTTATAAATTTATGAAGGAAAGAGATTTGATTAGTTCGTATCCATAAAACAAATATGCAAACTTAATAATAAAAGCGATACAAATTATAGGTGCAAACAACAATATAGGGTAACGTTTCAATCCGCATGCTGCATACAATATATCAAACGGTATTGGGGAGGCGGCTCCCGCAAATAATATCAGACTTATTACCCAGAATGAACGTCCCTCAGTCCAGGGATGATTTTCTATATTCGGGAAATTTCGTTTTATGAATTTGGATTTTCCAAAGTATCTAGCAATATAATAGGTGATTGTAGAACCTGTCATAGATCCTAATCCCATAACGATTATTAGCCGGATGGGCTCAAAACCCAACATTGATCCTAAAATTGCGTAAATCCAGACCGGCAGCGCAATCGGCGTGCTGCTTATTGTCGTTAATATATACAGAATAAAATCGATTCTGTCCTGTCCATATGTTATAAGTAAAGTTTTTCCAACTGTTATTATTTCTTCTCTAAATATGAGTGGGAGCGCTATGCTTGTAATTATTACTATTACAGCGAATAGGAACGTTACGTTTATAGTTTTGTAAAAGGAGCTTAGTCGTTGGGTAACCATTTCTTTTATTAATAAGACAATATTCTCGTTAGATTTAAATTAACCTATAGTGAGGAATTAGTTAAGGACTTAGTCTTAGTATGCCTGCTATCTGCAATCAAAGAGAATTGATGTAGAGTTCATTAACTTAATCAAAGCTCTTGTAACATAAAGAAAAGGTAGTTCCCCCCCCCCAATATATGTATCATACAAATTAAAATTTCCGGCAACTTGATAAATAGAGTTAATCTGGTTCAATATCCCATATGAGTAAACGTAAAGTTGTCCTAATCGCCGGTGATGGAATTGGTCCTAATATAACGATAGCGGTTCAAAAAGTGGTAGCTGCTTCGGGTGCAGAGATAGACTGGGTTGAGCGTAAAGCGGGTCTTTCCGCTCTTGAAGAAGGACTTGACGTACTTCCCGATAGCACTATAGATGCAATCAAAGAACATAGAGTTGCTTTAAAAGGCCCTTGTACTACTCCTATAGGGGAGGGATTTACCTCAGTAAACGTCCAGTTGAGGAAAACGTTGGACCTTTATTCAGCAGTTAGACCTATAAGAAGTTTAAACGGCGTAAAGACTCGTTTCTCAGGCGTAGATATCGTAATAATCAGAGAAAATACTGAAGGCTTATATAGCGGTGTAGAAAACACCATATCGCCGGGGGTCGTAATGAGTATGAAGGTTGCGACGGATAAGGCTTGTACGCGTATTGCGGAGAAAGCTTTTAAATACGCAAGAATGATAGATAGAAAAAAGGTCACGGTATTTCACAAAGCTAATATTATGAAATTGACGGATGGGCTTTTTATCAGAAAGTCCAGAGAAGTGAGTCAGCAATACAGCGATATTGAATATCAGGAAATGATTATTGATGCTGGTTGTATGAAAATAGTTCAGGACCCTACACAGTTTGATATTTTACTACTTGAAAATTTATACGGGGATTTACTAAGCGACCTTTGCGCTGGTTTAGTCGGCGGGCTTGGGGTTGTGCCCGGGTCCAATATAGGTGATAACATTGCTGTATTTGAGGCTGTTCACGGCTCTGCCCCTGATATCGCAGGCAAAAATATTGCCAACCCTCTAGCGCTTCTTATGTCATGTGTGATGATGCTTAATTACCTAGCTGATAACGAAGGCATAGAGTATTACGCAGAATGCGCCGGCAAGATTAGAAAGGCCTATAATAAAGCTATTGAACAAGGCGCCACAACCCGTGATCTAGGCGGCGATTTAGGTACCCAGGAATTTGCCGATGCTGTGATTGAAAGATTGTAATTGTCTTAAAAGGCTATTTGTTTAGGTTTAAAGATTATCTTGCAATACTCTAAGAAAGTTCCCGCTCATAATTTTTGTGACCCGCTCTTGTGAATAACCTTTATCAATAAAGAATTGGGCTATCTTAGGAAGGTCTGCTATGGTTTTAAGCTCTTGAGGAAAATCCTCAATCCTTGCCCCGTCCATATCGCTTCCAATTCCCACATGGTCTTCGCCGCAGAGATTGATCATATAATCCGCATGAGCAAATACGTCTTCCAGAGTAGGTTTGTTGTCTCCAATCTTTAGAAAATAATTGTAAAGAACTATGCCAATAACACCGCCCCTATCTGAGATTGCCTTGAGCTGCTCGTCTCCCAAATTTCTCGGATGATCGGTTAATGCCCTTGCATTGGAATGCGTTGCTATAGGAATCAGATCGGTAAGCTCTATTGATTCCCAGAAACATTTCTCATTTAGATGTGACAAATCCAAGGTTATTCCCAACTCATTCATCCTTTTGATTAATTGGATTCCCTCTTGAGATAAACCGTCTTCTGATTCGTTGCCCGATGCGTATTGATTCTTGTTGTTCCACGCAGGCCCTATGACCCTAACTCCTCTATCGTAAAACTCGTCTAACTTGGACACGCTTTCAATGGGGTCAGCTCCTTCTATTAGAGTTAAAAACCCTATCTTAGAGTCCTGCCCAAATTTTGTCAGATCCTCAGCTTTTAAAATTTGATACACATCGTTCGGAAAAGTTTTATAGATTTCTTCGTACTTAGAAAGTTGGTCTAATCCGGATTGTACTGTCTTATCGGGTTTATGCTTAGGGTGTATGAATACGGTGTTAAATACCATCCTTACATTACCTTCCTTAAGCCAGGGAAGCGTAATCATGCACGGCATGTCGGGGTTTACAAAATCCCTTTTGAAGTAGTTCAAGTGAAATGCTATATCCTCGTGCGCGTCTATGATTAAGAAATTTTTTGACATGTCGTTTAGGAATAAAACCCTAGGCTTGCAAAGGTAACCACTGAACCGGTGTCGGGCTCAAGCGCCTGATCGTATCCCAGAAGGACTCCTCTTTTTGCCTGAAGGGTGTTCAGTGTAGCGTATATGGATGAAAGCCCACAAATTTTTCTCCAGTCCTTTTCCTCTTCAACAGATCGATAAAACCCTTCAGCGTCCAATCTTTCCGTGTATTCTAAACTATTAATATCCCTTTCCTTTATTTTGCGAAGAGTTATATCATCTACTTTATCTCTGTCCCCAAATTTAGGACCTACGTGAGCCATATCCACCCCTGCAATGATAAATGCCCTGTCACCTAATTCACTTATTATCTTTGAAAGTGACTCAAGAAATAGAGATATTCTTTTATCCTCTAAAGGGGATTTTCCTTCCTGAACTAGGTTGTAAAATGAATTGCAAAGTATCGGAACAATTTTATAATTCTTCTTCTCTCTCAGAACATACTGAAGGAATGCCACCTGAAATTCGATAGAGTGTTCTGTTCGGTGGGCGATCTCTCCATCGAATAGATCCCAATTACAGTCTCTAATTAAACTATCAATAAGCTCATTATTTGTGTCCGATATACCAAGCGGGGTTTCAAAACTTTTTCTAGTTAAAATAAAAGGATTGTCTACTTCTGCGTAATGCGAAGTACCAAAAATAATATACGTATCTGCTTCACAACCCTCATGGAGCTCTCTATAGGCTTTGGCATAAAGATGACTGCCCCTCGTAAAGTCGATGTGTGGGGAGATTAAACCTTTAAGTGTGCCAACCGGCCTTACATATGTGTCACTATCCCGGGCTTCATCGAAAAACTTTTGAAACCAACTGTTTAATTCCACAATATCTTCCGGATAGGAAAGCCCGGCTTGGCTTGACGGCCTTATAATTGAAGAGTGGAAATCTTCTACTATTTTATTGTTATATTCTTTGAACTTTTTACTATCTAAAAAAAGCGCATCATCTAACTGATTAATTAACTGCTCCATTTCTTCAGACGGCACTCTTTCACCAAACCTCTCTTCGCATTTAGCTTGTATTTCTTCTCTTGAGTTAATGCCGTCAAATAAGCTAATAATAAATACAGTTTCAGGCGATATTAACATTACTTTCTCGCTCACACGATTTGGGTCTCTTAGGCAGATAACTCTTTGCCCTTCATGTTCAACCGGAAATGCCTCTATCGGATTTAGTTTTGGATATTCCATAGTTTTATTTGAAGAGTTTTGTTTGAAGATTTATTCAGGTTTGCCCCATCCGCCTCCACCTGGGGTTTCAATCCTTATGCTATCTCCTTTTTTTACTTTAAAACTTGCTTTAGGGGCAATTTTTGAAGCATTGCCCTCTCTTATCAAAGTGTTTTTGCCCTTCTTCCCTAGTCCGCCGCCCTCAATACCATAGGGAGCAAACCTTCTTCTCTCTGTAATCATAGACACAGTAGTGTCTAATAAAAACTTATACTCCCTAACTATAGAGTCTCCACCCCGATATTTCCCCTGTCCCCCGCTGTTCTTTCTAATTGAATAAGAATTTAACATAACCGGAAGTTCTCGTTCAAGCGATTCTATTGGCGTGTTTAGAGTATTTGTCATATGTGTTTGGATTGCGCTTACGCCGTCAAGCCCAAATCGCCCCCCCATACCGCCCGCTATTGTTTCATAATAGGCATAATCTTTCCCGGTCTTAGGATTTATTCCGCCGAATGTAAGATTGCTCATAGAGCCGGCGCTTGCAGCGGGTACTTTCTTTGGCACTGCTTTTGATAAAGCTCCAAATACTACGTCAACAACTCTTTGAGAAGTTTCGACATTTCCCCCAACAACCGCTGCCGGATATTTTGCGTTAAGTATTGAGTTATCATCTACAATTATTTCCACTACTCTAAGCGGACCAGAGTTAAGAGGCATTGATGAAGGAGCCAGGCACTGAAATACATAAATCACAGCGGCTGTCGTCACGCTGTATGGAGTATTGAGATTACCTCTTACCTGCCCGGAGCTTCCTCTTAAATCAACCCTAGCTCTTTGTCCCTTGATTGTGACTTTAGCCTTTATAGGGATTTTGTTCGTACCCACGCCATCGTCATCCAAGTAATCCTCAAATTCGTAAACTCCGTTAGGTATCAGCTTTATAACTTCTTTCATTATCTTTTCGCTGTAGTTAAGCAGTTCATTACCAGCCTGTTTAACTTTTTTAAGGGAGTATTTTTCTATTGTTTCAAGTAATCTTTTCTCTCCTAATTCTATAGCTCCCACTTGAGCATTGAAGTCTCCCTCTCGTTCTTCAGGGTCTCTGGTAGATGCGAGGATTTCGCTGAAGAGTTTTTTGTTAAGCTTTCTCTTCTTGTAGAGTTTGGAAGGGGGTATAAGAATTCCCTCCTGATCAATAGAAGTCGAGAGTGGCATTGAGCCTGGAGTAAGTCCGCCAATATCTGCATGATGTGCACGGGATGCGACAAAGAATTCTAATTTGTTATTGTAAAATACCGGCATAATACATGTAATGTCCGGCAGGTGAGTTCCACCCCTAAAAGGGTCGTTTAAAATGAGAACATCCCCTTCACTTATTTCCGGCATATCTAAAACAGCTCTAACTGCAAAACTCATAGACGCTAGGTGTATCGGAATATGAGCCGCCTGAGCAATCATATCGCCGTTTGATTGGAATATGGCGCACGAAAGGTCTCTCCTCTCTTTTATGTTAGGAGAAAATCCTGCTCTGATCAGAACAACGCCCATTTCTTCTGCTATAGAGCTTAGAATGTTCTGAAAAATTTCGAGTTCAAAGGGGCTCAGAGTCATTGGAATATTTAGATTGGCACCTATTTAAGATTTAACATTGCTTATATGTTCGGTTAATTAGCCAGTTTCAATTATTTGATGGGGGAGTGGAGATTTGTAAATAGTTCCAGTACTTACACTGCTCAGAATTGTAATATTTGATAACAGAGTTAGGAACAAAATTTTTCACAGGGCTTCCCGGTATTATATGTGTTCCGTTCTCACAATTTTGCACAAGTTGTAAATATGGAATGACGGCTTCGTCCCCTTTGTTATATTGGCCTTTTATGTTCTCGGATACTTTTGCATATGCTGTGCACTTTGCTAAGAGTTCTGGGACGAATGATTTGGCATCATCCTTTGCGCTGCATTCCTGAGATTCATAAGGCGCCTCACATTCAACTTTCGTTACAGTTCCTTCTATGGCAAAGTTTGAGCTTTCTAGAAGTTGTTCCTGAGTGCATGGTGCAGGGAGTGCATGGCACAAATTTGGTAATATAAAAGCAGCAGCCAAAAATAGTGATATTATTAGTGTATTGTTCATATTTTCATACTAATGTTATTTTGATTATTGTCAAATTCTATTTCAGATTGGGTATATTGATAGCCAAAATGGAGAAAAAAGGTTTATGAAAGTATTAGTTACAGGTGTAGCAGGTTTTATAGGCTCAAGTCTTTCAGAGAAGCTTTTAGATGAAGGTTTTCAAGTTATTGGCGTGGACTCTTTTTTTGATTATTACCCACGGAAGATAAAAGAGAGAAACCTTTCTAATTCCTTAAACCATTCTAATTTTGAATTTATAGAAGAAGATATTCTAGAAATTGATTGGAATAATATCTTAAACAACGTAGAGGGAATTTTCCACCAGGCTGCCATAGCTGGAGTAAGAGCAAGCTGGGGTCAGAAGTTTGATCAATATGTTCATAATAATATCTTGGGAACCCAGAGACTCTTAGAAGCCTGTAAAGATAAAAGTCTTAAAAAGATAGTGTGCGCCTCTTCTTCATCCGTATATGGAGATACCGAATATGGAGATACCGATGAGCTCCCGATTAAAGAGACTTCGCCTACTAATCCGGTTTCCCCTTACGGAGTTACAAAACTTTCAGCTGAGCATTTAGCTACTCTGTATTATAAAGGTTATGGAGTTCCTACAGTTTCTCTTAGATATTTCACTGTTTACGGGCCAAGACAGCGACCTGATATGGCTTTTCACAAATTCATCAGCGCCGTAATGAAAGGGGGGCAAATTGAAATTTACGGCAATGGAGAACAGACCAGGGATTTCACCTATATAGATGACGCTGTTCAGGCAAACATTCAGGCCTTTAAAGATGGGGTAGCAGGTGAAGTATATAACATCGGCGGCGGCAGTAGAATAAAACTTATAGATGCGATCAATATTATTGAAGAGATAGTTGGAAATAAAGCAAATCTGATATATACGGAACCACAAAGAGGGGACGCGAGGCACACTTTCTCGGATGTATCAAAAGCAGTGGCGGATTTCGGTTACTCTCCTAAGACCGATGTTAAATCCGGTCTCAAAAAGCACTACGAGTGGTTAAAAAAGAATATTGAGATTTATGACTAGCTTATGAGATTGCTTCTTTAAGAGTCTCACCCATTTCAGCCGGGCTTGGGCAAACCCTGACACCGGCGTTCTCAAGCGCTGCTACTTTGTCTTTAGCGCTCCCTGAGCTACCTGAGATTATAGCGCCTGCATGGCCCATTCTTTTCCCTTTTGGCGCTGTAGAACCAGCGATGAAAGCGACAACCGGTTTATCTATATTTTGTTTGATGTACTCAGCAGCTTCTTCCTCAGCGCTTCCGCCGATTTCACCAATCATAATAATTGCGTCTGTATCGTCATCTTGGTTAAACAGCTCCAATATATCTATGAAAGTAGAGCCGATAATTGGGTCTCCGCCAATACCTACAGAAGTTGATTGTCCTATGCCAAGCTCAGATAACTGCCAGACAGCTTCATATGTTAGTGTTCCGCTTCTTGATATAATTCCAATTCTTCCGGGCGTATGTATGTAGCCGGGCATGATTCCTACTTTTGCCTCGCCAGGAGTCATTACTCCAGGGCAGTTTGGTCCGATTAGCCTTACATTTTTTCCTTCCATATATTTTTTTACTTTAACCATGTCCAGAGTAGGAACTCCCTCTGTAACACATATAACAAGTTCTACTCCTGCATCTATAGCTTCAATCATGGAGTCCATTGCAAATGCAGCCGGTACAAATATAAGTGATGTATTAGCCCCGGTTATTCTTCTCGCATCTTCTACGGTATCAAAAACAGGAAATCCATCTACCTCAGTTCCGCCCTTTCCAGGTGTTACACCGCCAACAACATTAGTGCCGTATTCGCGGCACTGTGTAGCATGAAACAAACCTGCGCTCCCGGTTATTCCCTGAACGATGACTTTACTATCTTTATTTACTAAGATGCTCATTATTTTAAGACTCCTTTGTGTAATCTACAAGTTTAATACGTCAATGAAACCGTGGAATCATAACACAGTGTTTTCCCGGTTTCAACCAAACATATTTACTCAATGTTCTGTACTTGCTCTCTAATCTTTTCCATCTCTGATCTTAAGTCTATTATGCAATGTGATATTTCGGCGTCCTTAGACTTTGCAGATATTGTCCCTGCTTCACGGTTCATTTCCTGTAGCAAAAAGTCCAACTCTTTACCTATGGACCCTTTTTTATTGCTTGTCTCTCTGAATTTGCTGATATGAGCTTGAAGCCTCACAAGCTCCTCTGTGATATCGCTTCGTTCAGCCAGGTAAGCCGTCTCCTGATACAATCTTTCCTCGTCAATCTTTGTATCCTCAAGCAACTTCTCTATTCTTTCCTTAAGTTTTATAGATGTGTTCTTTATAAAATCTTTTCTCTTGGACTTGATTGTTGCAGTGAGCTTATCAATCATTTTGAGTCTTAGCTTAATATCCTTTTCCAGTTTCTTACCTTCTGAGGCTCTAGATTGATCTAGCTTCTTAATTGCTTCAAGCACAGTTTTTGTGATCTCTGCAGTTTCATTTTTGCTAAGCGTTTGTTTTGTCTCTCCCGTAAAGATTTCTCTAATCATTAGAAAATGCTCGAGCCTAGTCTCTTCCTTAATACCCAGTTCTTTTTTTAACTGGTCTATGTTAGTTTTAGTTTTCTTGGCAAGATCGATATTAAGTAAGAAGGAATTACTTCTTAATGATTCCAGAGTCACCGTTACCCTTACTTTGCCTCGTAATATCAAGTTCTTAACTGCTTCTGAGAGCTGATTCTCGATAGAAAGTGTTGACTCGGGGAGTTGAAATTTTATATCAAGGAATCTGTGATTTTCAGATCTTGTTTCAACAACTAGTTTTCCGTACTTAGTCTTTATCTCGCTTTTTCCGTATCCCGTCATACTTTTCATATGTCTGATTCCTCTTGTAACTGCTTTCCATATTGTTTTCTTAAACCCTTAAATAGTGCCCTCATTTCTTCGTTTCCATAATCAGGGTAAGTCCACTCTAAAGTTCTATATTCGTTAGCTTTGTATATAAGAGTTAGGTCCGCATATACCCCACTACCTAGATACGGTCTATGAGAGTAGCCTTTGCCTGTAGCTAGAATCAAATGTTCTTGAGCTATATAGCCAGGGTCTATGTTAATAGTCCTATCCCCTTTATATGAAAATACCTCTTCCAATTTATTTGTAAATGTTTTGATTTCAACAATATCAGTTCTTCTTATGAGCTTTTCAAATGTGATTAGTTTTCTAAGAAGTCCTTCACCCATTTCCTTTTCATAATATTTGCTATGGTCAAAAGCAATCTCTTCACTTAAAAAATCTATCTTGCTCAATTTTCCTTCCAGCTTTAGGGTTAATTCCTTCATCGCAGAATCGGGTTGATAAATAAGACCCATAAA
>Ga0307376_10001310_pt1 | contig 27380 bp, 40 predicted proteins | sample TR2MG_FD_202536 | JGI IMG/M metagenome (GOLD analysis project Ga0307376, IMG submission 202536) | Soil microbial communities from Risofladan, Vaasa, Finland - TR-2 | ecosystem: Environmental > Terrestrial > Soil > Coastal area > Acid sulfate soil | place: Finland: Risofladan, Vaasa | collected...
TATCCGGATACAGATAACTTCTAAACAGTAGACCACCACCCAACAGTAGACCACCACCCTACACACACACAAAACGCGTGGAATAACGGAATAACGGAACAACCCCAAACAAGGCCCGCAACCAACACAGATACAGAACAAACAACAGCAACACAAACACAGACACCAAAACCCTACAAAACCCCAATAACACAACAACCAAACACCACAACACAACACACCTAAGTATCTGCGCTCAGGTTCCCAACTCGGTAGCTGGAGGCGGTATCGGTACTCCGTATCTTCGATATGGAGGCTTGATACTGATTAGGGGTATGGAAATAGACTTGGGCGTTTTCCGTGAAAACGGTTCGCGTCGCTGAAATTTGGTTTAAGGATTTCTGATACATACGTTTAATCTTAGAGCTGGCGCGTTGCGTTTAGCTTATGGTGTTGCGTAGTCCCCCTTCTAATATGCCCTAGAATTGACTGTTTCAGCGAAAGGGGTTAATCCAACAGGTGGTCTTAACACTGGCGTAAACATACGGAACAAACGTCTATCAATCTAAACCCAACTGTTGCGCGGGCCACAACAGCGGATGTTTACCACTGACGCCTGATATGGATCACAGCCCCATAGAAATATGCCCCTTTTCCCCTCGGAACCCCTAAAAACGCCCCGATTCACGGACTCAAACTCAGTATCACAGCTCCATAGCACAACACACGACGTTAGATCCGCCCATGGATCAAACGTAGCTAGTAAACATCAGTATCACAAACCACAACCACAGACACAGACCCAGACTCCAGCTGTTAACTACAGACCCAAACTCCATACCCAGGATACAGACCCAGGATACAGACCCCAGATCCATACCCCACATACAGACCCCTTTTAATTACCACCGATACGGATCAACGGTCCCACCAAGGCAGATAACGACAAAAAATTAGAAGCCCAGAAGTCGTCTACACCAGATTCCACACGCAGAGTCGCGCGGGGCCGCCGGTACGGAGGCCTCCCCTCCTCCCCCGGGTCCCCTCCACCCCTCCCTCCTGGAGGAGCCCGAGGATCGCGCGGCCTTAGGTACCCTCGAGCGAAGCGAGGGGCTTCGCCTCGGCGCCGGCTGTACTTGGCTGCTGGCTGGCTGGCTGCCGGCTGCTGGCTTGCGGTACCGACGTGGCGTCTCGAACGCCATCGTACGCGAGGCATGCTGTACGATGGGAGGGCTGTACCTATTTTCCCTGGGGATTGGTATGCCTTTGGCATGAAGATGTGCGGGGTTTGTGGGCAGCTTTATGCCAATGGCATAAAATTGGATGTTTGCATGTGGGACCCGGACTTCCCGGATCCGTGGGAGAGGGGCACCCACATGCTCCGCCGAGGCCAATTTCCCGAGCAACGCCTCAGCTCCCATCCGAGACTTCGGGCTCGATGGGCCGGTATAGACTCTTTTCATCACTAATAAAAGGCTTTATGTGCGTGGAGGGGCACTTTTTTGTTGAGGGTTCATGATGAAAAAAGCAAGCACCACCATGACCAAGACTGTGAGTATGCCGGGAGGATGGCCGTCGTGTGTCATCGTCTTCAACGAGGATAAGGTCCCCACCCAGTTTCAACTGAAGAAGCTGGAAGGAGGGAGGGAGGACTCGAAGGAGGTAACATTTGTGCTTAAAGCCGGTGTAGCCATCGAGTTGTTCAAGAAGGCATTGAAGGCAGCGGAGTCCCCATATGACTATCCTCTCGGAGATGAGATCGCGGCCTTCCTGGATTGGTTTAAGCATCGGACGGAGGAGCTCATAGCTCAATGGAACTGTGGGACCTATGGCATCAAAGAAGATGGGTTGAGGTGAAAAAATGGTGATTGTGAAGATAAGAAGGGCGATAAAATGAAAGACGAGAAATGGATAAGATGGCAAATTGAGACATATATCAAGAACATAATTCGGATGTGTCCACACATCCCAATCAACCTTAAGTCTTACTACCAATGGACAGCTATTAGTGTTCTATGTGAAGTGCTAGAGGTTGATTCTTGTGAGTTCTGGAACGAGATCGTCGAGGCTTGCCCCTTCTATGGCGATGTAACTGAATGTTCGGAGTTGTCATAAGGGTTCTCGATCCCGACAAGGGCGACATGCTCAATGAATTGCTTCTGGATGAAGCTGTGGAACTGGTTCTAGAACACCGGGAGAAAGGCATATCCCGTTTCGGAATCTGGGAGGGAAGTGATGAGCAGCTCGAGTTGGAGATGATGACGCGCACCGGAATTCTGGATGCCCTTAGGGAAAAGGAGGGAGATGTTCTGAGGCTGGTTCCCATCGTCGGGGGCGGGTAACTTAGTGCTGTAGCCTAGCGGTCAAGGGTTCCGGGCTCTGGACCTGGAGACGGGAGTTCGAATCTCCCCAGCACTACCATTATATGCGCGGAGGGTACTTTCTTGTTGAGGCTCAGATGCGGAGGTAGGATCTCCGCTCCGTGTATGCGGGGACGGTGGGCTCCGCCACGGATCGTCTAACCAGGACAGGGCCCGTGGGGATCAGGATTTGTGAACTCGGGGCTCCAACCTGGTCCCCGGCAATCTTATTAACTGTGCACACCAGTTTCTACACATGGAATTTCCTGATAGGTGCCCGCACTGTGAACGATCGACGGATACCCATAGAATGGAGTGGATGAAATGGATACCGTGGGGTAAACTCTGCTTTGAGGAGGGAGACGCGGGCCAAATAGGAGATCCGAATCAAATCTTTGAGTGCAGTGAATGTGGAACCCTTTTTAGAGCTAGGTGGACGCTCTCCTCATTCAAGGAGTTGAAGGAGGTTGAAAGTAAATGATTAGTGGATGGCTCAGCATTCCGGTGATTGAACTCGAGTTCAGGGCCAGTCCTCGAGGCGGTTTAATTGCGGAGAAGAACATCGACCTGGGGATTCTCGGGAAATTCGATCTCGGACCAATTCTCATCGATGAACCTGACCCCGTCAAGGAGGCGGAGGCCATTCAGGAAGCGCAAACGCAGGCCCAAGTTGCGTTCAACGAAATCCTGTTGGACCATGCAGTGATGGTCCTCGTGAACATGGGAGAAGGATACGCGACGATAGTTTCTCGGTACGAGCAAGCCCTCATAGACAAAGGTGAAAGTAAATGAGTGAATTGACCGTGCAGGTGACTCTCATCGAAAAGCTCGATGGAAGCCTGAGCAGAACCGTGGAGTTCCCTGCGGAGCACACTTATGCGTCGGAGAAGGACGCCCGGGCGGATTTTGAGCTGCTGTCCAGGATGCTGGAGAAGCTCGGTGAGATCGATGAGAAATATCAGAAAGGTTTAGCCCGCCTCCGAGGCTGATCTTCAAGTCTTAAATATTATGTGAAGTGCTTATCCGAGTATGAGCCTCGTAGCATTTATCATGGCTGGATTGTTCTGCGGCTTCATCGACGCCTGCCTGGGAATGGGCTTCGGCGTCACGTCGACCACGGTCTTGGTTACCTTCGGCGTGGCCCCGGCGATAGCCAGTGCCTCCGTTCACACCGCTGAGGCGGCGGTGGACATCGTCTCCGCGCTTTCCCATTGGAGGCTGGGGAATGTGGACTTCAAGCTGAGCAGACACCTCCTACTTCCCGGAGTAGTCGCCTCGGTTCTGGGGGCCGTATTCCTCAGTGGATTGAACCTGGGGGTGGCCAAGCCCTTCGTGCAGTTGGGGCTGATGTTCATGGGTTTGATGATCCTGTATGAGCACATCAGGCCCGGGGCTTCCAAGAGCTGGCTTCATGGCGAAATGACCAAGAGGAGGGCGACGGTTCTCGGATTCGTCGCGGCCTTCATCGACGTGGCCGTTGGAGGTGGATGGGGGCCATTGGGGACGCCGGCGCTGATCCTATCCGGTGAGGAGCCGAGGAAAGCCGTAGGCGTCATCGAGTTCACCGAACCCGTCATCAGCCTGGCGGCGGTCCTGACCTTCGGGGTCCTGCTGGGCTTCGAGAACTTCATGTGGGACATGACTCTCCCCATGATCTTGGGTGGAATAATACTCACCCCGGTGGCGAGCTACCTTACATCGAAGATGCCGAAGAGGCTCCTCGGAACCCTGATAGGACTCTGGCTTGTGGTGCTGAATGTCTGGGGCCTCCTAAGCTAGAGCGCCCCAAAAACGGGGGATTTATATATTTGTGTAGCATCCCTGAGAGTTGGACGGCCCGGGGGCGGTGCAGCTTCCCGGGAGGAAAGGCACGCCCGGGCCATCTTCTCAATTCTGAAAACTACCATCAGTTTTATTTAGTCGTGTGTACGCATTTCTATACATGGCTTTGGCTTATCTGGGCACCTGGACCGAGATGAAGAACGCGGTTTCTGTCGTTGTTTGTGCACTCCTATTATTCGGGATAGTGAATGCAGCCCCTAATATTCTGATATGGGAAGGGTATCCAGTGACGATAACGGGCACTGTCCAAATCCATGTGCTGTCCTACAACAAGATTTTCAACTTTGAGTATACTAAAATCGAGTTACTTACTTTCTCAGGGGAAGATTATGAACTGGATATGCTGGGCCACGTAGAGATGGAGTTCGGCAGAACATACAGGATCACGTATACAAGAGTATCTCCATTGGGGCATCACCAGCGTCTATACGCGAAAGTGCTGGAGATTGAACTGATTGAGTGACCGAGTGAACAAAGTAGAAGATAGTAACAAAGTGGAAGACAGTGACTATGACTGTGGATTCTGCACTAGAGAAATAACCAGATGGAATGATGCATACAGCAGTAATGAGTATGCGAGGCCATGCAGTGATTGCCTGATGCCCAGGTTCCTTGAGGTCCTGAAGATGATTGAAGGCGATCTTTCGAGTATTTCTCATGCAATTTACCCTGAATAACCCTCCTTTTTTATCTGTTTAACTCTTTTTTAGGGCCGAAAAACACGGAAAACTACGAGAAAAAACGGCGAAAAAGAGATGTTTTTGCCCAGAAATTAGGAGGCAGACGTATTCATAGGATGTTATAAGGTGGGTTTAATGCTTAAATATTGTGTAGAAACCATTCCATACTGAGGATCATGTCTGAAAAACTCGAAAAAACGTCCGGCAGATCTTACCCAAGAGGCAGCTTCTCAATGTCTGCTGAGGCCAGGAAAGATATTGAAGTCAGAAGAGATGAGAAAGAGACAGAAAACGTATTTGTAGACCCGAATCTCTGGGGATCGGATGTCGGAGACTTGGTTGAGATCCTCAACCGAATTGATATTCCGGAGGAATTCAGAGAGTCTCTTCAAAAAGAGATTAACGGCATCGCCGAAGGTCAATCAGCCGCCATGGAACGGGACTGGGGGCCAGATGCATGAAACTGGAGATGAAGGCGAACTACGCCTACGTCATGCCCCCCAGGGTCGGCTCGGAGAATGTGATACTTCGCTTCGAATCTGGCCATGGAGAGTATGCTTTCATAGAGTTGGCGGATGGTGTGCTCGAGAGTTTGAAGGCTAAACTGGTGGAAAAGGGATTATGAATTCCGATATGGACGTGAACTCGATTTTCTACTGGTGGCCTCTGGTCAAAGATCTGGGGATCCCCATGCCGAAGACGACGTTGATTCCCTATGATGGGGATCTTTTCCTTGATTCTCATTCGGATAGTCCACCCGAGTTCACCGAATTGGTCGCGCAGGTGAAGGCTGCCTGTGAGGAATACGGGTATCCGGCGTTCATCAGATGTGGAGGCCTCAGTGCGAAGCATGAATGGAAGAACACATGTTACTTGGAAGGCCCGAGCGATATCCCCGGTCACATTTTCAACCTCATGGAGGCCGTTCTGATGGTCATGGGCATGCGCCTCGATTTCGATGGCATCGCTGTCAGGGAGTTTCTGCATCTGGAGAATCGTTTCAAAGCCTTTGGGGGGGAAATGCCCATCGCTAAGGAATTCAGGTTTTTCGCCAGGAATGGAGAATATGAGTGTCACCACCCTTACTGGCCGCCGTCATCAATCTGGAAGCCGTCTATCGATGGATGGTATGAGGCTCTCAAGGGGATGCAGACCCTCACAGATGAGGAACTCGGGTTGCTTAAGGGATATTCATCAAAACTGGCCATCAAGCTGGATGAAGGTGAACTGGGCACGGGATGGTGGTCTCTGGACTTCTGCAAGACGGTGGACGGGGTTTGGTATCTTACCGATCTCGCTGTTGGTGAGAACAGTTATCACTGGAGTACGTGTCCGCATAGCCCGGAGGATATGAGTCAATACCCTGATCCCGAGGACCCTGAAAAAATTGGGGAAGCCTTGGGTCCGACAGCCCGCGCCGAGAGGATGAGAAAGATCAGGGAGAGGCTCGACCCTCATAGGATCCCGGAAATGGGGGAGGATCCGGAGATTGAGTTCTAGTTCGACTGAGTCTCTCTGGATACCCTGCTCGATGCCGTTACGTGAGGGAGAGAGAATCTATTGGGTGAGGGGGTGGGAGTGCCGCATCTGCCATACGCAGTATCGTGAGCTATATCGGGGGGCTCCGCCTCCCGATCACTGTGACGTCTGTTCAGGGGATGGGACTGTTGAGAAGCCATGAGATTAATTCCAACCTCCCTGTTCAGCGAACTTTTTCCTGATGTAAAAGATCCTGAGAATCCCGGTCATTATCTGTGCCGTTTTTGTGGGAAGCCTACCATCGATACTAGGAGGTTTTTCTACTGCAGTGACGAGTGCTATAATCTATGTCAGAAAGCAGTTTCATGGTTAGCTGCAAGAAGGGATGCGTGGAGAAGAGATGACGGTAAATGTGTTCGCTGTGGAACTCCTGTTTTACTATATGATGGCTGGCAAAAAGAGGGAGACGGAAAAGAGGTTGCTGAATGCCATCATGTAATACCTGTAAGAGAATTACATAGAATAGCTTACGATGCCGTGTACAATGAAGAATGGAAGGGTGTATCGAATGAAATTAAAAATCTCTGGTTTTGCAGATTCTATGTGATGCTGTATCTTGACATTAATAATTTAATTACATTATGCTTTAAATGTCATAAGATGGTTCATGCCGAAGGATTCTGGAAAAAGATAGATGAAATCAAATATACGAGAACCCTAGAGGATTTCATGACATGAGATGGAGTTATTGAAGGTATGGTTCTACGACGTCAACGAGAAATTTAAGGACGGGAAGGGATTTCAGATGGGCGCCGTTGTGGAAGTGGAATCATTGGAGGAACTCATCCCCGATGACAGGGTGGCTGTGGTCCGCCGCCAGATATACAAGACCCTTGTCGAGGTGGTTAATCACATCGGCGTAGGCGCCCTGCGCTGCGCATCCACCGGTGGCCTTCTGGATTGTGAGTACATGGTCGGCCTGTGTTCAAGGTTCGACAGCTCGGACAGGAGCATTGTTTAAGCATAAATATGTAAACCGCGCTTACCCTCACCATGAATCTTTTGCCCTGGGAGCGTTATTGGTCATCATCCGCCCCCGAAGATTTTATGCGGGATGATCCCGATGAAGCAAATCACCCGAGCAGAATCAGGATGTGCAACGAAGCTGCTGTGGTGGGAGGGAAGATCCTTGAGGTCGGATGCGGGACGGCCATCGATTATCCGCGTCTGATTGGAATGGGGCTCGAGTATTCAGCTGTGGAGCCGATTCCAAAATTTATCGCGCGCGCAAGGGAGCTGCATCCTGGCATCGATATCCGGCAGGGAAGAGTCTGGGATCTCCCATTTGAGGATGATAGCTTCGACGTGGTTTACTGCAGGGGCGTCGTGCAGCATCTGCCTCCTGAAACTTATCCTGAGGCGCTTGATGAGATGTGGAGGGTCGCCAAAACTCTGCTTCTGGTGTCGACGAACCGTCTGTTCCGTAAAGGAATGGGAATAACGTATCGTGAGAAGGGCGGTCCCTATGTGAACCATTACGTCTTCGATGAATTCAACGGCTACGTCAAAACCCTGCCTGGATCCATCTCAAGATATGTATCGGGTTTCATGAGGCCAGAGGAGAGAGAGGGAAATTTGAGGTTGAACATCTCGCATACCATTTTCATAGTCTATGATGCGGATTACTGGAGGGCGAATCTCCAGTGAAGGAAGAGGACATCGAGAACGGAGTCAACGTTTGCTGCGTGATCGCGGATAGTTTACGATGGGATGTGTTTGCTGAGAGCAATCCTGTGAACATACTGAACCTTGATAGGGTGAAGAAAGTATACAGTTTCGCCTGCTGCACGCTGCCCAGCATAACGGCTTACCTGATGAATTATCCACCGATGCAGGAGGGCTCCGGCTTCTTCCATGAAGGTCGCTGGGATGAACTGAGTGAGGGTGACACCATCATCGCCCGAAAGCACAGGGCCGTGCGAAAGTGGATGCCTCGATATTACCAGGAGCGGGGCTACACTACGATCTGGGAAAGCGCAAACGCCGTTCCCCTGAGGCTGGACGCGGAACTTGACGGCGCCATCTCAAGGTATTTCCGTTACTGGAGAGGCGTGCAATATCAGAAAGACGATATCGCAACCCCTCGTGTAATCAGGGACCTTGATGCACTCGTCACGAAGCATCATGATGACCCCATATTCTCCGTGACCTTGTTGATGGACACTCACTCCCCTTATCATGATGGAGATGGCCATGCTTGGCTGCTGGACACCGGGCAGCCGGATATAAACAAGCACCGGCAGATGCTGGCCATGAGGTACATAGACATCGTCTTCCCCAACTTCCTTGAGATCTTCCGCAAAACCGGAAGGCCCACCGAATTCATATTCACCAGCGATCACGGGGAGAGGTTCGGTGGCCTCGGGGGCTGGGGGCACTCACCCTTCAGGCGCGACATGAGATTTAACCAAGAATTATTTGCGATTCCATGGCTGCGTAAACGAATAGATGATTGGAGCAAGATCAAAATTATCCGGCGTGGTGCAGATGAGTGAGAAAGGTTATTGGGATGCCCGGTACAGGGCGGGAGGGACGAGCGGCATGGGTAGCATTGGCCAGCTGAGGACCTGGAAGTGGATGGTCATCAGGGCGGCGATGATGCTGCACAGCCCCGAACTTGTGGCTCCGAAGATCATCGACGTCGGATGCGGCGACCTGAGCTTCTTCGACACCCCGGATGCCGTGCATCCATCGGACTATGTCGGCATCGATATCTCTGAGGAAATCATATCGAGGCACCGTCTTCCTGGGCGGCTTGGACACTCGTTCATCCTGGGCGCCTCCCGTGGCCTGATTCCTATGATAAGAGCTCCTGTTGTCCTCTGCATGGATCTCCTGTTTCACTTGATGGATGATGATGATTACCGGGAGACTTTGAAGAATCTCTGTGTCTACAGCGAGGACCTCATCTTCATCTACACTTGGAAATACAATCCGCTCGGCCCCAGAGGCACGGATGACATCTACCAAAAGTATCGGTTGCTCGACAATGATCTCAACGTTTTCACGGAGATGGGCTTCAAACTCATTGAGGAGAACTCGAGCCCGGATCGGATAGGCTGCCTGTATGTTTTTAAGCTTGATGCACACCACTTTCTATACGGTTTGAAATGTCCGATAACAAACCTAAAGAGCCATTGACTCTGGAAGGCATTTATGAACGCATCCTCAAGGCCCTGAATAAGACCGATGCAATCGGGACAGTTATCGCGGATCTTTTATCTATATACCCCGTTTCGATTAGCGAAAAGGAATTCACCGAGCCAAAACCAGACGTGGAGAAACAACAACGTTTTCTTCAGGAAATCTCCGATACTGTCGACGCGCTTAATCTCGAATTGACTAAACATGGCGAGAAGCTGAATAAAATCAGATCCTGGCTGGTGCCCACCCATGAAGAACGGGAAAGCCGTGCTGGGTCTTAATCCCAATTTTTTCTGATTTTTTGAATATCAAAGGTCTTAAAACAGTGTAGACTACTTTCTATACCGATGCCAGATCATAGTGAGCATTGTAAACGCACTAGAGAACTCTACGGCGTCGACGGCGCCGAGATCCACAGATGGATGGATGAACCCAGCCAGCTCTACGGATCCAGCCATCGATGGACTCGGCATGATCTATCCCTGATACCCAAGAAATTCATCGACAAGTATGGGGAGGAACTCGCCAAACAGATCATGCTCGATCACATTCTACTGGACAGGAAGGGTGAATCCGAGATCAAACTGTCTGTCACCGGAGCCACAGTGACGGCCACCCTGGAATCTCAGCCCCGGGGGATGAACCTGGCTCTCGCATCATTTGCCATCTGGCTCTTGAGCCTGTGTGCAATTTTCAGACTTCAACTCGACCTGGTGCCTGCGTGGGTAATCTGCTCTCTGGTCTGGTGGCCTGTGGGATTACCGCTGATCTGCAAGATAGATGAGGAAAACCATATCCGTAAAGCGGAAGAGAAGATTCTGGAGGATCATAAATGAAAATCGCCTTCTTCACGAGAAATGCAAACTTCGCCGGTGAGCTACTCGAGGAGCTCAGGGCACATCACACCGTCCGTCAGTGGCGGCATGTGAATGATGCCGAGTCCCTGAACTGGGTCAACATCATGGGGTATCTTGACTGGTGTGACCTCGCCTTCTTTGAATTTGTTCAGAGGCCTCTTCCCGCGGTGACCCGTCTTCAGTTGAAACCTGCCTGCCCCATAGTTGCCCGGGGGCATTCCCTCGATATAATTGGGAACCATGATCAGATTGATTGGAGGCGGGTTTCGGGCCTCATCATTCCTCCGACTCAGATGAAGCGAATTAGTTTGATGAGGAAGACTTGGGCGGCGGCTCATCCGGGGCAATATCAGCCTCCGCTGCCGGAGAAAATCCTTCAACGGTATGTGGGCGTAAACTTGGAGAAGGTGCCTCCCGAGGTCGACCGCGTTCCCGGGTATAATATCATCCTCCATGCCACGGTGATTTACGATGTGAAGAGGGTTTATCTGGCTCTGCAATGTTTCTACGATCTGCTGCAGCGGAATCCTATGAAGCCATGGCATTTAACTATCATCGGGCAGTGGAGGGGTGGATATCAGTGGCCTTCCCGGTCCACCTATGTTCTATGCGTGGATGAGCTCATCGACGACCTCGGAATCCCGTCGGATAGGTTGACAATTATCAAGGATAACCTGCCATGGTCGGACTGGATAGATCTGCTTCATCAGCAGGATATCTATTGGTGTATGAGTTATCGTGAGAGCTTCGGCGTCAGCATCGCCGAGGCCGCTGCATCCGGGGTTTATCCCCTCGTCAATCATTACTACGGCGCCGAACTGGTTTGGCCTGAGAGGAATCTTTGCCGGTCACCTTCCGAACTTGTTCGCAAGACCATTCAATGGGGGCAACGTTCCTCCTTTCCCCTGCCAGGACGAAAGATCCAGCTTCGTGAGGGCATCCGGAAGCACGTCGAGAAATACGATTCACGCATAATTAACAGGGAGATCCGGGAGTTCTGTGAGAAGATTCTGGAGGAGCGATAATGGTGGTACAGGTAGAACCGGCAATCCGTGAATTGGAGGGACTTATCTATATCTGCCGAGATAACATAGAAACAGGAGGATTTCTGAATCCCCGCGAAATTGAGAAGAGGTTGTCTAAATGCCTAGCCCTCCTAAGAGAATAACCGATATCGAATTCTTGGGGTGGCAGTTCTACAATACCACCGACTCCGGATACTGGATCTACCAGGCACCGGACTCCCTCGAGGCGGCCATGGTCGACCCGACGACGAGGGAGATCCTGTTCCTGATGGATCGGAATACCGGGGAGAAGCTCTACCAGCATCCCGACGTGAAGAAGTTTGCCAAGATGGCGAGTGCCTTACGTTTGGTCAAGCTCCAGCAGCAGTTTCAGGAACTCCTCAAGATGCGGAGGCTTTGATTGAGCGAGGTGTGGCTTCAACGCCTCGGATGGAAAGTGGCGGAGAAGTGGGCGGCTCATCAGATGGTCTGGCTCGAGCCCGTTTTCATCCACGACTTTGGTGATCGTTATCATCACATGAGTTTAATGTGGTCCGTTGAAAGAGATGAGGAGGGCGAGTATATTCTGGGACCGGGGCTTCCATCCAATGCCCGTTTCGTCATCCACGAACTGCTCGATGATTACGTCTTTTATCCGATCAGGGACTGGTTATCTAATTGGGTTGGGGATAATGAAGTCTACAGTTTCATCAGGTCGGTGCTGGGATTTTTCTGGGGGTTCAACTGTGGCTTTCCCTCCAGGGATGTGGCCCTCTACTTGGCCTGGGATCTCCGGGGCTGCAGGCGGCCTTGTTTAACGATGGAGAGATTTAGGTTATTGGAGAAAAAATTTGGATGATAGACATCTCCTTAATGATTCAGCATAGCAATGGCCGTCAAGGTGGCACCAAGAGCATTGAGTTTCCGGATTCATGCCCGAATTGTGGAAGCGCTCATTTTAAGATGCATGGCGCTCGAAGCCCCGAATCATTTTTACTTGAAATTCGCTGTGTAAGATGCGGGGGGATCGTTGAGAAGATCCGGGGTTCCGAAGAAGGTTTTAGTTCCGTATAGAAGTGTGGTGCCATGGACGGTTTGAGACTACTTGAAAAGACCGCGGTGCCCAGGATCCTCGTTCTCTTGTTGAATGGCAAACTCTCCCGCAGAGATTTCAAGATTAACATGCAAGGCGGATACAAAACGACAAGGAAGGCACTGTCAGCTCTCCTCGAGGCGGGCCTGATTTCTGAGATGCAGGAGTCTAGGCATCCTTATAGACTTTGGACTGAATTGACTCCAAAGGGGTATTCGGTAGCCAGATTGCTGGATACCCTTGATGTGGAAATCCGAAGAGTAATCGTCGAGTGATCAAATTTGACTGTTGAAGTTTATGAGATGACGAAGGCTATCCGCGAAGCAGCTAGAGCCGTCGCTCTTGAGCGTGTGAAACTATGCGAGACCTGGGATCGAAAAAATTACTTTGACACCTATTCGGATCTCGAGAGGAACTGGCAGGGCTGCATAGCCGAAGTATATCTGAGGCAAATCTATCCGATGTTTGATCTGGGCCAGCCCCTCGTCGTTGAAGGCGGGCAGGTCGATGAATGCGATTATATTTACAAGGACAAGAGGGTTGAACTGAAATGCAACCGATTTGAGAAGATGTGGAACTACTTCCTCAAAAATGTTGGAGAGCATAGTTTCAAGGGATACACAGCCGAGGTCCTCATCTGCACCGGCATCAATGGCCCTCCTGCAACTGCGCGCACATTCTGGATTTTCGGCTGGATCTCCATGGAGGATATCGAAAAATGCGATATATGGAAGCCGGGTCCCAATACGAATATGAGGAGTCCCGCCTACGCGATCCCCCGGGATCAGTTGAAACCCCTGACCGAGTTCTTCCATGGCGGGGATTTCACTCTCTCCCAATTCTTGAAATAATAATAAATTCTATTTCTAATAAAATCTATTTCTAATAAATTCTATCACTTAGTAAATGATAAATTCTGTATTAAACTAAATTATGCTACATGTATCGAAATGACATTGTGCGAATAGGTCGAAAGCCCGTGATGGTTTATGTAACAGCTGTTTTGACCTGCGTAGCTGGATATCATAAGGTAATCATTCAGGCACGCGGGCAATCAATCAGCAAGGCCGTGGATGTAGCAGAGATCACGAGGAAGAAGTTCCTGAAGGATCTCCGGGTGGACGGTATAACTATCGACACGGAGACTATGAAAGGTGATGACGGGAGGCCGGTAGGAGTCAGCACTATAGAGATCGAACTCAGCAAACCTTAAACAAAGATCCACTCAGTATATTCCAGCTCAGGGGTAACTTCGGCTATACGCACCGCGAGATATACCCATTGAGCGGGGGGATGAGGGCATTCGTTCTTCATCCCCCTCTGCGCGATAGTCTTTGAAGTCGACTACGCTGTAGAGGTGTTTATTGACCCATCGCGCGAGTCTCAGTAGCTCGGGGTCATCCATCCGATGATTGTAGACCATGATAAAGGGATCTAGGCCATGTTTGAGGATCTTGTCGACTCTATATAGATCCTGTTCGAATGTCGTGTTGAAGCCGACGAGCATATAGATCTGCACTTTCCACATGCGGAAGCCGGAGTCTTCAAGGATTTTTATCCCTCGTTCTACGTAGGGTTCCTCCTCCATGAGATCCCACGCGAAGCTGACGCCCGGTTTCTTGAACGAGGAGGGGAATAGCCGGGTTCGCTTGAGGACGAGGGCCTTCTCATGGGTGAGGTATTGAAGGTCGAGGCCCTGATTGAAATTTACTTTCATCTTCCTTTGATTTATCCAGTCAAGGGTTTCTTCCCAGCGGCTCGAGTAAAGATAGTTGTTGTCCATGAGGACCACGTTCTTGTGTCCGGGCCAATGAAATTCCTCTATGTCTGCATGCTCCTGAAAGTCTCCTTCCAGAATCGGTACAACACAGAATGGGCACTTCTTCGGGCATCCCCATGTGGTCTTCCCCATATCGTAATCTACTCCGTAGAGAGGATACCATGGACGGGTGTGTTCAATCTCTTCAGGAAGGTGGGAGGGTTTCTCGAAGCCAGGACCCCCATACTCAACAGGGATTCCCTTGAACCAGGAGAGCATGCTGGCGATTGCTGGGACATTCTGGGGAAAGATGCAGCTCACGTAAATCTTATCGATATCCTGAAGATTAGCGTGATATCCCTCTCTCAGCAACTCCACCTCATCACCTTGATTGATGTGCCATCCGGCCAGCTTCATGAGGGCGAGGTTGGGCATCTTTCCGTCGACGTGTACGAGAAGGACTTTAACTGGGCAGTCCTCCCAGGTCCATTATATCTTTGACGCTTGGGTCCTCGGTTGTGATGCATTTTAGCATCTCTTCGACAGAACAGACGCGGTCGAGGCCGTAGCACAGGATTTGGTTTGGATCGTCGCCATCCTCGATGAGTTTGAGTCCGCTCCTGACACACTCCAGAAATCTCTTCGCCTTACCTGCTTCTGATGCCGTGAGTGCTTCGAGTATCCCGTTAAAGTCTGGCCTCGGTCCCAGATCGACTTCAGCGTCTTCACGAATGCCCGGAACCGGATAGCTGAGATCGGTGCGTCCTCTTCCTCTCGCGGGGCTCTCCTCGCCCGATTTCATTTCTTCCGGCGGATGTTCTCTTTGTGGTCTTTTCACCTCCCGTTTTTTAGGTTCGGGCGCCGGCCCTGCTTCATAGCTCCTCTCGCCTTGATCGAAGGCATTGACCATCTCCCTCGAATATCGATAGGCATCATCCCGGTTCTCTTTAAGCGCCTTTTCCAACCCCTCATCTAAGAGGATGTGAAGCTGCTTGAAGACCGCTGTCAACTGCTCCTTTTCAGGATCGCTGAGTTTGACAGGTTCATTAAGTGCGTCTTTTAACTTTCCCCATTTATCACTCATCTTTCTTCCTCCATCTTTCTAATCCCTTTATCAGGATCTCGTCACCGTTGGGAAGCCATTCAAGGATCTCCTCTATGATGCAGAATGTCAATTCGGGATGTTCGAGAACCAGTTTTTTGATTGCGGCCCTCTCTTCCGGAGTGAGGTTTTGGATCGCTGCCCTCTCCTGCATGGTGGGGATTGCTTTGTCTCCTTCCTCTGTTAATTCCTTCACAGGAATGCCTCCAGTTTAGGCTGAGGGACTCTGAATGCCATGCACCAGTTGAGCATCATCATATGTTTGGTGCTGATGAAGGGTGTGCCCGTGGCGGAGAGTTCCCAGAGATCATAATTCTCCAGTTCTAATCCGATGTCACCTATCACAGGATTGTGAATGTGAACTTGGGTTGCATACATGTAGATCTCCGCATGGATCATTCGCATCCTGTGACTTTTTCTGTAATCTCCTATTATCATGATTATGCAGCCTCCGGGGAGGGTCACTCTTTTTGCCTCCTTCATCATCCTGGTAAGTGTAATGACATATTCTTCGATACTTTCTATGTTTCCGAGATCCCGTTCATTCTCGCTGTATTTCTTTGCTTTATAATATGGAGGATGCATGATCACCCCGTTTACCTCATTGTCTTCCAATGGCCAGCGATTTCGCACATCCCACCCCTTCGGATTTGGCGTCCCATCTTCGTTAAGAAGATCATTGCTCATGCAGTATATGCCTATCTTTTCCGCTTCCTTTTCCACGGTTTTGCTTCCGGCCATGGGGTCCAGAATACGATGCCCGGGCTTGAAGTATTTATCGAGCAAGTGAACCGCCACGAGTTTATCGAGGGCTCCCTTGTACCTTTTCGGCTGATATGGAACTCTTATGATGCTCATCGTGCACCCACCGCGCAGTTCTTCAGATGTGCAACCCATAGGGCGCAGTCGCCCTTCAGGCATTTGGAATTCTCCTTAATGTCCTCCATGCCGACCCCGTTGAATGCTATGATGTTCGCTGCCAGGATGATCGGGCAGATCTTTTCCTTTGCCTCGAGTTCGGCCTTTAACTTTTTCCTGTCACTCATTATCTATCACCTACGTCATGAACTGGTCCAGCACTCTTTGTTTTAGTTCTTCAGGTGCTTGTGTGTTCAATTCACTGATGTATCTCCTGCAGTGCCTCGTGAGGGTTTCAAGATTCGTGCTTCCACCTGAGGTTTTCGACGCGGTATCTATGATCTCCGACGGATAATATTTCGTCAGCTGCTCGAAGGCTCTTGTAGTGCTGCTTCTCCGATCCAGTTCCGGCACTTGGGGGGGAATCTCTAATGAGCTTTTTTTCTCCAGTTCGCCCCGGTTCCATTTGCGTGCGAGTTCCTTCGCCTCCTCCTCCGTGTATCCTCCCTGAGTGTGGAAGAGGAAGCCGGCGTATTCTTCATCATGCCGCGAATGATCGAGTTCCGCCAGCACCGCATCTCTTCGCGCCTCGGCGCGCCTCCGGATCTCCGTGGCTGAGGGGAGGGCTCCCGTTGCATTGCTTTCCTCAAGGATTGTGTTTCTCACCATTTCGGGGGCGCCCCTCAGGGCCCTCGCCTGGGCCTCCCCGGTTCCTGGGGGGAGCCTCTTGTCTTGGAATAGTTTTTCCTGTCTCGATATCCAGGACTGGCTTTTTCCTATCTGCCTTGAGACTTCGTGCTGGGTCCACCCAAATTTCATGCGCATCATCTGTATGAAATTTCCGAGGCTCTCCGGGCTGGGGGTGGCTCTGAGTAGGTTCACCCTCAACGCCAGAGGCCAAGCCTCCTTATCCGTCATCTCCCTGATGTCGCATGGAAGCGGGGTATCTCCCCAGCCGAGGATCCCGGTGGCCTCGTATCTTCGGTTTCCATCTATTATCTCGAAGATGCCCTCCGTCTCCGTGGTCCGGACTATGAGATCCTGTTCAACCCCGTTTGCTCTGATGCTGTTTATCAGTTCCTGAAAACTCTGCTCATCTTTGTCGAGTCGCATTGAAACGGAGAACGGTCTTAGTTTAGATCTGGGAACCGGACATTTAGTGATGAATTTCATTGAGGGCTTTCCTCCGTTTGAAGTAGGCGGATTCTCTCCCGGAGATCTTCATTCTCCTTCTCTGCGTTCTCCGCCCTCAGTCGGAACATCTCAGCCCGCTCATGGAGTGAACGAAATTGGTCGGGGAGTGAGAGTAACCAGGGCTTCCACTTTTGGGTATCCCCCTTGATAGCCTGTACCCTGTCAAATTCACGCGGAGTCACTTCGACGTGAATATGTCTTGGTTTGATTTTTGACATGACCAACAATCTTGTTGGTGTTTGTCTTTTATAAGATGTGCGGTATATACTTAAATAAGCACTGTGACTAGAGAAACTAGAGTTGGAGGCAGTTCTGGCTTGGCATTGTCCGATCCTGTCTCCAGCTCATCTTATTCTACAAAAAGACGGATAGCAACCTATTCAGGATGAAACTCTTATCGAGGTTGATGAGGGGTTGGTTCCCGGCATAGCAATCCGGGCACACTATGGTTCCATATCCGAAGCTCAGTAAATGAACGGCTCGCCCACATTTGGAGCAGACGAAGGCCCCGTTCAGCCATCGTCTCAGTCTCACAAACATTAACCCGGCCTACTTTCCGGGCGAAGTTTTTGGCGTAGCATTCTCCAGAACCACAGGAAATTCCAGCCCCCTAACTTTAAAAGTGCGGAGCTGAACGGGCACGAGGGCTCCGGAGGAGCCGGGCCTCCCTCATAATAGACGTGGAGGATGTTCATGTCCTGCACCATGGAGCCTGCGGCGAGGAGTTGACCTTTACTTGACAGGTCCGCGGCGATGTCGTAGCCATGCTGTCTCATGTTCTCGACGACATCCTTCAGGAATGATCCTGTTTTGATGGCTTCTACGAGACCCCAGCCGAAGACCTCACCGAATTCCTTGGCTGCGTCGGTGGTGAAGCTGACGACGTCGTTGTATCCTAGATACTCGAGTATCCCTTTTGCGATAGCATGGGCTCCCAGCCCCTTTCCGCTGGAGCAATTCATGCAGTAGACATGCATTCCAGCGAGTTTATCCAGATTATCGAGGTCGATGATGGGCTTTTCATCATCTCCCCACATCGCGTAGTCGCTGCCGTGATCATAATGGGTGAACCAACTTGGCTTGGGAGTTCCCTCGAGCGCCGCTTCGACGATCGCTTTCACAGCATCAGCGTCAAAGAGTTCGATGACGTCGACGTCATCCTTGATCTGTTCAACTGCCTCGTCGCACCAGACAATACTGTACTCGGTGACGGGATCGAATCTGGCGGCCGCTGCGACGAGAAGGTCTATTCCGTCTTCCCCCTGGTCAATTTATGGATGTTCAGGCTGAGCAGGATTTTTACCAAGTCCTTGCGGAGCTGCGCGTTTGTGGGCCACTTATCCAGAATGTCTTTTTTCGTCCAGTTTTTATTCCCCAGCCTGATGTACCAGATGCTTCCATCCGGGTTTGTTTCAGGCTGCTGCTTCACAACTTCGAGAACTTGACTCTCAAATTCAGACATATTACATGAAAAAAGTGTGTCATGGGTTATAACGTTTTAAGTAAATAATAGCATTTAGAGTAATGATGTTCGCGCTTACGCCTGAAATTGTCTGCCTAATTGGCTTTGTCCTTGGCCCCATCGGACGGACTCTCTACGACTATGGCTGGGCACTTATGGAAAACCCGGATATTCTCTTCGATAAACGATACTGGATCACGATGGTTGGAGCCATGGTGATTGCTCTTTTTGCAGGCTTGGTTGAAGCTCCCGTCTTTCTGCTTGCTCTTCCTCCTGAGATAGCCGGATGGGGTCGACCCCTGCTCTTCCTCTTTGGATTCGCTCAAGGTTTCATGATCTCGCATGTCCTTAACAGACCGTTGGACCACGCGAGGCACAGGGAGACTGCGAGAAAGACGCCAGGAGAATAAACAATGTCGACAACCCCAATCGACTTGGGGGCTGTAAGTTTCATCCTCTCCGTCCTTTCCATCCTATCCATTATTTATGGATTATTTCGTGATAGATCGCAAGATGTCCGTGTTCTCGAGAAGCGCCTAGTCACTCTTGAAGGGAACCAGTTTACTTCTGAAGATCGAGAGCGTCTGACTACTCTTGAAGGGAATCAATTCACTTCTGAAGATCGAAAGGGTTTGCGCGCACTAGAGGTTAAAGTAGGAGTATTCTGGAACATTATTGAGAAGGAGGCACCGAGGATATTGAAGCAGAATTTAACCCCGCTTCTTGATGCCCTCCTCACTAAGGCTGAGAACGGGATCGCTAAATTGCCCCGTGATGAATTACTGGAACTGAAACGTCTCCTCGACGAACGATATGCAGATATCACCAATGGAGGGGATGTGGAAGATCCCGGTAGAGCTCTTGTTCTTGCCTTGTACAGGGGAGTCATCGAAGTTGAAGCGGGATTGGAACCGACACCGATTCAGCTCAGAGAGATGATGGATCGCTGATTATCAGCAATCCGATTCGAGTCATTTCATCTTTCAGTTTAGAATTTACCCGAAAAATCAAAAAAGGAAGGTAAGTTTAATTGTATTGGGAGCACACACAATTTGCTATATCTGCTCATTCGTTCAATGTTTTTAATTATTGCCATCCTCTTTACCGCAAGGTCTTGGGGAAAAATTAAACACAAACTCTTTCTATGTCTCCTCTCTGAAAGCGTCTTTGCCTTCGCCACTCTCATAGCAACGTATCTTGGTCTAATCATGCCCTACAGCAATCCTTGGTTTTTCGGCGTCTTGATGTCCAGTTTTTTTCACATGTTTGGCATTTACTGTGCTTGGCGGGATATCGATCGCTTTGGGTAGTTTTTATATACACGTTTTTACATACTCTTTATCCAGCGGGGCTGGAATTTGGGCAGAATTAGAGAGGCTTGGCGGGATGATCGATCTTGGGGGACCTCGATTTCCCTCAGGTGCAGCTTCGGCTTTGAGATGGATGACCGCTGCAATGTGATATACTGCAAGTTCAGATGCGAGGCATCTAAGGAACCAAGTGGAGAAGTGGGGATCGGCAAACTTCTCTGCCCCCGGGAGATGGAATATGAGGGGAGGCAAACCAATGAAGCAGTTACTAGTGCGGGCTCAAGCCTGGTATCGCCCTAAGTGTACGTCTTGTGACAACCTTCATACGCTGAAGGGCTCCGCCTCTGGGGCGAAGGCCACCGTTGCCTGGTGCCCTCTTATAGAGGAAGAGAAGCCCTGTAATTATGAGGAAGAAAAATGAGTCACGAAACCCAGATGGCTGGCGTCTTTGAACAGCTCAGCAAGCAGAGTAGACACATCCGGGGTCTGGCCTTGGAGAGGATTAGTGAGCGCGCGCGGATAATGATCTTCACCGCTGGTGAAGAGGGCGTCGTCGATAAGGAAAAGCTGAAGAGAATCTCCAAGAAGGCGGATCAGATGCTGCTGGAGAATGCCGAATATAACGTCGTTGACTTCCGGTTGGACATCGATCAGCTGGTGGATGGGGTGGATAAATCCATTCTCCAGCGTTTATTGGATATGATCTAACCCCGGAATTGATGTGTCGGAACGCTAAATAACAAAAAACTGTGTCGATAGCCTAAACTCTTTTTTAATCTTTCATGGTAATCTTCTTTGATACAGTTTGGCAAGCCTCCTTGACTATGCTAAATCCCAGATGAATGAGGGTGTCTGGGAAAAGGCCCTCGATAATATCTTTACGTTCATTGAACATTACATTCCAAAACATCTTTTCAATTTAGAGTTGGCGGCCCCTCAGCAGAAGGCGCTCCTTCAGGGGGTTCAGGATGGTAAAAGATACTTCATTATATGTGCCCCTCGTAAGAGTGGGAAGACAATTCTTGTTGCGATCATCGCCTGCTGGCTTGTTTTGAGGAATCAGAAGTTCCGTTTCTTCATTGTCTCCGGTTCTCAGAATCAGGCGGAGTGGCTTTACAAGTATTGCTCCGAAATTCTTTGGCCGTCGGCGCCGGAGAGGCGGGAGTTCAGGGAGTTCTTCTCTCAATTCTTGAAGGGGGAGCCGAAGAAATCAGTGATCGATCTACTTGAAGGGGGCTGGATCCGATATTCGGCTGCGAGCAAGAAGCAGGTGAATGCCCCTACGGCTGATGGATTGGGGATGGATGAGTATGTGCTTATCCCCAAGGACATCGTCCAACAGGCATGGCCCATGGTGCGGGGGAGCAAGACCCCGATGCGCTTCCTCTTGAGCACGGCAACTCCTGGGCAGGAGAACACCGATTCTTTCCTGGACATCTTGGATGAAGCTGAGAGAATAGGGTTCGAGAAATTCGAATGGTCTGACACGGATTGCCCCTTCCTGCAGACGGAGAATGCCCTGCAGGATGCCCTGATCGCAGAGTCCTTCCTGACTGAGGATATGATCATTACCCAGTATAAGGGAGGCGTCCCAAGGCGGGCGGGGAAGGTTTTTCCAAGAACCCTTGTTCGAAGGATGTTTGTTAAACCGGACCCCGACAATCCCGGTTATCTGCTTGGCGGCATACCCTATGATCCGAAGAACCTGGTCTTTCAAGGAGAGTCGAAGGGGAGTTTCGACTGGGGCTTTGATCATGACACGGTTATGCTTGAAGGCTATCGGAACCTCGACCATAAGATCATCGTCATGAAAATGGTCTGTGGAAACGGGACGAGCGCAGAGGATTGGGGTGAACGGGCGCTGACTGATGCCGTCGATCATAACATCGAGGAATGGCTCTGCGACTCGGCGGGGGCCTTCCAGAACAGAGCTCTTCAGGACCGTGGCCTCAAGGTGACTCGAAGAGTTTTCGGTCATCTTTATAGGGGGAAGGAATGGATGATCGGGCTCACCTATGATTGGATGCAGAAGACCACCATCGTCGTTCCGGACACCCCAGAATTCCAGCCTCTGAAGAAGCAGTTAGAAGCCTATCGGAGAGGACAGGATGGGAAGCCGAAGAAGGGAAACGATGACAAGGTTGATTCCTTCCTTTGCCTCATCTCCGGATGGGATCCTCGGTTTTACAATGAGAGTGAGGGCTATAGACAGAACGTCCCCGCTCCTGAAGCGAGCAGGGATGTCGATGAAGGCTGGAAATCATTTTCGTCAGGGGATAAGCCCTGGATGCCCGATGAGTGGAGGGGAAGAGAAGAGGAGTTGACACGTCAACCATGGAAGAAATAAAGAATAATAGTTTGATCGAGAGGGGGCGACGGCGAATAGCGAGTGCCCTGCTTCCCAATGCATTATCGCGATTAGAGGAATTAGAGGCGCAGAATCAGGATCTTTCCATGAAATTGGGGCGGATGACCCGGCAGCGCAATCAACTCGCCAGCGATTCGGGTTTGATGAAGGGAACCCAATGGGCGAATCTGCTAACCGGAGATTATAATCCTGACGAGATCGGCCTGAACGAGTATTCTAAGATGATGAATTATGATTCTCAGGTCCGCGCCGGCTCCGATCTCATAGGAATGGGCGTGCTCATGAAGCCGTGGAGGATCCGGCATCCCGATGAGGAGGTGGTTGAGGTTCTCACCGCTTCGTTGCAGAAGATGAAGAAACCCAGCCTCCGTTCATCTATGAAACAGATGCTCACGGCCATCTGTTATGGCTATTCCGTGACAGAGATCGTCTTTCAGGATTACAAGAGATACTGGGTTCCCCGTTTTCAGAATGGTTTGAAAACCTTCGATCCGAACTATCTCAAATTCTTCAGTGATGAATATGGGAATCTAAAGAAAATTGAGCAGCAGCTAAGTGGAAATCGCGTCGATCTTCCCCTGAATAGAACCTTAGTCTGGAGCCATGACACGAAGTTTGGGAACTGGTATGGCGAATCCATTCTGAGGGCGTGCTATAAGAACTGGTTCATCAAGGACGCAATGCTGAAATTTGCGAATATCGCCTATGAGAGATTCGGGGCTCCCATCATGCTCGGGTATGCCGCCAATCTAACTGATCAGAGCAGTGTTCAGGATGCTATATCACATCTCTATGCTTACAGTCAGGCCACCATTCTGCGGAAAGATAAGGATGACCCCACGGGCATCGACATTCTGGAATCCAAGAGGGCTGAGATGCCATTTGATCGCTACATCAATTATCAGGATAACATGATCCTGAGGAGGATGCTCATAGGGCAGAACCTCTTCGAGGGCGGTGGAGGGGTCTACGGAGCCAAGGTTCCCTTTGACATCATCCTGATGAGGTTTGAGGATTTCCGCCTTGAGTTGATAGAGCAGATGGATGAGCTCCTCCAGATCATTTCCTCGTACAACTGGGATCTTGAGGTGGACCCTCGCTTCGATTTCGCCCCTCTCACGACATCTGACATGGCCTCCCTGAGGGAGAGTATCTTCAATGCCTTGGATAGAGAGATCCTTACGGAGAAGGATAACGATTGGGTGAGACAGGAATTGGGCTTCCCACAGAGGCGAAAGGAAAAGCAGTTCGCCCGGGCTCTCGCCGGCCGGTATCTACAGGATCCCCACGCAGCCTGGCTGGCTTCTGGGAAACAGACAATCATCGTGAGTACGACGCCTTATACCAAATATGGTAAGGAGGAGGTCTACATTGTTGGTGACGGCGGCGTCTATGGGACGATGCTTCAGGGTGAAGCTCAGGGCCCCTTCTCCAAGACGATTCAGGAAAAGTACCTGGCACTTCACAGGATCTCAGCTGCTGAATGGGAGGAACGATGGGGTGATGCCAAGGAATTCTGGATTCAGAGGCCGACGGTATACAGGAAATTCGCCACACCTCTGAAATTTGAGGTCGACGCAAAAGCAGGAGATTACATCCGAAGAGTGATCCCAGAGGGAGTTTTCGCCGAGGAGGAGGATTCCTGATGCCCTTCGGGAAATACAAGGATCACGCGGATTGCGTCAAGAAGAATCCTCAGATGACCGATTCCGATGCCTTCTGCGCCTGGTTGAAGCGTAAGATAGAGGCTTCGGACCCTCTGGTTCTCTTCTACCTGGGCAACAATGACATGCTCAAAATCATCCATGCCGCCCCAGATCGACAGATGAACCTCCTCAGCAAGCAACATGCTCAGGAGGTGCTTGCCAAGCCCGGCGTCCTCAAGAAGGATCCTGATCCCGTGATCATCGATGACCACCGCTGGATACATATGTGGGCTAACGCAATAAGAGATAACAAAGACGTCTTCCTGACCAAGGCCCAGATGACGAGGCTACATGATCTCTATGTCACGGAGTTTATGCGCAGAAGCCTCAATCATCAGAGCCCGCTGAAATTTGGCGCTCTCGAATTGATGGGCGGTCAGCTCGCCGAGGTCCTCGCCGCTAGAGAGAGTTTCCTAGTTGATCCCGCCTTCATCAATTATGTTGGCAGCAGCGTCTCGGGCAAGGTGGATCCCCGAGATCTCGACGTGCTTTTCCGAACTGAGAAGCGGGGAGAATATGGTTCAGCTTATCTCGAGAGCTTGCCTGAGAACCTTAGACGGGGTCAAAGTCTCGTCTGGGAGCCTAAGGGTCCATCCGGTCCCTACATTAAAGGATATGAACTCTGGGCGATTCCAACAAAGGATCTGGCAATCGCGGAACCTGAATACACAATTCAACCCATGAGCCCCTTCCCGCCTCCTGAGCCGCAGCGGATGCTAAATCGGGGGAATCTGAACCAACTTCGGGACGGGGGATACTACGTGTTTTATGCCAATGGCATAAGACTGACGGTTCACAGGAAGCATAACGAAGTCATCGCCTACGACAAGGATCTCGAGGAATTTGAACTCCCCGATGAGATCTACACCGATTTCCTCTCCGTGGAGGATCCTCAGGTTTTCATTGTAGACGGCTTCCTTTCCAGCAAATCCACCTTCTTGATGATGGATATGCCATGGTGGCGAGACTCCGAGCACACGAGGCAGCCCGCTAAAATCCGCAAACACTTCCTGAAAAAACTCGCGGACAGCGACCACATCGGTCACCTGGAAGGAAATTACTTCGCATCCAAGGAGGATGCCATCAACTTCCTTCAAGAAGAAGCGGGACCATACCTTCTGGTTCCTGATGATTCAAAGTACCCGATTGATGGGAAGGCGGAATGGAGTCTCTTTGAAGCGGAGGGAATAGAACTGGCGGCAGAAGGCTCAGATGCCAAAATCAGAGAGTTGATGAACTCCGGTGAGTGGGAGGGCATGGGTGCCGACGCGAGATTCCGCTTGATGACCCGGCGGAAGGATATAGAGCCTCTGTATCCCTTCGCCCAGCTCAAGACCACAAAGAAGGGATACAGTGCGAAAGAGGTCTTCGGGTTGAAGTCGGTGAAAGACCTCGCTGAGGAACTCTTCGAGGTGCCCAATAAGCAGGCTACGGAGGTGAAGGTCGACGGTTTCCGGATTCAGGTTCACAAGGATGGGAAGCGGGTGCGTCTATTCACCGAGTCCGGACACGAAATCACAAAGCAGCTTCCCACAATCGTGAAGGATGTCCAAGGATTGCCCGCTAAATCCCTTGCTCTGGATGCGGAGGCCACCCCCTATGCCGAGGATCTCACCAATCTCGGGCGAGCTGGAGCAGCTCCCGCCTTCGCTCAGGGAGCTAGGGGGCCTGTCGACGACAGCCGGTGGGCGATCCATGTCTTCGATATACTGTACCTGGACGGGGAGTCCCTTCAGAATCTGCCCTATGAGGAGCGAAGGGAGAAGCTCAGAGGAATTGAACTCCCGACCCGGGATGTGCCGAAGAGTGCCGCCGATTTCAAACTTCATCTCTGGGAGAACAATGTGGAATGGGCGACATCGGCCAGCAGCATGATCAGCCTCGCCGAGAAGGTGACCGCAGTCTCCGGCAGTGAAGGCGCGATGTTCAAGCAAGCCGATTCCAAATACAGGATGTCTGGGGACACTCCCCTATGGTGTCTAACCGGCGGATCTAGGCTCTTTACGAAGAAGGGCCTCATCCCCGTTAAAGACATCAAAGTAGGAGACGAGATACTTACGGGAATCGGAACTTGGGGTATTGTGGAAGCCATCTCAACACGAATGGCTGTCAAAGGTGAAGATACCATTTATGACGCCATGACAAATTACGGTATCAAAGAGAGAATGACTGGCCTTCACAGAGTTAAAGTTTTGAGAGACAACCATCCAGAATGGGTTCCTCTCGAAGATGTGGCGATCGGAGAAGAACTGCTCTTTCCCCGACCCCAGATAGAGGAACTACTGCCTCCTGAAATCAATGATGAAAAACTATATCTTCGGACAATCGACAGCTACCAGAAGACCATTCCCCTCACAAAAGCCTTCTGGAGAGTTATCGGTTTCTGGGTTGGTGATGGCGGAGGTGCTAGCGATACTACTAAAGGCGAAATCCGTTTCGGCATTTCTAAGGATAAGGACTTCTCGCGATATGAAGATATCCTAGTTGTTCATCTCGGAATAAATGTTAATCATTATCTTGATGAAAAGAGAGGAATCCTCCATCACTATATCTATGATCGTCCCTTTGCGAAATGGCTTCATGATCACTTCCGCGGCAAATGGAATGAGAAAATTATCCCGATATGGATGATGCATCTTCCTCCGGATTGGTTTGACGGTTTCATGGAAGGTTACTTTGACGCAGATGGGACCAAAAATGAGATCTATCGAAAGAGGATTTCAACGAGTTCCAATCAACTCATCAATAATTTTTTACTCGTCTGCATGATGCGCGGGACACCCTATGCTTCTGAATACTGGAAGCCTAGAAGAGGCAAAGGAACCTTTAGATTCACGGAGATCAAGCGCCCCCTCAAAATGTGGGGAGAATATTATTGTTTCCCTTTGCTGAAAAAGGAGAGAGTCCGTCGAAGATATGATGATTGGCTCCTATATGATATACAGGTGTCCGAAGGGGAAAGCTTCACTGGCCCCTATCTGACCATGCATAACAGTAAGATGAAGGTCAGCTACGAAATTGACGCATTGGTAGTCGGGATGCAAAGAGATGGGGCCTCTTACAACTACATCGGCGCCATCGGGCCTGTTCAGGTGGAGGCAGATGCCACGGCCCCCATCGACT
>Ga0307376_10001311_pt1 | contig 27357 bp, 28 predicted proteins | sample TR2MG_FD_202536 | JGI IMG/M metagenome (GOLD analysis project Ga0307376, IMG submission 202536) | Soil microbial communities from Risofladan, Vaasa, Finland - TR-2 | ecosystem: Environmental > Terrestrial > Soil > Coastal area > Acid sulfate soil | place: Finland: Risofladan, Vaasa | collected...
TCAGTTCCCCGCCACCATGCGGCTTCACCAGCGCCATCCCCGCCTCCCCCTTCGCTCTCTGTCAGGGCCCAAGGCTAGCATTTCCGCCTCCTCGCCCCGATCCTATTTGTTTATTGGGAAATAAAGGGTCCGAATCAGGCTATCCGATTCCTTGATCTGGATCAAAATCGGCCGCAAGCCGATGCCGGCGAAGGCCCGCCGCGACCGGAAATCGCTTCCGCAGGACTCAGGGCTTTTGCTGCTTGGCGTCCTTGGCTTCACGGGCCTGCTGGAGCTTGAGCTCGCGCAGCCGAGAATCGACCGCCGAGCGCTCATAGAAATCGCCGTCGCCGGCCCGCTGCGCCAGCTGCAGCTGCTCGATCGCTGCCAGCAACCGCCCCTGCAGGGCATAGACCTCGGCCTGGGCGCGATGCTGTTCCAGGTGCTTGCCGAGTTCGGCGTAGGTCTTGGCCTGCAGGCCGTGCATGCGCAAATCGGAAGGGTAGTTCTGCAAGTCGTCGATGGTGGCGCTCAGGGCCTGCTGCGGCTGGCCGGCGGCGAGCAGATCCTCGACCTGGGCGTAGGCCAGGGCCCGCTCCTGGGGGTAGAGGAGCAGCGCGGCGCGGAGGATTTTCAGCGCTCCCGCGGGATCGTTCTGGCTCATGCGCAATTGCGCGGCGAGCGATTCGATCATCGACGACTTCGCCTTCAGGCGGCGCAATGCTTCCAGCTCGTGCTCCGCCGCGGCATAGTTCTTGGCGCGCAGCTGGGCGCGGGCGAGACCGTAGCGGGCGGCGATTTCGTTGGAAAACTTGAGCTCCTTCACCTGGGAAGCGAAATTGGCGACGGCGTCCTCGGACGTACCCGCTTCGGCCTGGAGCTTGGCGCGCACCAGTTGGAAATCGAGCGAGTCCGGCACCTGCCGATAGGGCATGGACTGGATGCGGTTCTCCATGTCGGCGATGCGCTCGGTGGTCAGCGGGTGGGTCAATAGATAACTGGGCGCGCTGTTTTCGTAGAGGCGCCCGTTTTTCTGCAGGCGCTTGAAGAAGGTGGCCATGGCGCGAACGTCGAAGCCGGCGCGCTCGAGGAGTTTCAGACCCATGCGGTCGGCCTCGCGCTCGAAGTCGCGCGAATAGCTGAGCTGGTGCTGCATGCCGGCGGCCTGTCCCGCCATCATCGCGCCCATGGAGACGTCCGAATTGCTGCGCGCGGCCAGGATCGCCACCGCCATCGACAGCAGCATCGGCAATTGCGCCTGGCTCTGCAAGCCCAGCTGGCGAGCCATGTGGTGCTGGGTGACGTGGGAGATTTCGTGCGCCAGCACCGAGGCCAGTTCCGATTCAGAATGCGCCGCGAGGATCAGCCCGGTATGCACGCCGATGAAGCCGCCGGGCATGGCGAAGGCGTTGATGGTGGGATCCTTCAGGACGAAGAACTTGAAGGTCTGGCCGGCATCGCTGCTCTGCGCCACCAGGCGCATTCCCAGCCGGTTGATGTAGCCGGTGATCTCGGGGTCGTCGAGGTAGGTCGGGTCGCTCAGGCGGATCTCCTGCATGGCCTGCTTGCCGATGCGTTTTTCCATCGCCGGGGTGAGATAGACCTGGGATGCCTCGCCCAAATCGGGCAGGCCGTCTGCCATCACGGCCGGGGCGAGGCAGAACAACAGCAGGAGTGCCAACAGTCGCTTGCTCATCCGCATATGATAGCGGTTTCGGACATTCGTTCCACTTCCGACGGGCCCGTATCGCGGCTGCGATTGAAGTCCCCGACGGCATCGCGTAAGCTGCGCATGCCCCGCCCGGCGCGCTCCGGGGCGGGCGCAAAACTCTGCACTGCACTCCCGGACCCCATCATGAACCCACCCTCCCCGCTCACGCATTTCGACGCCGCAGGCCAGGCCCACATGGTGGATGTCGGCGACAAGGGCGAGACCCGGCGCATCGCCCGAGCCACCGGGCAGATCGCGATGCGGGCCGAGACGCTGGCGCTGATCCGCGCGGGCAGCGCCAAGAAGGGCGACGTGCTCGGCGTCGCCCGAGTCGCCGCGATCCAGGCAGCCAAACGCAGCTCCGAACTGATCCCCCTGTGCCACCCGCTGGCGCTGACCCGGGTCGGCGTCGAGTTCACCCTGGACGAAGAGAACAACAGCGTCGGTTGCGAGGTGGTCGCCGAGACCGTCGGCCGCACCGGTGTCGAGATGGAAGCGCTGACGGCGGTCTCGGTCGGCCTGCTGACCATCTACGACATGTGCAAGGCCGCCGACCGGGGCATGGTGATCGGCGGCATCGGCCTGCTGGAGAAGAGCGGCGGCAAGTCCGGCCATTGGCGAGCGCCCGCTTGAATCATTCGGAATATCAGCAAATTAGCGCATTACGACCGGCTATTTTTCTATCAGAACATTGAATTGCGTCGCCCGACGGAACTTGCAACAATCGATTGCATTAGACTTAAATAGTCGTTTCAATCTTGTTTCAATTCTGCCAGGGGGAAGACATTCAATGAACAAGTTGCGCAGAACATTGCTGAAGGGTGCGGGCGCGGGAGGCGCGCTGGCCGCAGCGCTGGCCGCCGGCGTGCTGCAGCCGGGTCAGGCGCTGGCCGCCGGAGGGGACCAGACTGCCTTCGACGCCAAGGATCTCGCCGGCGCGCTGAAGGGACTCAACGTCACCGCGACCGCCGAGAGCCACGATCTGCTGTTGAGGGCGCCGGATATCGCCGAGAACGGCGCCGTGGTGCCGGTCGATGTCATCAGCAACATACCCAACACCAGCTCGATCTCCGTCCTGGTCCAGAATAATCCGTTCCCCCTGTCGGCACACTTCGAATTCTCCAATGGCGCTCAGCCCGACATCAGCGTGCGCCTGAAGCTCGCCAAGACCTCGATCGTCAAGGTGGTGGCCAAGGCGGACGGCAAATTCTACAGCGCGCAGAAGGAAGTCAAGGTCACCGCCGGCGGCTGTGGCGGCTAGCGCCCGTTTGTCGCCCGAGGGTTTTACCGGGCGACAATTACGGGCGCTTGTGCCACGCAGTGGCCTGGCGCCTGTCGCCGGGATGTTTTTGCCCGGGGGCATTACGGACGCTTGTGCCGCGCAGCGGCCTAGTGCCAGCACCACAAGTACCAACGCCGCATAGCAGGTACAAGTTCGCCGACTAGACGAGAACGACATTCCCGCAACCAAACAGGAAGAGGAAAAGAGAACATGTCAGATCCGATGAAAATTCGCGCCCAGATGAAGGGCGACATCGCGGACATCCGCGTGCTGGTCAGCCACCCGATGGAGACCGGCCTGCGCAAGGACCCCAAGACCGGCAAGAACGTGCCGGCCCACTACATCAAGACCCTCACCGTCACGGTCAATGGCAAGACGGTGGTCGATGGCGAGACCGGCACCTCGATTTCGCGCAACCCGGTCTTCGGCTTCAAGGTCAAGGGCGCCAAGGCGGGCGACAAGGTCGTCATCAGCTGGCTCGATAACCTGGGCGATAAGCGGAGCGACGAAGCGGCCATCCGCTGATGGCTATGCCGAGCGGCAGCCGCGCGGTCAGCGGTTTCGCTCGGCAGGATGGGTAGGAGGCGATAGCAAGCGTGGCTCGGCACCCCGAGTCTAGGACGAAGGCGGAATCAATACCGCCCGGAAACCACTGGAGGAGATTATGAATCGGGCTTTAATTCTGGGTGCCGCGGTGCTGCTCGCCGCCGGCATTCCCAACCAGTACGCTGTTGCCCAAGCCGGCAAGAGCGCCAAGAAGCCCTCCGCGGCACACGCGAAGAGCAAGCAGGCCGCCGAGTTCGAACAGTTTCACGAAGAACTGGAGCAGGACAACCCGGCGGAGCTGTTCGAACTCAAGGGCGAGGAACTCTGGAAGGCCAAGCGCGGGCCGAAGCACGCCTCGCTGGAGCAGTGCGATCTCGGCTTGGGCCCCGGCGTGGTGAAGGGCGCCTACGTGCAGATGCCCCGCTACTTCGCCGACGTCGGCCAGGTGATGGATGCCGAGCGGCGCATCGTGCATTGCATGGTGACGCTGCAGGGCTTCAAAGAGGCGGATCTCGCCAAGCAGCCGTTCAGCACTCCGGACCGCACGCCCGACCCGGTGTCCCTGGTCGCTTACGTCGCGGCCCAGTCCCGCGGCATGAAGATCGCCACGCCGCAGAAGACCGCCCAGGAGCGCGAGGCTTACGCGGTGGGCCGCGAGATCTTCAATTACCGTGCCGGCCCCTACGACTTCTCCTGCGCCACCTGCCACGGTCAAGAGGGCAAGCGCATCCGCAGCCAGCAGTTGCCTGACCTCGCCTCGAAAAAGGAGGCGATCAAGGGTTATCAGGGCTGGCCCGGCTACCGCCTGACCGGCGGCCTGATGCACACCCTGCAGTGGCGCATGAACGACTGCTTCCGTCAGCAGCGCTTCCCTGAACCCGGGTACGTTTCCGAGACCATCACCGACCTTCTGACCTACCTGGCGGTCAACGCCAACGGCCATGTGTACAAAGGTCCGGGAATCAAACGCTGAACGAGGAGGGGAGACCATGAAAATTAGAACCGTTTCGCGCACCATTTCTTTCTCGGGCGCCGCCGCGATCGCACTGCTGGCGGCCATTCCCGGCCATGCCCAGGACGCCCGCGCCACGGCCATCGCCATCATGAAACGCGACTTCCACGCCCAGGGGATCGCCGGCATGGATCGCCTCGACCAGGACGCGTTGCAGGTCGTCTGTACCCGCAGCAACAACCGGCCGCCCAAGGCCATCGTTGAACGGCTGGAGCGGGATCAGGCGGACAGCATCAAGTTTCCCGCCGACGGCAAGCTCTTGGGCGACTGGAGAGCGGGCGAGAAGATCGCCCAGAGCGGTCACGGCATGACCTGGAAGGACAAACCCGGCAAACCCGCCGGCGGCGGCTGCTACAACTGCCACCAGATCGGCCCCAAGGAGATATCGTTCGGCAACGTCGGCCCGAGTCTCTACCACCTGGGCAAGATCCGCGGCTACGGTCCGGACATGCAGAAGTACGTGTATGCCAAGATCTACGATTCGAAAGCCGCCAGCCTGTGCTCGGCGATGCCCCGCTTCGGCCATTCCGGCGCGCTGACCGAGGCGCAGATCAAGGATCTGGTGGCGCTGTTGCTCGACCCGCGTTCTCCCGTCAACCAGTAGGTCGGGCTTCAGCCCGACTGCCGGATGCCGCCCCGCGGCATCCGGCCATACACAACACTCCGGTTAGCCCCATGCACCGTCGCGAATTCCTGCAAGTCTTAGCCGCAGCGGCCGCCGCCGGTTTCGCCCTCGACTCGCCCGAGCTGCTCGCGGGGCAGGCCGGGGGCAAGGCCTACGAGCTGCCGCGCTTCGGCAACGTGTCCTTGCTGCACTTCACCGACTGCCACGCCCAGTTGCAGCCGATCTGGTTCCGCGAGCCCAGCGTCAACATCGGCGTCGGCGCGTCGGCGGGACGCGCGCCGCATCTGGTCGGCGAGCACCTGCTCAAGGCTTTCGGGATCCAGCCGGGCAGCGCCGAAGCCTACGCCTTCACCTATCTCGATTTCGCGCAGGCGGCCAAGACCTACGGCAAGCTCGGCGGTTTCGCTCACCTCGCGACGCTGGTGAAGCGCCTGCGCGAGAGCCGTCCCGGATCGCTGCTGCTCGACGGTGGCGACACCTGGCAGGGCTCCGCCACGGCCCTGTGGAGCAAGGGGCAGGACATGGTCGGCGCCAGTACCCGGCTCGGCGTCGACATCATGACCGCGCACTGGGAGTTCACCCTCGGTCAGGATCGTGTCAAGGAACTCGTCGACCGCGAGCTCGCCGGCAAGATCGAATTCCTCGCCCAGAACGTCAAGACCGCCGACTTCGGCGACCCGGTGTTCAAACCCTATTCGCTGCGCGAGATCAATGGCGTGCCGGTGGCGATCATCGGCCAGGCCTTTCCCTACACCCCGATCGCCCACCCGCGCTACCTGATGCCCGACTGGACCTTCGGCATCCAGGAAGACGCGCTGCAGCAAGTGGTCCATGAAGCGCGGGCCAAGGGCGCCCAGGTGGCGGTGCTGCTGTCGCACAACGGCATGGACGTCGATCTCAAGCTGGCCTCGCGCGTCACCGGCCTCGATGCGATCATGGGCGGTCACACCCACGACGGCGTGCCGGCACCGACCATCGTCAACAATGCCGGCGGCCAAACCCTGGTCATCAACTCCGGCAGCAACGGCAAGTTCCTCTCGGTGCTCGACCTCGACGTCCGCTCGGGAAAGATCCAGGGCTACCGCTACAAGCTCCTGCCGGTGTTCGCCAATCTGCTGCCGGCCGACCCGGAAATGGCCGCCTACATCGAACAGGTGCGCTCGCCCTACGAGCCCAAGCTCACGGAAAAGCTCGCCGTCTCCGAGGGCCTGCTCTACCGCCGCGGCAACTTCAACGGCTCCTGGGACCAGTTGATCCTCGATGCCCTGCTGGCGGTCAAGGGCGCCGAAATCGCCTTCTCGCCCGGCTTCCGCTGGGGCACGACGCTGATGCCCGGGGAGGCGATCACCATGGAGCAGCTGATGGACCAGACCGCCATCACCTATCCCTACTCGACCCTGACCGGGATGAGCGGAACGACCATCAAGGCGGTGCTCGAGGACGTCTGCGACAATCTGTTCAATCCCGACCCCTACTACCAGCAGGGCGGCGACATGGTCCGGGTCGCCGGCATGAGCTACGTCTGCGCCCCGAATGCCAAGATGGGGGAGCGCATCCGCGACATGCGCCTGCACGGAAAACCGCTGGAGGCGAGCAAGACCTACCAGGTCGCCGGCTGGGCGCCGGTGGCGGCGGGCGCCTCCGGCGAGCCGATCTGGGACGTGGTGGCGGGCTATCTGCGCGACCAGAAGACCGTCACGCCGCGCAAACTCGAGCTGCCGCGACTCGTCGGCGTCGAGCACAATCCCGGCATGGCCTGATCGGCGTCATTGCCCGTCACCGCGCGGCCGAAGGCCGCGGCAGCTCGGATTGCCCCGCGCTGCAATCGTGATGACGATGCAATCAACGGATGCGCAGGGTTTTTGTGCTAAGGTATTACCTGTTGATACCCATTGAAGGCAGCCATGAGCACAACCGTCATCCGCCCCGTGGCGATCAAGATCGATCCCGAAATCAAGGAGCGCATCAAGCATTTGGCTGATGCCCGCCACCGCAGCCCTCATTGGCTGATGCGTGAGGCCATCCGCCAATACGTCGAGCGCGAGGAAAAACGCGAGGCGTTCCGGCAGGACGCGACCATCGCGTGGAACGAATATCAGGCCACCGGCCTGCATGTGACGATGGCAGAGGCCGACGCCTGGCTTGCCAAGCTGGAAGCAGGTAAGGATGTCGCGCCACCGAAATGCCACGCCTGATCTGGTCGCAGTCGGCGCTACGCGACGTGCTGCGGCTGTACCACTTCCTGGCCGAAAAGAACGCCGACGCCGCCAAACGAGCGGTGAAGGCGATCCGCGATGGCGTGAAGATCATCGCACATCGGCCTGGCGTCGGTCGGCCAGCCGAGGACATGGACCCCGAATACCGGGAATGGCTGATCGACTTCGGCGACAGCGGCTATGTCGCGCTGTACCGCTTTGACGGACAAACGGCCATCATTCTGGCCGTGCGTCACCAGCGAGAAGTCGGGTACTGAGCGCGGCAAGCCTATGACCCGACCGGCGTCGCAATGACAACGTTGGGTTCATGGTCCGTGTGCAGTTTTGGCCGCGCCGAAACAGGCGCCTCGCAATGACAGCGGTGATGAATGAATGCTCGCGGGATTAACGTCGTTGCAATCAAGGTTTGCTAGACTGAGCCTCCTTGATGCGCACGGAAAACCATCATGGATCTGATCCTCTGGCGCCACGCCGAGGCGGCCGAAGCGACCGCCCTCAACCGCGACCCCAAAGCCGACCTGAAGCGCCGACTCACCCATCGCGGCGAGAAGCAGGCGCGGGCGGTCGCGCGCTGGCTGCTGGAACGCCAGCCGAAACACCTGCGCATCCTGGTGAGCCCGGCGGCTCGCTGCCAGCAGACCGCTCACGCGCTCGGGCAGCGCTTCGAGATCGAAGCCAGGATAGCTCCCGGCGCCGACGTCGCCGATCTCATCGGCGCCGCCGGCTGGCCCGGGGGTATCGAACAACGCAGCCATCAGCGTGCCGAACAACGCGCTGCCGCGGTGCTCCTGGTCGGGCACCAGCCGGCACTGGGCCGGCTCTCGGCGCTCTTGCTCTCGGGCCAGGAGGCCGACTGGACGCTCAAGAAGGGCGCGCTGTGGTGGTTCTCCAGCCGCAGCCGCGAGGGCGAGTCCCAGACGGTGCTGCGCGCGGTGATCAACCCCGACATGCTGTGAGCTGCCGCCAATAAAAACGGCCACCGAAGTGGCCGTTTTTGCTGAGGCCGGGGACTACGGGAAATTATCAATCCCGCGTGGGACTGTTAGCCGGGAGTTATACCGCATTTCGCCTTGGTGCAAGTTCCGCCTACTGTCCAGGTAACATTGGTTTCGTTGACGACAGGCGTCATACTCAATGTATAGGAGCCGACCTCTGAAGTACCTGTTACGCTGAGAGCAGCTGTCGTCGCAGTAATGGACATTGCCGCGGTAGCAAACTTCGGGGTTGGCATTGTGGTGATGCCAACTTTTGCGGCGGTATCACACTGCGTCACATCTCCGGCATGCTCTTGAACGCACTCCGAAACTGCAGTTTTGATCGGATCAAAACTAGTTATATTTTCCTGCCACTTGGCGCGGGTCACGTAGTCCTGGTACTGCGGCAGCGCGATCGCCGCCAGGATGCCGATGATCGCGACCACGATCATCAGTTCGATCAGGGTGAAGCCCTTCTGCATGCTCTTCATTTGGTTCTCCTGGATGATTGATGGAACGGTGCTGCCGAAACGCGGAACCCGGTCGGCTGGCGCGGCCGGAACCGGATTCACACTCTGACTTCAGCAAGACATGTGCCAAACTTCCGAATCGTGGCGCCGTGCGGTTCTGCGGCGGGAGTGAGCCGGAGCGGCCGGAAGGAGACACCGGCAAAACGTCGGAATCTGCCCATTTCCGTCACCTGGCCACGCTCAGAGCGCGAACCCGGGCAGGCGGGCGAGATCGATCTCGTCGATCTGCCCCGGATCGAGATGCGCCTGGGCGTACTGCAGATAGACCTTGCGGCGGATGAAGACGTCGAACAGGTCGGGGTCGACGTGACCGCCGTCCTTCATCTTGCCCAGGATGGCGAGCGACTCCGAGAGCGTCTTGCCGTTCTTGTAGGGGCGGTCGCGCGCGGTGAGCGCCTCGAAAATGTCGGCGATGCCCATGATCCGGGCCTGCACCGACATCTGTTCGCGCCTCAGGCCCTTGGGGTAGCCCTTGCCATCCATGCGCTCGTGATGGCCGCCGGCGTATTCGGGCACCTTAGCGAGATGCTTGGGCCAGGGCAGCTTGTCCAGCATGTTGATGGTGACTTCGATGTGATGGTTGATGATGTCGCGCTCGGCCTGCGTCAGCGTGCCGGCGCGGATCGACAGGTTCTCGATCTCGTCGCCGCTGAGAAAGTCGGCCTCCTGGCCGGCGGCGTCGCGCCAGCGGTAGCCATTGCCGATCGCCCGCACGCGCTGCAAGTCGGCATCCTTCATGAATTCGCCGCCGATATTGGTGCGCCGGAGGAACTCGCGGTGGTCTTCCAACTGCGCCAGCTGCGCCTCGAAATCGCGCTGGAGTATCTCTTCAGCCTCGGCATCGCGCTGTTCGGAGAGGGCCAAGCGGCGCTTCAGCATTCCGATCTCGGCGTCGCGCTTCAGCACCTCGAAGCGAGTATCGATGGTGTCGATGCGGTCGTAGATGGTTTGCAGCTTGGTCGCCTTGTCCACCACATGCACCGGCGTCGTCACCTTGCCGCAATCGTGCAGCAGTCCGGCGATCTCCAGCTCCTTGCGATCCGCCTCGCTCATGGTGAACTCCGCCAGCGGCCCATGCGCCGTGTCATTCACCGCCTCAGCCAGCATCATCGTCAGCACCGGAACGCGCCTGCAGTGGCCGGCGGTGTAGGGCGACTTGTCGTCGATCGCCTGGTTGATCATGTCGATGAAGGAAACGAACAGTTCTTCGAGCTGGCTGATCAACTGGCGGTTGGAGAGCGCGATCGCCGCCTGCGAGGCGAGCGATTCGGCCAGACGCTGGTCGGCGGTGGAAAAGGGCACGACCGCGCCCATCTCCGGATCGCGGCAATTGATCAGCTGCAGCACGCCGATGACCAACTTCTCGTGGTTCTTCATCGGCACCGTCAGGAAGGACTGCGAGCGGTAGCCGGTGCGCGCGTCGAACTTGCGCGTCCCGGAGAAGTCGAAGCCCTCGGCGGCATAGGCATCGGCGATATTGACCGTCTCGTCGCGCAGCGCGGCATAGGCCGCCACCATCGCCGTATTCGGCCGGCCGTCGATCGAGAGCGGCAGATCGGGGAAGGTGATGGCGTTGCCCGAGGTGCCGCCGAGCTTGATGCCGAGCTTGTCGTTGTGCAGGATCTCGAAGCGCAAACTGCGCCTCTCGCCGGCCTCGGAATCCTTGCCGTCCTTGGCCTCGCCCTCGATCAGGTAGAGTGTGCCGCCTTCAGCGTGGGTGATGGTCTTGGCGGCGACCAGGATGGTCTCGAGCAGGCGCTTGATGTCGCGCTCGTGGGACAGCGCCGCGCCGATGTCGTTCAGCTTCTCCAGCCGGCGGAACAGATCGTCGATATTGTCCGTGCTCATTTGATGCAAACCGTTCTGACCTGCTTCATGTCCGTCTCCCCTTGCAGCACCTTTTCCATGCCGTCCATTTTGAGCGTGCGCATGCCGTCCTCCAGCGCTGCCGCCAACAGCTCTGCGACCCGGGCGTGCTCCTGGATCAGCCGCTTCACCTGATCGGAACCGAGCATCAGTTCGTGCAGGCCCAGCCGCCCCTTGTAGCCGGTGTCGTTGCATAGCGGACAACCCTTGGCCTGGTAGAGGGTGAACCGTCCGTCCCTGGCGTGGGTCTTCAGCCACTCGGCGCGGATCGCCGCCCGGCCGGCGTCGGCGTCGCGTTTGAAGGTCGCGGTGTTCTGCATTTCCTCGCAGTATTCCGTGAGCAAATGCTCCACCTCCTCCGGCCCGGGCGTGTAGGCCTGCTTGCACTTGCACAGCCGCTTGGCCAGCCGCTGGGCGAGGATGCCCAGCAGCGCATCGGCGAAGTTGAACGGGTCCATGCCCATGTCGAGCAGACGGATGATCGACTCGGGCGCGCTGTTGGTATGCAGCGTGGCGAACACCAGATGGCCGGTGAGCGAGGCCTCGATGCCCAGCGCCGTGGTCTCCTTGTCGCGCATCTCGCCGACCATGATGATGTCGGGATCGGCGCGCAGGAAGGACTTCATGATCGTGGGAAAGTCCAGGCCGGCCTTCTTGTTGATCTGCACCTGACGCAGGCCCTTCTGGGTGATCTCGACCGGATCCTCGGCGGTCCAGATCTTGGTGTCCGGCTTGTTGAGAAAGCCCAGCACCGAGTGCAGCGTGGTGGTCTTGCCCGACCCGGTCGGGCCGCAGACGAAGAACAGCCCGTAGGGCTTGGACACCGCCGACCTCAGCCGCTCGAGGTTGACCGGCAACAGCCCGAGCTTGTCGAGCGGGATCGGCTCGCCGGCGGCGAGGATGCGCATCACGATGTCCTCGACGCCGCCGGCCGTGGGAACGGTCGCCACCCGCAGCTCGATGTCGAGCGGGCCGTACTTCTTGAACTTGATCTTGCCGTCCTGCGGCCGGCGGCGCTCCGAGATGTCGAGCTCGCACATGATCTTGATGCGCACCGCCAGGGCGCTGCGGTAGCTCGCCGGAATCTCGATGTAGGGCACCAGCGAGCCGTCCTTGCGGAAGCGCACCAGGGTCTTCTCCTTGCCCGGCCGCGGCTCGATATGGATGTCGGAGGCGCCCTGCTGGTAGGCATCGACGATGATCTTGTTCACCAGGCGGACCAGCTCGTTGTCGGCGGCGGCGGAGAGATCGTCGGCCGTCGTCTCGCCCTCATCCCCCTCGTCGGAAAGATTGGACAGCAGTTCGCCGACCGATGAGGCGTCGCTGTCCTGGGCGGCGCCGAAGAACAGGTCCAGGGTCTCCTTGAACTCGCCGTGGGTGGTGACCCGGAAGACCAGCCGGCTCCTGGGAAAGACGTTGCTGACCACGTGCGAACTCTTGATCTGCTCCGGATCCATGGTCAGGATGACGATGCCCTCGGGGGTCTCCTCGACCGGCAGCCAGTTGTTCTGTTCGACGTACTCGCGCTTGAGATTCTTCAGCAGGTCCGACGGCCTGACGCGATTGGCCTGGTGGGGTTCGTAGGGCACGCCGAAGAACTTCGCCAGCGCTGCCCCGATCACCGGCGGCTTGAGCTGGAATTCGTTGCCCAGCACTTCCTCGAGCTTGAGATTCTTGCGCCGCGCCGAACGGGTGGCGAGCTCCAGCTCCTCCGCCGACAGCACCGCGTCGGTCACCAGGAAGTCGTACTTCGACCTGACCAGCGGGGCCGGCTTGGAGCGCTGGGAGAAGGCGATCGCCAGCGTTTCGCACAGGCCCCTGAGGCCCTCCACGGCCTCGGCCGAGAACGGCAGGTCGTTCCGGTTGTTGATCAGTTGGATCACGCCCAGCAGCTCGCCGGCGCCCTGATCGAGGATCGGCACGACCAGCATCTGCTTGGTGCGGTAACCGGTGCGCCGATCGACCTTGTGCTGGAAATGCGGGGTCGGGTTGTAGGACTTCAGCTCATCCAGGTTATTGACGTCCTCGATATTGAGCATTCTGCGCGACAGCGCGACGTAGCCGGCGATGCTCCGGTCGTCGATCTGCAGCTTCAGGTTCTGGAAGGAGTGGAGGCCGGTCTTGATCTTGGAGACGATCGCGGTGCGGTCCTCGCTCACCGCGTAGATGGTCAGACGGTCGGCGTTGAACAGGTTGCAGATGTCCTGCGACAGTTCGAGCATGATCTCGTCGATGTTGTTCGTCGCATGGATCTTGTTGGTGACGGCCTGGAGGTTCTTGAGGAAGGACAGCCGGCCGCCGACGTCCTTGTCCGCCCCGTCCGCCGCCTGGGAATTGAGCACCGCGCTCACCGCCGCGCCCCCGTGGGCGGCGGCGCGATCATCGCCTCAGAGCTCGAAGACATGGTCATCCTGCAGCATGCGCGGCCGGTATTGGGCGATGCACTCCCCCAGCTCGTGCATGATCAGTTGCTGCTGTCCCGGCTTCAGGTGGGTGATGAACAACTCGGGAGCCAGGCGCAATTGGGCCAGCTCCGTAGCGAGCAGGCTCGGACACAGGTGCTTCGAGTCGTTGGCCAAGCGCAGCTCGCGGTTGGGAAACGCCGTCTCGGCGATCAGGTAGCGCAGGTTGCTAATCTTGTTGACCTCCTGCCAGAATTCCGCGCAGACGCTGGTATCGCCGGTGAAGGCCAGGCTGGCGCGGCCGGAATCGAGATGGTAACCCACCGCCGGCACGCTGTGGTTGGCGGGCAGCGCCGCGATCGCGCGGGTCCCCAGGCTCACCGCCTGGCCGAGCCGGATCTCCCGGAAGCGCACGAAGGGCTGCCCGCTGGGAATCCTGGTGAAATCGGGCCATACCGCCCAGTTGAAGACGTGTTTTTGCAGGATCGCCAGGGTCGGTCCGGTGGCATGGACGGTCAGCGGCGCGGCGCGCAGGTCGCCGACGCTGTCGCCGATCAGGGGCAGGCAGGCGATATGGTCGAGGTGGGAGTGGGTGATGAAGACGTGGTCGATGCGCGCGAGCTCGTCCATGCTCAGCTTGCCGACGCCCGTCCCGGCATCGATCAGGATGTCGTCGTCCACCAGCATCGCGGTGGTGCGCAGCTCCGGCCCGCCGATGCCGCCGCTGGCGCCGAGGACGCGAACTCTCATGGCGAACCCGGCCGGACGACCGAAGCACCGCCGCGCAGGGAAGGACAGCGAGCATCCCACAGGGAATCGTCACTGCGAGGCCGAAGGCCGCGGCAGTCTTGATCGCCACGCTGCGCTCGCGATGACGACCGGAGGAAGGGGCTGGGGGGAATGTCGTTCATTTCGTCTCGAAAGTGGTGACGCCGTCCCAGTCCTCTCCGGGCGGCGCTTCGCGATACTGGGCGATGCGCTTGAGATACAGCCGATAGAGGTAATGCGGCGCGGCGCGCGCCTCGTTGCGCGACAGCTTCAGCAGCATCTGCTCGGCGCGGTCCCAGTCCTGGGCGCGGTAATGGCCCAGCGCCTCGTTCCAGGTCGCGAGTTCCTCGATCAGCGCCTCGTCGCTACCGCCGACCGGGCCCAGCGGCTCGTAGATGCCGACCGGTTCGGCCTTGCCCTTGACGCGCACCCGGTCGAGTTCGCGGAAGACGAACTCCCGCTGCAGCAGATCCCGGGTCGCCTCGCCGACGATGATGCCGACGCCGTACTGTTTGGTGATGCCCTCCAGCCGCGCGCCGAGATTGACCGCGTCGCCCATCACCGTGTAGGCCTTGCGCACCGGGGAACCCATGTCGCCGACGGTCATGGCGCCGGTATTGACGCCGATGCCGATCTTCAGTTCCGGCCAGCCCTTGGCGGTGAGTTCCCGATTGACCTCCAGCAGCCGCCGCTGCATCTCCAGGGCCGTGATCACGGCCCGGCGGGCGTGTTCCGGATCGGCCACCGGCGCGCCCCAGAAAGCCATGATGGCGTCGCCGATGTACTTGTCGAGGGTGCCGCGCTCGCGCCGGATGATCTCGGTCATGGCCCCCAGGTACTCGTTCATCAGCTGCGCCAGCTGGTCCGGCTGCAGGCCTTCGGAGATGGTGGTGAAGCCGCGCACGTCGGAGAACAGCACGGTCAGATCGGCGCGGCGCCCGGCCATGCTGTAGCTCTCCGGGTCGCGGCTCATCTCCTCGACCAGTTCCGGCGGCACGTACTGCCCGAACAGGTTGGCGAACTGGCGCTTGGTCTTGCTCTCGACGAAATAGCCCCAGGACATGTTGATCGCGTACAGGCTGAGCACCAGCACCAGGCCGGCCGCCAGGGGCAGCACCAGGTTGGCGTATTGCCAGAAGGCGAGATTGACCCCGACCAGCGCCGCCGCCACGATCAGCGCCACGAAGGAGGCGCGCAGCGGCGACAACAGCGGCAGCAGAAAAACCATCACGCAGGCGGCGAGGAGGAGCTGCAGCACGTCGGCGCCGAGCACGAAGGAGGGCTTCTCCTTGAGATCGCCGTCGAGCATGCCGGCGATCATGTTGGCGTGGGTCTCCACCCCGGCATAGACCCTGCCCACCGGCGTCGCCCGCAGGTCATTGAGGCCCGGCGCGGTGGTGCCGACCAGGACGATCTTGCCTCTCAGTTTGTTCGTGGGGATGCGCCCGGCGAGCGCATCGGCGGCCGAGTAGTAGGGAAAGCTGCCCTGGTAGCCGCGAAAGGGGATCAGGGTGGCGGCATTCTCGTCCACCGGAATGCGCATCGTGCCGGCAGGCGTGGGCAGGTCCAGCCACTCCATGCCGCTGTAAGTGCCGTTGGCGCTGCTCCCCTCGGGAAAGCCGGGAACGACCTTGGGGGAGCCCAAGAGCTCGCGGACCATGGCCAAGGACAGCGCTTCGTAGTACTTGCCCTGGTATTCGGCGATCATCGGCAAGCGCCGAATGACGCCGTCGGAATCCACCAGCGGATTGAAAAGACCGGCGCTGGCGGCGTTGTTCTGGAACTCGGCCAGGTTGGCGCCATAGCTGGACCAGTTGGTGAAGGCGATCTTGCGGCCGGCGAAGGTCCCGGCCGGCAGTACCGGCGCCGGCAGGACGCCGCTGTTGGTGCCGGTGCTGTTCGACAGGTAGAAACCGAGCACGACCGGGCGTCCGGCTAGCGCCTTGGCGAAGCGCGCGTCGTAGTCGAGCTGCGGCTTGAGCGTCTGAAAGGCGCTCTGGAACGGGCCGTCGTCCTTGAGCCGGGTCTTCGCCAAGGCATCGAGGCTGGCTAAGCCGGAACTGTCGTCCGGCTCGGCGAAGACCACGTCGAAGCCCAGCAGACGGACGTGGTAGTGGTCGAACAGCTCGGACACCAAGGCCGAGAGTTTGTCCCGGCCCCAGGGCCAGCGGCCGAGTTCGCCCAGGGACTTCTCGTCGATGTCGAGGATGGCGATGCGCTGATCCACCCCGCCCGGCATGGTCAGCCTGAGCCTGGCATCGTAGATGATCGCGTCCAAGCGATTGATCAGGCCGATCCGGTAGAACTTCGCCGCATGCCCGAGCAGGACCAGGGAGACGGCGATGCCGAGCAGGTAGCGATAGCGAAATTTCTTCAGGAATTTCTTCAAGACCCCTCCGATGCCCGCAGCAAAAACGAGACGCTATCAGAGTCCTGGCGGCTGGAAAAGGAAAAACTCATTGGCGGCGTGCCGGCCGGGCAGCCCTGACGTCCTAGCCCTTCAGGAAGAACTCCATCTTGACCCCGGCCAGTTCGATGACGTCGTGGTCGGCGAGCGGATGGGCCTGCGCGGCGAGCGGCCTGCCATTGACCACCGGGCGGTGGTCGCCTTCGACGTGGGTGATGAAATAACCCTGCGGACGACGCGCGATCACCGCCACCTGCAGGCCCGGCTTGCCGAGCCGGGTCAGGCTCTTGCTCAATTCGAGCTCGCGGCCGGCATTGGCGCCGGTCAGGATCTGGATTTCACCCAGCGGCAGCGGCGCCCCGGGGGCGGCGCTCGGATCCGGCCGCTGCGACCCGTCGAACTCGGCCCGCTGCTGCGGCGCGTCATTGAAGTACTTGAGGCGGTACTTGCCGAGCTCGATGACGTCGCCGTTTTGCAGGAAGTGTTTCTTGATCGACTGACCGTTGACGTAGGTGCCGTTGGTGCTGTTCAGATCCTCGAGAAAGGAGTCGTCGAGCAGGGTCACGATCACCGCGTGTTCGCCGCTGATGGCGAGGTTGTCGATCTGGATGTCGTTGTGCGGCTTGCGCCCGATGGTGGTCCGCTCCCGGTCGAGGGCGATCTCCTTCAACACCAGTCCATCCATGCTGAGTATCAGCTTCGCCATCTGCCTCTTCCCCCAGGACTCGATTGCTTGAAGCGGGCGAGCAGCCGGGCCAGCCTGCCGCGCACCGCCGGGGCTGCCCGCCCGATCCGCACCAGAATCAGCGAGACATTGTCGCGGCCGCCGCTGTCGTTCGCCCGCTGCACCAATTGGGCCGCGGCCAGCTCCAGGTCGTCCGAGCGCCGGCTCAGAATCGCGCCGATCTCTTCGTCCTCGACCATGTCGTTCAGTCCGTCCGAGCAAAGCAGATAGACGTCGCCGGTCCGGGTGTCGAAGTCATTGATCTCCGGCTCGACGTTCGGGTCCACGCCCAGTGCCCGCGTCACCAGGTTGCGGTTCTGCGCGTGGCGCGCCTGTTCCCGGCTCAGCACGCCGCTGTCCAACTGCTCCTGCAACAGCGAGTGGTCGCGCGTCATCAATCGGAATTCCCGGCCGCGCAGGCGATACAGGCGCGAGTCGCCGATATGCGCCACGGTCAGCGAATCGCCGTGGAACAGCGCCGTCACCAGCGTCGTGCCCATGCCGGCGTACTGCGGCTGGCTCTGCGCCGCCGAGTACACGGCGTTGTTGGCGTGGGCGATCTCCGCCTCCAGGGCGCTTTGCGCCTGGCGCCGACGCTCGCCGTCCTGCTGCCCGAGCCTGGCGAAAGATGCTTCGAGGCGGCGGCTGAGCAGCGTCGTCGCCATGCCGCTCGCCACTTCGCCGGCATTGTAGCCGCCCATGCCGTCGGCGAGAATCGCGAGCCCGCACACCGGGTTGGCGTACACCGCGTCCTCGTTGTGGGAACGCACCATGCCCACGTCGCTCCTGGTGACGATCTCCAAGATTTGACCGAGATCCATGCGCTCCCACTCCAAAGTCGTGAGGACGGCCCGGGTCGGGAAGCCACGGCCGGCGCGAGAGGCAGCGGCGATACGACTCGAACAGCCTCTCGAACCGGCAGAAGGACAGGGCCAACGGCACTATAGACTCATTTTCCGCACTCGGACAACATGCCAGTCAAATAACCCTCCTCCGGCCGCCGCCGCAGACTTTGTCGACTTCAGAGCACCGTCTTCAACAAGCGTCCCATTTCGGAGGGATTCTTCGTCACCTTGATGCCGCAGGCCTCCATCACCGCCAGCTTTTCCTGGGCCGTGCCCTTGCCGCCGGAGATGATGGCGCCGGCGTGGCCCATGCGCTTGCCGGCCGGTGCGGTGACGCCGGCGATGAAGCCGACCACCGGTTTCTTCATGTTGGCCTTGACCCATTCCGCGGCGGTCTCCTCGTCCGAGCCGCCGATCTCGCCGACCATGATCACCGCATCGGTGTCGGGATCGTCGTTGAACATGCGCAGCACGTCGATGTGTTTCATGCCGTTGACCGGATCGCCGCCGATGCCGACGCAGGTGGATTGGCCCAGGCCGAGGTCCATCAACTGGCCGACCGCCTCGTAGGTCAGCGTGCCCGAGCGCGAGACCACGCCGATGCGGCCTCTCTTGTGGATGTGGCCGGGCATGATGCCGATCTTGATTTCGTCGGGCGTGATCACCCCGGGGCAGTTCGGTCCGACCAGGATGGTCTTCTTGTTCTGCTTCTTCATCCGGTCCTTGACTTCGATCATGTCGCGCACCGGGATGCCCTCGGTGATGCAGATGACCAGATCCAGATCGGCGTCGACCGCTTCCCAGATCGCGGCGGCGGCGAAGGGCGGCGGCACGTAGATCACCGAGACGTTGGCGCCGGCCTGCTGCTTCGCGTCCTTGACGCTGCCGTAGATCGGGATGCCCTCGAAATCCTCGCCGGCCTTCTTCGGATTGACCCCGGCGACGAAGCAATTCTTGCCGTTGGCGTACTCGCGGCACATGCGGGTGTGGAACTGGCCGGTCTTGCCGGTGATGCCTTGGGTGACGACGCGGGTCTCTTTATTGATCAGAATAGACATGAAATCTCCTTACTTGCCGGCGATGGCGGCGATGGCGGCGACGATTTTTTCGGCGGCCTGGGCCATGGTGTCGGCGGAAATGATCGGCAGGCCGGAATCCTTGAGGATCCGCTTGCCCAGATCTTCGTTGGTGCCGCGCATCCGCACCACCAGCGGCACGGCCAGATCGACCTCCTTGGCCGCGGCGACCACGCCCTCGGCGATGGTGTCGCACTTCATGATGCCGCCGAAGATGTTCACCATGATGCCCTTGACCTTGGGGTTCTTGAGCATGATCTTGAAGGCCTCGGTCACCTTCTCGGTGGTGGCGCCGCCGCCGACGTCGAGGAAGTTGGCCGGCTCGGCGCCGAACAGCTTGATCGTGTCCATCGTCGCCATCGCCAGGCCGGCGCCATTGACCAGGCAGCCGATGTTGCCGTCGAGCGAAATGTAGGAGAGGTCGAATTTCGAAGCCTCGATTTCGGCCGGATCCTCCTCGTCGAGGTCGCGCATCGCGACGATGTCGGGATGGCGGAACAGGGCGTTCGAATCGAAGTTGATCTTGCAGTCCAGGGCGACGACCCGGCCGTCGCCGGTGACGATCAGCGGGTTGATTTCGGCCAGGCTGGCGTCGGTCTCCCAGAACGCCTGGTACAGGCCCTGCAGGATGACCCGCGCCTGCGGCACCGACGCCTGCGGCACCCCTATTTTCAGCGCGACGTCGTCGGCCTCGGCGTCTTTCAGGCCGGTGGCCGGATCGACGAACACCTTGTGGATCTTCTCCGGCGTATGCGCGGCGACCTCCTCGATGTCCATACCGCCCTCGGAGGACGCCATCAGGCAGACCCGCTGCGAGACCCGGTCGACCACCATGCCGACGTAGAGTTCTTTCTTGATGTCGGCACCCTCCTCGACCAGCAGACGGCGGACCTTCTGGCCCTCCGGTCCGGTCTGGTGGGTCTTCAGCTGCATGCCGAGGATCTGGCCGGCGTACTGCCTGACCTCGTCGCTGGATTTCGCAACCTTGACGCCGCCGCCCTTGCCCCGCCCGCCGGCGTGGATCTGGGCTTTCACCACCCAGACCTTGCCGCCGAGCGACCCGGCCGCGGCCACGGCCTCATCTACCGAGAAGCAGGCCAGACCACGAGGAGTGGCAACGCCGTACTTCCTCAGGATTTCCTTGCCTTGGTATTCATGGATTTTCATGCGTCTTCCTTGCTTTTTGAGAAATCGGTTGGATTGATTTTGTCGGCTGCGCCCGCACGGTACCAGCGCGGGTAATAGCGCCTGACCGTCGCGCCGGCGGTATCCAGCGCGTGGCAGCGATCGAGCTGGAAGGGCTTGGCCCCGTCGCCTATTTCGGTATCGCGCCGCTCGCCCGCGAAGGTCTGGATCGCCGCGGTCGGCAACGACGACAGGAGTTCGGTCAGATGCGAGCAGCCCGCCACGGTCCCGAACATCTCGCCGACGCTGCGCCTGAAACCCCGCATCAGGTTGAGGCCGATGATCTCGCGGTAGGCGGGCGCGATGGCCTCGCAGCCGGGATAGGGCATGGCGTCGATCGCGGCGACCGCATCCACGATCACGAAGTCGGCGTCGACGGTGACCCGCACCAGCATGTCGTGCACCGCCTCGCCCCTGGCGCGCACGCCCGAGGCCAGCGGGTAGTCGTGGTCCTTGAGGTCGGTCAGGCGCGCTTCGATGTCCCACAGCCCGTCGTCCCGCTTCCAGCCTTCGAGGACGATGCTGCGACTATGGGTTTTGTTGCGCGGGGCGGTTGGCAACGGCAGCGGCATGAACGGGCGCCAGCGATCGATTCGTCTGATTCTATTAATAGAGCATTGAATAGTAGCATAACGCGGCTCTTCTTCAGGAGCCCCGGCTCTCGGACAGGGGCTTGAGATCGGGCAGCCTGAGCCTTGAGCGCCCCGGGTCCGCTTCGGGCAGCGCCTCGGTGAGCTGCATCGTGGCTTGGGAGCGCAGCACCAGATCCTGGTAGATCTTGGTGCCCCGCACCTTCCAGGCGATCTCCTCGGCCGTGAGCAGCCGCACCACCCGCCCGGGCACGCCCGCGACCAGGGTCGCCGGCGGGATGATCATGCCGGCCTTGATCAGGGCCGAGGCGGCGACGATCGCCGATTCGCCGACCACGGCGTTGTCCTGCACCACCGCGTTCATGCCGACCATGGCGTTCCTCTTCACGGTGCAGCCGTGCAGCACGGCGCCGTGGCCGATGTGGCCGTCCTCCTCGACGATCGTGTCCCTCCCGGGAAAGCCGTGCATCACGCAGCAGTCCTGAATGTTGGCGCCGGTCATGAGCACCAGCCGGCCGAAGTCGCCGCGCAGCGAGGCGCAGGGGCCGACGTAGACGCCGGCGCCGACGAATACGTCGCCGATCAGCACCGCGCTCGGATGGACGTATGCGCTCGGATGGACAACCGGGACGATGCCGTCGATGGAGTAGACCTTGGTCATTTTGCTGGATGTCAAGCAATGGGCGAGGTCAATATACTACTCCCGGCGGCCGCCCCTCACCAGCGCGCGGATTCTATGATACGGTTGGGGTTTGCCGCCGCCGCGAACATGAACGCACAAGACAACGCACCATTGACCGCCCAGCAAATCGCCGAGCGCTGCGCCGCCCTGATGTGGGCCGGCGACGCCGCCGCCCAGGGCCTCGGCATCGAGCTGGTCGAGGTCGGCCCGGGCATGGCCCGGGTGTCCATGGCCGTGCGCGCCGACATGGTCAACGGCCACGGCGTCTGCCACGGCGGCTTCATCTTCACCGTCGCCGACTGCGCCTTCTCCTACGCCTGCAACACGCACAACCACCGCACCGTCGCCTCGGGCGCGGACATCAGCTTCCTCGCGCCGGCCCGCCTCGGCGACCGGCTGCAAGGCCTCGGCCGCGTCCGCCAGCAGGGGGGCCGCAGCGGCATCTACGACATCGAAGTGACCGACCAGTCGGGCAGCACGATCGCCCTGTTCCGCGGCCGCTCGGCGCGCATCAAGGGCCAGTTTTTCGAATACCCCGATCCCTCTACAGGAAACCCATCATGAATGAAGCATATCTCTGCGACGCGGTGCGCACCGCGGTCGGGCGCTACGGCGGCAGCCTGGCCCATATCCGCACCGACGACCTCGCCGCCCTGCCGATCAAGGCGTTGATGCAGCGCCACCCGAACCTCGACTGGGCCGCCGTGGATGACGTGCTGCTGGGCTGCGCCAATCAGGCCGGCGAGGACAACCGCAACGTCGCGCGCATGGCCGCGCTGCTGGCCGGCCTGCCGGTCGCCGTGCCCGGCGCCACGATCAACCGCCTGTGCGGCTCCGGGCTCGATGCGCTGGGCAGCGCCGCGCGCGCGATCAAGTCGGGCGAGGCGGCGCTGATGCTGGCCGGCGGCGTCGAGTCGATGAGTCGCGCGCCCTTCGTCATGGCCAAGGCCGACGCCGCCTTCTCCCGCCGTGCCGAGATTTTCGACAGCACCATCGGCTGGCGCTTCGTGAACAAGCTGATGCAGCAGAGCTACGGCACCCACTCGATGCCGGAGACCGCCGACAACGTCGCCGCCGATTTCAAGATCGGCCGCGAGGATCAGGACGCCTTCGCCCTGCGCAGCCAGCAGCGCTGGGCGAAGGCCAATGCCGCCGGCCTGTTCAAGGACGAGATCGTGCCGGTATCCATCGCGCAGAAGAAGGGCGAGGCGCGGATCTTCGACACCGACGAGCATCCCCGTCCGGACACCACGGCGGCGCAGCTGGCCGCACTGAAGGGCATCAACGGCCCGGGACTGACCGTCACCGCCGGCAACGCCTCCGGGGTCAATGACGGTGCCTGCGCGCTGCTGGTCGCCTCGGAGACCGCCGCCAAGGCCCACGGCCTGACGCCGCGGGCGCGCGTCGTGGCCATGGCGACCGCCGGCGTGGCGCCGCGGATCATGGGCTTCGGCCCCGCGCCGGCGGTGCGGAAGCTCCTGACGATGACCGGTCTCGCGCTGTCCCAGATCGACGTCATCGAACTGAACGAGGCCTTCGCCGCCCAGGCGCTGGCGGTGACGCGCGACCTGGGACTGGCTGACGACGATCCGCGCGTCAATCCCAACGGCGGCGCCATCGCGATCGGCCATCCGCTGGGCATGAGCGGTGCGCGCCTGGCCACAACCGCCATGGCCCAGTTGCGGCGCGGCGGCGGCCGCTACGCGCTGTGCACGATGTGCATCGGCGTCGGCCAAGGCATCGCCATGATCATCGAGCGCGTCTAAAGAGGAGGAGGCAGCCATGACATTCGACCGTCCGCGAGGACTCGATCCGATCGAGACCGCCAGCCGCGACGAAATCGCCGCGCTGCAGCTCACGCGCCTGCGCACCACGCTGGCCCACGCCTACGAGCACGTCGGGCACTACCGGGCCAAGTTCGACGCCGCGGGCGTGCGGCCGGAAGACCTGAAGGACTTGTCGGATCTCGCCAAGTTTCCCTTCACCGCCAAGACGGACCTGCGCGAGACCTACCCCTTCGGCATGTTCGCTGTGCCGCGCGAACAGGTGGTGCGCATCCACGCCTCCTCCGGCACCACCGGCAAGCCCACCGTGGTCGGCTACACGCAGCGCGACATCGACCACTGGGCGGACCTGGTCGCCCGCTCGATCCGGGCCGCCGGCGGAAGGAAGGGCGACATGGTGCACGTCTCCTACGGCTACGGCCTGTTCACCGGGGGCCTGGGCGCCCACTACGGCGCCGAGCGCCTGGGCTGCACGGTGATTCCCTTCGGCGGTGGCCAGACCGAGCGGCAGGTGCAGTTGATCGTGGATTTCAAGCCCGACATCATCATGGTGACGCCCTCTTACGCCCTGGCGATCGCCGACGAATTCGAGCGCCAGGGCCTGGATCCGACCAAGACCTCGCTCAGGATCGGCATCCACGGCGCCGAGCCCTGGACCGAGGCGATGCGCGGCGAGATCGAACGCCGCTTCGATCTCGCCGCGCTCGACATCTACGGCCTGTCCGAGGTGATGGGGCCGGGGGTGGCGGCGGAGTGCGTCGAGACCAAGGACGGCCCGGTGATCTGGGAGGACCATTTCTATCCTGAGATCATCGATCCGGCCAGCGGCGCCGTGCTCCCCGACGGCGAGCTGGGCGAACTGGTGTTCACCTCGCTGACCAAGGAAGCCCTGCCGATGATCCGCTACCGCACCCGCGACCTGACCCGCCTCCTGCCGCCGACGGCGCGGGCGATGCGGCGGATGGACAGGATCACCGGCCGCTCCGACGACATGCTGATCATCCGCGGCGTGAACGTCTTCCCGTCGCAGGTCGAGGAGATGGTGCTGAAGCAGCCCTGCCTGTCGCCCCACTACGTGCTGGAGGTCTCGCGCGCCAACCACCTCGACGATCTCGCGGTGCTGGTGGAGATGAAGCCGGGCTTTTCCGACAGCAACGAGGGTCAGCGACAGCAGTGCGCCCGCGACCTCGAGCACCACATCAAGTCCTATATCGGCGTAACCACGCGGGTGCGCGTCGTCGACCACGGCGGCATCGAGCGCTCGGTCGGCAAGGCCAAGCGGGTGATCGACCGGCGGCCGAAATGACCGCCGCGAAGAACCTCGAACAAGCCACCCTGGGCGGCGGCTGCTTCTGGTGCACCGAGGCGGTCTTCGACCGCTTGGTGGGCGTCGCCAAGGTGGTCTCGGGCTATTGTGGCGGCGCGCTGCCCGAGCCCAGCTACGAACAGATCTGCGCGGGCGATACCGGCCACGCCGAAGTGGTCAGGATCGTCTTCGACCCGGCGGTGATCGGCTACCGCGAGCTGCTGACGGTGTTCTTCGCCATCCACGACCCGACCACCCCGGACCGCCAGGGCAACGACGTCGGCAGCCAATACCGCTCGATCATCTTCAGCCACAGCCCGGAGCAGGCCGCCGTCGCCCGCGAGCTGATCGCTGAACTCGAAGCCGAGCGCGCCTTCCCCGATGCCATCGTCACCGAAGTCCGGCCCCTGGCGAGCGCCCCAGCGGCGGCCGGCTTCTGGCCGGCGGAGGGCTATCACCAGGAATACTTCGCGCAGCACCGCGAGCAGGGCTACTGCCAGTTCGTGGTCGCGCCGAAGCTGGCGAAATTCCGTGCTAAATTCCGCGACCGGCTGAAGGACGGCGCTTGAGCCTTATGGCTGAAACGCTTTGCGCTTCCTTCGGGCGTCATTGCGAGCCGCCTGTTTCGGCGTGGCCAAAACTGCACACGGACCATGAACCCACCACCGAACCCGTCCCACAGGGACTTCCTCCGGTCGTCATCGCGACTGCCGCGGCCTGCGGCCTCGCAGTGACGGCAGCGTGGCGATCCGGATTGCCACGGCCTTCGGCCTCGCAACGACGACCGAAGGAAGTCCCCGTGGGACGCAGAGGCGGGTTCATGGGAAGGCCGTCGGCCGCGGCAGTCGGAACGACGAACAATCTGAAGCTTCACGGGCAAGACTTGAGGAATGATGCATGACCACCGAAACAAAAAAAGACGTTTTCTACAGCGACGTGCTGGTGCGCTTCTCGCATTGCGACCCGGCCGGGATCATTTTCTACCCGCATTATTTCGTGATGTTCAACGGACTGGTGGAGGACTGGTTCAACCACGCCCTGGGGATCGACTACGCCGGTTTCATCACCAACCGGCGGACGGGACTGCCCATGGTCAATATCCAGTGCGATTTCGTCGCCCCATCCAAGATCGGCGAAGTCATCACCCTGACCCTGCAGGTGGAGCGCATCGGCAACAGTTCGCTCAAGCTCAAGGTTCACGCCCTCTACGAGAGCCAGATCCGGATTAAGGCGCAGCTCACGGTGTGCGTGAGCTCCTTCGAGACCGGCCGCGCCGTGCCCATCCCCGATGACCTGCGCGCGCGCTTCATCGACTTTCAGCAGGGCCGGCTCGACCATCCCTGGCGCAGCGCCTAGGCGCACGCCTCAGGCGTGCGCGAAATCGCGCTTCAGGTTGAGCGTTTCCATGAACGAATCGACGCGGTTCTGCGCCCGGCCGTCGTCGAATTCGCGCTCGTCGCCCATGTTGCCCTCGTAGGTCATCACCGGGATGCCGGCCGCCGCGAGGCCCAGGCGGTTTTCCATGATGCCCAGCGAGAGGCCCTCGCAGCCGCGGTTCATGTGGATCATCACGCCGTCCACCTGCCAGTCGCGGACGATGGTCTTCATCATCTCGGTCTTCAGGCTGGGATCGAAGAAGTGCTGCCACAGCGGCTTGGACAGGTTCCAGTCGGCGTAGAGGCGCAGCGCCTGGTCGCGCGAGGTGATGTCGATGCCCAACTGCTTCGGCGTCCTGCGCGGCACCCAACTGCCGTCCGCGAGGGTCTCCCAGGTGCCCTCCAGGCCGAAGGTGTAGAGCGAGCCGATGGAGACGGCGCCGAACTCCTCCAGGTAGCGGAAGATCTTGAGGAAGGCCCAGGGCGGCTGGGTGTCCGACATGATCCGGCAGCGCTCGTTGGGCACCGCGGCGATGCCCCGGGCGACGCGATCCTTGACCTCGTCCAGGACCTCCTGGTAGAAGTCGGCGCACCACTGCGAGGACTTGTGCAGGACCGCAAGGACATACAGGGAATACATGGATTTTTCGTCCAGGGGTGCGGGCACCGCCTTGTTGAGACTGCAGATCTCGGCCCACAGCGAGGTAGCGCGCATCTCGTTCTGCACCGCGCGGATCAACAGCTCGTCGTCGCACTTCCTGCCGGTCGCCTTCTCGACGAAGCCGATCGCGTCGTGCAACTGGGCCACCACGTAGTTCAGACGGTCCTCGTCGAGGTTCTTGTAGGCACCGACGCTGACGTCGACGTAGAAGTCGGGCACTTTCTCGAAGCGTGAGGCGTGCTGGTACCACTTGGCGTGGGAGCAGCAGATCTGCGTCTGGAAGTTGAAGTCCGGCTTGGGAAACTCGCCGCCCATCAGGTACTTGTTGAGGTGCATGCTGCCCCAGTAGATGCGCATGTAGGCGCACAGGTCGCGGGCGAAACCCATGGATTCCGCCTTCTCCAGGCACTCCTTGGCGAACTTGCGGTCGTGGGCGATGGCGGCGGCGTAGGGTTCGCCGGTCAAGGGATAGACGTCGTCGCCGAAGGCCGTCGGAATGGCGTCGAATGACCAGCCGGCGGCCCCCCAGCGGATGCCGCCGTTTTCGTGGGCGCGGGCGTAGTTGAGGTAATACTGGTCCCTGAGCTGCTTCGCCTTGTTCCAGAACTTCAGGGGCTCGGTGGGATATTTGGCCATGTTCGTATTGCTCCTTTTCATAGTCCTGCGCGTCTCGGTCAAAACAGCTCCTCTTCGCTCATCGTTTCCAGGAATGCCTCGATGCGGATGCGGAACGGTCCGATCGGGTTGGTGATATCGAACTCCAGGAACAGCGTCGGGATGCCGTTCTTCTCCAGGTGTTCCTTGAGGTCG
>Ga0307376_10001314_pt1 | contig 27308 bp, 29 predicted proteins | sample TR2MG_FD_202536 | JGI IMG/M metagenome (GOLD analysis project Ga0307376, IMG submission 202536) | Soil microbial communities from Risofladan, Vaasa, Finland - TR-2 | ecosystem: Environmental > Terrestrial > Soil > Coastal area > Acid sulfate soil | place: Finland: Risofladan, Vaasa | collected...
AATAATTAACCTGCAAACCGGGCTTCAGGGCCTGGTTGCAGCCCCCGAAAGGTGGAAAACCTTGGCTCTACACCTGCACCCCGAACATCACGTCGGCTGAAACAACGAGTTTTTCAACAGAATCGGCACTTCTGCGACGGTCTTGCGGCCGGCTCAGTTCGACCCACTACAACCGGTCAGGGCTTGCTTGCCGAACGTCCGTTCAGCAGAAAAACAGCCGTTCAACGTGGCGCTAACCGGCCTGGCGCGGCTTTATACGGCAGGTTCGGGTTGAGCGAAAGGTCGGCTCTCAATTCAGGCCTCCGGACGCAACTCAATAAAAACCGCTACTTTCCCGATAACATTGCTACAATGGCCGACAAGAAAATTTCCATCGATCAGCTTGGTCCGGGCATGTTTGTTCATGACTTGAAACGGAAACTGCACAAGCTTGGCGGGATTCGTCGAGATTTACATAAATTCCTTATTAATAAAACAGTTATTGCACGCCGGCGCGTTCTGGGAACTTGAATAGCCCAGACCCGCCGGTCTGGTTAATAGCGTTAGGCCCAACCAAAATCGGAGTATCCATGTCCGGCAGTGAATCGACAATTCAATCGCTTGACTTCTTGGTTGGCGTGCCTGGGGCCTTGGTCTGTTGCGTCCGGGCTTGGCCGCGTTGTTGGCAACTGCATCCAACTCAGGGCTGATACCGAAACAGGAAGTCTCTCCGTGCGGGCATGTTTTCGATGGCCGGCACATTGATCGTTAAATTTCGAAATAACCATAATGGATATCATCTTCCTGATTTACGGGCTGTCATTTGTGGTGCTGGGGCTGGCCATCTTTGTTCTGCCCCGTGAGAAGAGCCGTTTCAATCTGGTCGGTTTCATCTGGCTACTCGCTGTTTTCGGCATTATCCATGGCTTTCTGGAATGGATGGATCTATGGACGAGGGTGCGCGGCGAGAATCCTTCCCTGAATGCCGCGAAGCCGTTTGTCCTGCTGGTTTCCTACCTTTTCCTGGTCGAGTTTGGCCGCCGCCTCGTCAGGGATTCCCTTCCCGCTACGGTGCGCTCTTCTGCCGCCAGGTGGCTGCTTGATGCCAGAATCCATGTTTTCCTGCTCGGCGGCACCCTGGTCGCCGCCACCTTGTCAGACAATTTCCTTCAGGCGCTGGTTATCTGGTCGAGATACCTGCTCGGGTTTCCCGGATCGACGTTGGCCGGCGCCGGTTTTCTGCTGTATTACCGTTTCCGCATCCAACCCACGTTGACGCAACGGAAGTTCCTGTCGATACAGTACGCCTGCTATGTCGCTGCCTTTGCCTTCATTGCATACGGGATATTCGGCGGGCTGGTGGTGCCGCGCGCACCATGGTTCCCGGCTGATTGGCTCAATCAGGAGGACTTCCTGGAGGTGCTGGGCGCGCCCGTGCAACTGTTCCGCGCTGTCTGTGCGGTGCTGGTGGCAATTTCCGTCACTCACATTCTGCTCGAGCTAAGCATCCACGATCTTACCCACCACACCACTGCCGGCGGCAACGAGTAAAGAAAGTTAAGCAGAAAATATCCGGTGGAAAGGAACTCTGGGTAAGGATGGCTGGCAATATTCAAACGTTGAACGACTGCTTTTTCAGCACAAATGGACATCGGCCAGTAATCCGGGAAGTCCGGAACTGGCACTTGGCGTCCATCGATCCAAGGGACAAATCCCGACCCCTTTGAGACATTCAAAAGGTGTCATGAGCCAACTCCGTATTAGACAAGCACTTGAATTTTAGCGTGATCGATGTGATGTGCCGGCTTGCTGAAAATGCCGAGAGAATACACTCCATTCGTAGGCCAAACACACTGCAGCGCTCATTCCGCCAACGTCGGATATAACCTCACGGCGACCAATAGCAGGACGGCGAACACCGTGAGCATGACCGCAAAATCAACACCATAACCGTAAATATTTTCCCCTCCTGTGATTACGAGTCCGCGTAGCGCGTCGATCAGATAAGTGAGCGGGTTGATCTGCGCGATGACGCGCAGCCAGCCTGGCATGATATCCAGCGGATAGATCGCGTTGCTGGCGAAAAACATGGGCATCGTCAGGAGTTGCCCGATGCCCATGAAACGCTCGCGCGTTTTTACGATGCACGCGATGATGAGCGAGAAGGTGGCAAAGATTCCCGATCCCAGCATCGCGCAGCCCAGCACTGCAACAATTGCCAGCGGATCGAGCCTGATGGAAACCTGCATCGCCAGTGCGATCAGGTAAATGACCAGCGTCTGCACGATGCCGCGGAATCCGGCGGCGACCGCTTTGCCAAAAACCAGCGAGCTGCGCCGGGCCGGGCTCGCCAGGAGCTTGTGCACCACGCCGAGGTCGCGTTCCCAGATAATTGCGATGCCATAGAAGATCGAGCTGAACAGGATGCTCTGAGCGAGGATGCCCGGCGTGATGAATGCAAGGTAACTCAAATGTCCGGTGTGGATGCCGCGAACCTGGGCCAGTACCTGGCCGAATACCACCAGCCACAGCACAGGCTGTACGGCGCGGGAAATAAGTTCGGTCGGATCGCGGACGAGCTTGATCAGCTCGACTTCCATGATCGCGGCGCTCTCTCGGACGAATCGTTTCATGGGTTCGCGTTCAGCCGAGGCGGCGAACCGTCCTGCGGGTTTGTGCGACCTCGCTGAAGGCACCGCTTTCGTGTATCAGGCCGCCCGCATAATGCGCGAACACGTCGTTCATGGTCGCGCCCGCTCCGAGTCCGGAACGCAGCTCGGCGGGTTTGCCGACCACGCTTACCCGCCCTCTATGCAGAATCGCCAACCGGTCGCAAAGCGTCTCGGCTTCTTCCATGTCGTGGGTCGTGATGAGAACCGTCATGCCATAGTCACGCCTGAGATCCAGCAGGCGATCCCACACCGTGTGGCGCGCAACCGGATCGAGTCCGATCGTCGGCTCGTCCAGGAACAGGATGGCAGGACGATGCAACATGGCCTGGGCAAGCTCGAGTCTGCGGATCATACCGCCGGAATAGGTTTTCACCAGCTTGCGCGCCGAATCGGCAAGCCCCATGAAGTCCAGCGCATCGGCGATGCGCACGCTTCTTTCCGCTTTGGGTAGTCCATAGAGCTTGGCTGACAGGAGCAGGTTCTCGTAGCCAGTCAGGGCACCGTCGGCCGACAGGAGTTGAGATACATAGCCGATGCACCGCCTGACCTCTCCCGGAGATTTGATGATGTCGAATCCGCCGACCTCGGCCGACCCGGATGTCGGCGGTAGCAGGGTGGTGAGCATCTTGATTACGGTACTTTTCCCCGCGCCGTTGGCGCCGAGCAATCCGAAAATCTCCCCATAGGGAACCTGCAGTTCGACGTGATCCACCGCAGTCAAACGGCCAAACTGACGTGTCAGTTCAGACGCTTTGATGGCAAGTCTGTCGGATGCGATTGTGTTCATGCAGGAAAGAGGGGCTACGGATACAAGGGGCAGTATAGGGGAAATTTATTATTTAGTAAGTGGTCTACCCATGAACATCCTAAACTGACTGCCAACCTTCGAACCAGGAATGACTCTGAGTCGGCTAATGGGTGTCTGCTCCTGGCAATGAAGCAGGCATTCAAGCGATACGTTCAAGTCGCCGGCGCTCCTTGGGTTGTTACGCCTTCGCCCGAATCGCCGATTTCGGGCGGAATGCCTTGATGACTTCTTCCCGTGTTTCCAGGTAAGGCCCGCCGATCAGGTCGATGCAGTAGGGCACGGCGGCGAACACGCCGTCGAGGGTTTCCTTGATGGCTTTGGGTTGGCCGGGCAGGTTGACGATCAGGCATTGTTTGCGCACCACGCCGACCTGGCGCGAGAGGATGGCGGTGGGCACGTACTTCAGGCTGACGGCGCGCATCTGCTCGCCGAAACCGGGCAGCACCTTGTCGGCCACCGCCAGCGTGGCTTCCGGCGTGACGTCGCGCGGTGCCGGGCCGGTGCCGCCGGTGGTGAGCACCAGGCAGCAGCCTTCCTCGTCGGTCAACTGGCGCAGGGTGGCTTCGATCTGTGCCTGTTCGTCCGGGATCAGGCGGGTCACGGCGCGCCATGGCGAGGCCAGCGCGTTGCCGAGCCAGTCGTTGAGCGCCGGGATGCCCTGGTCTTCATAAACGCCCTGGGTGGCGCGGTCGCTGATGGTGACCAAGCCGATCAGCGCGGTCTGTTGGTTATTCATGCCTGCTCCGGGTCGCTTTCGTTTTGTTTGAGGATAGTTTCGCGCAACAGCTTGAACAGGGCGCGGCTGCTTTTGGGCGGCTTGCCGGCGGCGGCCTCTTTTTGTGCATTGCGGATCAGGGTGCGTATCTGCTGGATGTCGGTATGGGGGTGCTCCGCCAGCAGTTCGTTCAAGGCGTTTTCTTCCTTCAGCAGGCGGTCGCGCCAGTGTTCCAGTTGATGGAACTTGGCGGCATGGGCGCGCGTCACATTGTTCCATTCGTCCAGCTTGGCCTGGATCGGCGCAGCATCCACGTTGCGCATCAGCTTGCCGAGGTATTGCATCTGGCGGCGGCGCGCTTCGTGGCGGGTCAGGCGTTTTGCCTCGATCACGGCATCCAGCAGGGTTTCCGGCAGGTTCAGTTGCGCCAGCCGATCCTTGTTCAGTTCTACCAACTGTTCGCCGATATTTTGCAGCGCGTGCATTTCCTGTTTGCGCTGGGTCTTGCTCGGGCCTTCCGGCAAGTCGTCGGAGGTGTCAGGCTCTAAATCTGTCATGGTTTCGCAAATGGAATCAAAGTTGCTATGATAACCCCAAAAACGGCACTCTACCGCAGAGGACGCGGGGGATGCGGAGGAAAACAAGAGACAGAAGCCCTGTAAAAAGCCCTTGATCTGGGCGCAACATGGGCACGTCATGAAGTTTTTGAATTCCTCCGCGTCCCCTGCGGTTAAAACGCTTTTTATTAACCCCTTTTCCCAATGGCTTCCCGTTAAGCCATCGCTGAAGTTTTCGAGGTGCACGTGTCAGATTCCCGTTTTTCCTATTCCGTCGAAAACCTGGGGCAGATTACCCAGGACATCCTGAAGCAGTCGAAGCAGGCCGGTGCCACCGCCTGCGAGGCCGAAGTGTCGCAGGGCTTCGGCCAGAACATTTCGGTGCGCCGCGGCGAAGTCGAGACCATCGAATACAACCGCGACAAGGGGCTGGGCGTGACGGTTTATTTCGGCCATAAGCGCGGCCATGCCAGCACCTCCGATCTGTCGCCGCAGGCGGTCAAGGACACCGTTGCGGCGGCGGTCAGCATCGCAAGATACACGGCCAGCGACGAATTCGCCGGCCTGGCGGACGAGAATCTGCTGGCCAGGGAAATTCCCGATCTCAGCCTGTATCACCCGTGGGATTTGTCGGTGGAGCAGGCGATCGATCTGGCGAAGACCTGCGAGGCCGCCGCGTTCGGGGTGGACAAGCGCATCGATAATTCCGAAGGGGCCTCGGTTTCCACCCAGGAAGCGCTGTTCATGTACGGCAACAGCCTGGGTTTTCTGGCGGGCTATCCGTCCTCGCGCCACGATATCAGTTGCGCGGTGATCGCCGAGGATCAGGGGATGCAGCGCGATTACTGGTACAGCTCGCGGCGCGATGCCGCCGATCTGGAGAGCGCCGCAGCGGTCGGCCGCAAGGCGGGCGAACGCACCGTGCGCCGCCTCGCGGCGCGCAAGATCAAGACCACCGAGTGCCCGGTGCTGTTCGAGGCGCCGATTGCGTCCGGCCTGATCGGGCACATGGTCGGCGCGGTCAGCGGCGGCAGCCTGTACCGCAAATCCTCCTTTCTGCTCGACAGTCTGGGCAAGGAGATTTTCGCGCCCTTCATCCAGATCCGCGAACTGCCGCATATCCTCAAGGGGCTGGCTAGTTCCCCGTTCGACAACGAGGGGGTGGCCACTCATGCGCGCGATCTGGTGAAGGATGGCGTGCTGCAAGGCTATTTTCTCGGCAGCTATTCGGCGCGCAAGCTGGGCATGGCCACGACCGGCAATGCGGGCGGCAACCACAACCTGATTATCGAAAGCAGCGGCCAGGATTTCGCCGGTTTGCTGAAAATGATGGGCACCGGACTGGTGGTGACGGAGCTGCTCGGCCACGGCATCAATCCGGTGACCGGCGATTATTCGCGCGGGGCGGCGGGCTATTGGGTGGAGAACGGCGAAATCCAGCATCCGGTGGAGGAGGTCACCATTGCCGGCAATCTCAAGGACATGTTCAGGCATATCGCGGCAGTCGGCAATGATGTGTTGATTCAGGGTTCGAAGCAGTGCGGATCGGTATTGATCGAGAAGATGACCGTTGCGGGCGATTGAAAAATGGAGATAGATTTCCGTTGCTGGATGGGCATTGGCGGCGTGCCCCCGCACGACGATCCGTCGGCTTATTTATGGGAGCGCCGTCTGCACTGGATCATGATCGGGGTCGCGTTGCTGTCCATTCCGTCGTTCCTGTTCGAAGCTACGATCCAGGCAGGGCCGTTGCACCAGCTTGGTCTTTCGCTGGATTTTGTCATTCTGGCGGCTTTTTCCGCCGAGTTGCTGTGGATGCTCAAGGTTACCCGATACCCCCAGCAATATTTGCTGCGCAACTGGCTGGACTTGCTGATCGTTATTGGTGCGGCGGTAAGCCTGACAGGCTGGCAGTGGGAGTGGATCCCGTTGGCCCGCCTGCTGCGCGTGGCCGTGGTGATGCTGATACTGGTGCGCTTTCTGGGCGTGCTGCGCAATCTGTTTTCTCCCACCGCCATGCCCTACGTGCTCGGCCTCGGAATGGTGACCATGGCGGTGGCCGGCGCCGGCTTTTACTGGCTCGAGCCGACCGTGTACACCTATGGCGATGGCCTGTGGCTGGCTTTTACCAGCGCCGCAACCGTGGGCTATGGCGATATCGTGCCGACCACGACGACCGCGCGTATTTTTGCCGTGATCATGGTATTGATCGGTTATGCGATCCTTTCCATGGTGACGGCGAGTATCGCGGCATTCTTCATCGGCGAGGACGAAAAGCATCTGCGCCGCGAAACTCATCATGACATCAAGGCGTTGCGCGAAGAGGTGGCACAACTGCGTGCTATGCTGGAGGAAAAGGAACGCAGGGAAAGCGGAAGTGATAAATAAAGAAGCCATCCCCTGATATTCATTGAGGCAGCTTCCAAAAGTCGAAAATGAGCCGAACGTGGTAAAATCGCCATTTTCCATTTTGCTTTTTTGAAAGAGCCCGTTATGTTCAGCGCAGACCAGACCATTGCTAAATTCGATCCTGAGTTGTGGCAGGCGATGCAGGGTGAAACCCGCCGCCAGGAAGACCACATCGAGTTGATCGCTTCGGAAAACTACGCCAGTCCGGCGGTGATGGAAGCGCAGGGCTCGCAACTGACCAACAAGTATGCCGAAGGCTATCCCGGCAAGCGCTATTACGGCGGTTGCGAGTATGTGGACGTGGCCGAACAACTGGCGATCGACCGCGCCAAGGCGCTGTTCGGCGCGGAATACGTCAACGTCCAGCCGCATTCCGGCTCCCAGGCCAACCAGGCCGTCTACATGGCGGTGCTGCAACCCGGCGACACCATCCTCGGCATGTCGCTGGCACACGGCGGCCACCTTACCCACGGCGCTTCGGTCAACTTGTCCGGCAAGCTGTACAAGGCCGTGACCTACGGCCTGAACCCCGAAACCGAGGCGATCGACTACGACGAAGTGGAGCGCATGGCCCACGAGCACAAGCCGAAAATGATCGTGGCCGGCGCCTCCGCCTATTCCCTGATTATCGACTGGAAGCGTTTCCGCAAGATCGCCGATAGCGTTGGCGCCTACCTGTTCGTCGACATGGCGCATTACGCCGGCCTGATCGCGGCAGGGTTGTACCCCAGCCCGGTCGGCATTGCCGATTTCGTTACCAGCACCACCCACAAGACCCTGCGCGGCCCGCGCGGCGGCCTCATCCTGTCCTCCGCCCAGCATGAAAAAGCGTTGAACTCGGCGATTTTCCCCGGCATCCAGGGCGGTCCGCTGATGCACGTGATCGCCGCCAAGGCGGTCGCCTTCAAGGAAGCGGCGACGAAGGAGTTCAAGCAGTACCAGGAGCAGGTGATCGAAAACGCCATCGTCATGGCCAAGGTGCTGCAGGAGCGCGGCTTGCGCATCGTTTCCGGGCGCACCGAGTCGCATGTGTTCCTGGTCGACCTGCGCGCCAAGAACATCACCGGCAAGGAGGCCGAGGCGGCACTGGGGCTGGCCCACATCACCACCAACAAGAATTCCATCCCGAACGATCCGCAGAAGCCTTTCGTCACCAGCGGCATCCGTATCGGCACGCCGGCGATGACGACGCGCGGTTTCAGGGAAATCGAAGCGGAACACCTCGCCAACCTGATCGCCGACGTGCTCGACGCACCCGCCGACGGGGCGGTCATCAGCCGCGTGGCGAACGAGGTCAAGGCGATGTGCGCGAAGTTTCCTGTTTATGGAAAGTGAGGAGTAAGGAGTGAGGAGTAAGGAGTTTGTCATGGGGCAGTTTTGCTCCTCACTCCTCACTTTTCACCCCTCACCAAAAATATGAAATGCCCATTCTGCGGGTCTGACGACACTCAGGTGATCGATTCACGGGTGAACGAGGAAGGCGACAGTATCCGTCGCCGCCGCCGTTGCGCGTCCTGCGACAAGCGCTTTACCACTTATGAAACCGCCGAGCTGCGCATGCCGCAGGTGGTCAAGCAGAATGGCAATCGCGACGAGTTCGACCGCGCCAAGCTGCGCACCAGTTTCATGCGCGCGCTGCACAAGCGTCCGGTACCGACGGAATATGTGGATGCAGCCATCGAACGGATTGCGCAAAAGGCGTTGAGTCTGGGCGAACGCGAATTGCCCTCGCGCCAGATCGGTGAAATGGTGATGCACGAGTTGTACAAGCTCGACAAGGTGGCCTATATCCGTTTCGCCTCGGTTTACCGCAGCTTCCAGGATGTGGACGATTTCCGGGATGTAATCCGGGATTTGGATAAATGAACCGTAGAGGCGCGGAGGCGCGGGGGACGACGCTGTTCGGAGGCGGTGCCAGGAACTCCTGCTTCGCGGTTGGTTATAAACCTGAATTTCTCCGCATTTCCGCGCCTCTGCAGTGAAACAAATGTTCTCCGCCGCCGATCACGAATTCATGGGTCAGGCGCTACGCCTGGCCGGGAATGGGCTGTACACCACCACGCCGAATCCGCGCGTCGGCTGCGTGATCGTGCGCGACGGCGAGGTGGTCGGCTCCGGCTGGCATGAGCGCGCTGGCGGGCCGCATGCCGAGATCAATGCGCTCAGGCAGGCGGGCGAATCGGCGCGAGGCGCGACGGTTTATGTCACGCTCGAGCCTTGCTGCCATCATGGGCGTACGCCACCCTGTGCCGAAGCGCTGGTCGATGCCAGGGTGGCTCGGGTGGTGGCAGCGATGCGCGATCCCAACCCGCTGGTGGCGGGCAATGGCCTGGCGCTGCTGGAACTGGCGGGTATTCCCACGATTTCCGGCCTGATGGGAACCGAGGCGCTGGAGCTGAATCTCGGTTTTGTCTCGCGTATGACGCGAAACCGCCCGTGGCTGCGGATCAAGACGGCGGCCAGCCTGGACGGGAAAACCGCGCTGAACAACGGCCTCAGCCAGTGGATCACCGGCCCCGACGCACGGCGCGACGTGCATCGGTTGCGTGCCCGCTCCTGCGCGATGCTGACCGGCATCGGCACGGTGCTGGCGGATGATCCGACCCTCACTGTGCGCGACGTGGAAACGTCGCGCCAGCCGCTGCGCGTGGTGGTGGACAGCAGCCTGCAAACACCGGTTGCGGCCAAAATTTTGCAAGGCGGCGCGACCCTGATTGTTTGTGCCGCCGAAATGTCTGATAGCAGCATTGCCGGGCGCGCCGCCGCCCTGCGCGCAGCCGGAGCGGAAGTGCTGGCCCTGCCGGGCGCGGATGGACGGGTCGACCTTGCCGCGCTGCTGGCGGAACTGGCGCGGCGCGGCTGCAACGAAATTACCGTGGAGGCCGGTGCTCGCCTGAGCGGCGCCTTGCTTCAGGCGGGGCTGGCGGACGAACTGGTGCTGTATTATGCGCCGCTGCTGCTGGGCGACAAGGCGCGCGGCATGTTCGATCTGCCGGAATTGGGCGGGATGGCGGGACGGAAGGAACTGTCGGTGCGCGACCTGCGCCAGGTCGGGCGTGATTTTCGGCTGACGGCGCGTCTGATATAACGAATACGGGGGAAGCAAGCAAATGTTTACTGGCATTATTCAGGCCATCGGAAAAATCGAGAAGATCGACTCACTGGAACAGGGTGTGCGTTTGTCTATCGATGCCGGTGCGCTGGAGATGGACGACGTCGCGCTGGGCGACAGCATCGCCGCCAACGGCGTGTGCCTGACGGTGATCGCGAAAACCGCCAACGGCTATCAGGTGGACGTATCGCGGGAAACGCTGAACTGTACCGCAGGGCTCGGTGTTGCAGGCGCGGAGGTCAACCTGGAAAAGGCGATGCGTCTGTCCGACCGACTCGGCGGCCATCTGGTCAGCGGTCACGTCGACGGCGTCGGCTCGGTGGTGGCGTTCGATCCGGTGGGAGAGTGCTTTCTGCTGCGCATCCGCGCCCCGCACGATATCGCCAAATACATTGCCTACAAGGGTTCGATCACGGTCAACGGCGTCAGCCTTACCGTTAATTCGGTGGAACGGGACGAATTTACCATCAACCTGATTCCCCACACGCTGGAGATGACCACGCTGAAGCATTTGCAGGCCGGCTCTCCGGTTAATCTGGAAGTCGATCTGCTGGCGCGTTACGTGGACCGGCTCAACAGTTTTGAGGAAGAGATATGATGACTATCAGTTCTACCCAGGAAATTATCGCCGAAATCAAGGCCGGCAGAATGGTCGTCCTGGTGGATGAGGAAGACCGCGAGAATGAGGGCGACATCCTGATGGCGGCGGAATTCGTCACGCCGGAGGCGATCAACTTCATGGCCAGATTCGCCCGCGGCCTGGTGTGCCTGACCCTGACCGAAGATCGTTGCCGTCAGCTCGAGATTCCACTGATGGTGTCGGCCAACCAGTTGGCGCTGGGCACCAATTTCACCGTTTCCATCGAGGCGGCGGAAGGCGTGACCACCGGCATTTCCGCGGCTGACCGCGCCAAGACCATCCAGGCGGCGGTAAAGCGCGATGCCAAACCCACCGATATCGTCCAGCCTGGCCATATTTTTCCGCTCAAGGCGCAGGCGGGCGGCGTGCTGGTGCGTGCCGGCCATACCGAGGCGGGTTGCGATCTCGCTTCTCTGGCGGGACTGGTGCCGGCAGCGGTGATCTGCGAAATCATGAAGGACGACGGCACCATGGCGCGTCTGCCCGACCTGATCGAGTTTGCCAAGGAACATCAGTTGAAAATCGGCACCATCGCCGACCTGATCCATTACCGCAGCGAAACCGAAAGCCTGGTGGAGCGTGCCGCCGAGCGGTCGGTGCAGACGCCTTATGGCGAATTCAGGCTGATCGCCTATCGCGACAAGACCGCCAACGAGGTGCATCTGGCTCTGGTCAAGGGTGAGATCCAGGCGGGTGAGGAAACCCTGGTACGGGTGCACGAACCGCTGTCGGCACTGGATTTTCTCGATGTTCACAGTTACGAACATTCCTTCAGCGTACAGCAGGCGATGCAGGCCGTCGCGGAAGCGGGCAAGGGCGTCGTCATCCTGATGCGCCGGGCGGAGTCGGGCAGCGACCTGCTGGATCGCATCCAGCGCACCACGGCCAAGGCGCCGGCCAAGGTGGATTTGCGCAATTACGGCATCGGCGCGCAGATCCTGCGCGATCTCAAGGTCACCAAAATGAAGCTGCTGGCCACGCCGCGCAAGATGCCGAGCATGACCGGCTTCGATCTGGAAGTGACCGGGTATGTCGCGCCCAAGACCGGCGCATGAACAAAATCAACAAGGAAAACGACATGGCAAGATATGACAACATTTTTGAATACCAGAAGGATCTTGACGGCAGGGGCCTCAGGATCGGCATCGTGATGAGCCGCTTCAACATCGACGTGTGCGAGGGGCTGCTTTGCGCCTGCACTGCAACGCTGCTGAAGCAGGGCGTGGCGGAACAGGGCATTGTTCTGGCGACCGTGCCGGGCGCGCTGGAAATCCCGCTGGTGTTGCAGCGAATGGCCAAGAGCGGCAAGTTCGATGCGCTGATCGCCCTCGGCGCGGTAATCCGCGGCGAGACCTACCATTTCGAACTGGTTTCCAACGAATCCGGCGCCGGGGTGACGCAAGTGATGCTGGATACCGGCGTGCCGATCGCCAATGCCGTTCTCACCACCGAAACCGACGAGCAGGCATTGGAGCGGATGAGCGAGAAGGGCACGGATGCCGCGCTGGTGGCCATCGAGATGTCCAAGCTGTTAAAGCGTCTATGAGCAGCAGCAAAAGGGCAGACAAGGCGCCGAAGAAAAGCCGGCGCAAGGCGCGGGAGTTCGCGATACAGGGTTTGTATCAGTGGAAGCTGGCGGCCGGCGATGCCAATACCATCCTGAGCCAGTTGCGCGAAGAAAAGGAATACCCGAAGATCGACGGAGAACATCTCGCCGCCCTGCTGCACGGGGTGATCGCCCAGGAGCAGGAACTGGATGCGTTGATTTCGCCTTTCCTTGACCGCCCTGCCGGTGATCTGAGCCCGGTGGAGCATGCGATTCTTCTGCTGGCCGCCTATGAAATGCACCGCCATCCGGAGATTCCCTATCGCGTGGTGATCAACGAAGCGGTCGAGCTGGCCAAGACTTACGGCGGCACCGATGGCCACAAATTCGTCAACGGCGTGCTCGACAAGCTCGCGGCCAAGGTGCGGACGGCGGAAGTTGATGCAAAACTTGAACCGCAGAGACGCTGAGGCGCGGAGAAAAGCCGTGCCTTTTCTTAGTCTTGAGCCAGGGTGCGCCAGTTTGAATGAAATTTATTTTCCGGGCTTAGATGTTTTTGAAGTCCTCTGCGCCTCTGCGCCTCTGCGGTAAAGCCGAATATGCCTTCCGAATTCGACCTGATTCGCCGCTTCTTCACCCGTCCGACCCGGCACACGGTGCTGGGCGTGGGGGACGATGCGGCTCTGGTCAGGCCGACACCGGGAGCGGAACTGGCGGTGTCTACCGACATGCTGGTGGCGGGCAAGCATTTTTTTCCTGATGACGACCCTCGCAAGCTCGGCCACAAGGCGCTGGCGGTGAATCTTTCCGATATGGCGGCGATGGGCGCTACCCCGCGCTGGGCCATGCTCTCACTGGCGCTGCCCGAGGCTGACGAGGACTGGCTGAAAGGTTTTGCCGAGGGATTTTTTGAGACTGCCCGGAAATACAGCGTCGATCTGATCGGCGGCGATACCACCCGCGGCCCGCTGAATATCTGCGTGCAGATCATGGGCGAGGTTTCTGCGGGGATGGCGTTGCGGCGCGACGGCGCGAAACCGGGAGACGAAATCTGGGTGTCCGGCCGCCTCGGCGATGCAGCCTTGGCGCTGGCGCACTTGCAGCGGCGCTTCAAACTCGCGCCGGAGGTTGCCGCAGCCTGTCTGCCAGCGCTGCATACGCCCATTCCGCGTGTTGCGCTGGGCGAGTCGCTGGTTGGCCTTGCGCATGGCGCGATTGATATTTCCGATGGCCTGCTGGCCGATCTTTCCCATATTCTCGAAGCCTCCGGCGTAGCGGCGGAGGTGAATTTCCCCGCGCTGCCCGCGTCAAAATTTCTGCACGCCCATTTGCACGAAGAAATAGCGCGCGCGTGCCTGCTGGCGGGCGGCGACGATTATGAATTGTGCTTTACCGCGCCCCTGTCGCGGCACGAAGAGGTGATGGCCATTTCGCGTCAGATGGATTTGCCGTTGACGGTCATCGGCATGATCCGGAAAGGCACGGGGTTGCGCTTGCTGGATGCGGCAGGGAAGGGTATGAAAATCGGAGCGACGGGCTTTGACCACTTTGCTTCCGATTAGCCCGAAACGTGCCAGGCACGTTTTGCCTGATCTGCGCTTTATCCTGCGCCATCCGGCTCATTTTTTGGCATTTGGCTTCGGCACGGGGCTTTCGCCCTTCGCCCCCGGCACGGTCGGGACGCTGGTCGGGTTCCCTTTATATTTCCTGCTGCGTGGCCTTGATCCGGCAGTCTATTTCTTTGTCGTCGCGCTGCTGTATGTGGCGGGCATCTGGTTTTGCGACGTTGCCGGCAAGGCGATAGGGGTTGCCGATCATGGCGGCATCGTCTGGGATGAAATCGTCGCCTTCCTGCTGATTCTGCCTTTTGCGCCATTTACGCTGACAGGCTTTGCCGCTGCCTTCCTGTTGTTCCGCCTGTTCGATATCTGGAAGCCGTTTCCGATCCGTTATGCGGACCGGCACATTCATGGCGGTTTCGGCGTGATGTTCGACGATTTGCTGGCGGCGTGCTATGCCATCGCCTGCCTGCTGGCCATGACGCACTGGAAATTATGGTGATGGACGAAATGCTTTACCGGCTGGCCGAGAATGTGGGAAAGGCGTTGCAACAGCGCGGCATGATGCTGGCCGCGGCGGAATCCTGCACCGGCGGCTGGATCGGTGAGGCGGTGACTTCGGTGCCGGGCAGTTCCGGCTGGTTCGACCGGGGTTTTATCACCTACACCAACGAATCCAAGCAGGAAATGCTGGGCGTGTCGGCGGCGACACTGGCCGGATTCGGCGCGGTCAGCGAGCAGACCGCGCGCGAGATGGTTGCCGGCGCGCTGAAATACAGCCATGCCCATGCGGCGCTGGCGGTCAGCGGTGTCGCCGGTCCCAGCGGTGGATCGGTGGAGAAACCGGTGGGCACTGTGTGTTTCGCCTGGAATCTGGCGAATGAAGCGGTTTCGAGCGAGACGCGGATTTTTGCCGGCGATCGCAGCGAGGTGCGGCGGCAGGCCGTTGTGCATGCTTTGCGGGGGTTGCTGGCGCGGCTGGGAAGCATAAATTAAAAAAGATTTTTAGCCACGGATTAACACAGATAAACACGGATAGAACATGTGGTTGTGAGCTTATCCTCTCTTCCCAGGAGGATAAGCGACGGACACAATCCAACCCCCTGAAATCCGTGAACATCCGGTTAATCCGTGGCTAACGGCCTTTTCTGGGGTCGCGTGAGAGGTTATTGCTTAAGTATGTCCGATCGGCTTACCAGCATGGCGCTCTTATGCCATAATTGAACGATTGTTTTTAAAGGGAACTACCATGGACGAAAACAGGAACAAGGCGCTGGCTGCCGCACTATCCCAGATCGAGAAGCAGTTCGGCAAGGGCTCCATCATGCGCCTTGGCGACGGCGAGGTGGTCAAGGATATCCAGGTGGTCTCCACCGGCTCGCTGGGGCTGGACATCGCGCTGGGCGTAGGCGGCCTGCCGCGCGGCCGGGTGGTGGAAATTTACGGGCCGGAATCTTCCGGCAAGACCACGCTGACCCTGCAAGTCATCGCCGAGATGCAAAAGCTCGGCGGCACCGCCGCGTTCATCGATGCGGAACATGCGCTCGACCCGCAGTACGCGCAAAAGCTCGGCGTGAACGTTTCCGACCTGCTGATCTCCCAGCCCGACACCGGCGAACAGGCGCTGGAAATCGCCGACATGCTGGTGCGTTCCGGCTCGGTGGACATCGTGGTGATCGACTCGGTGGCGGCACTCACGCCCAAGGCCGAAATCGAAGGCGAAATGGGCGACTCCCACATGGGCCTGCAGGCCCGCCTGATGTCGCAGGCGCTGAGAAAGCTCACCGGCAACATCAAGCGCACCAACACCCTGGTGATTTTCATCAACCAGATCCGGATGAAGATCGGCGTCATGTTCGGCAACCCGGAAACCACCACCGGCGGTAACGCGCTCAAGTTCTACGCCTCGGTGCGCCTGGACATCCGCCGTACCGGCGCGATCAAGAAGGGCGACGAGGTGATCGGTTCGGAAACCCGCGTCAAGGTGGTCAAGAACAAGGTGGCGCCGCCCTTCAAGCAGGCCGAATTCGACATCCTCTACGGCGAGGGAATTTCGCGCGAGGGCGAGATCATCGAACTGGGCGTGGCCCACAAACTGGTCGAAAAATCCGGCGCATGGTACAGCTACAAGGGCGAAAAAATCGGCCAGGGCAAGGACAACTCGCGCGAGTACCTGAAAGAGCACAAGGATATCGCCGCCGAGATCGAAGCCAAGGTGCGCGCCGCAGTCGGCGTGAGCGGCCTGCCGGCCACGGTAGACCCAGATACGGTGGATGCCTGAAACCAGTATTGTAGAGAGTCGCGAAGCGACACTTTGCCTCCCTCTCCCGTCTCGCCGTGGTCGCTGCATAGCAGCGGGAACCCGGCGGGGACACTCCTTGCGGGTGCCGGAAGAGGACAGGGGAGAGGGAAAGGGTCATGACATCTGATGCCATGACCCTGCGCGAGCGCGCTCTGGGGCTGCTGTCCCGGCGCGAGCATTCCCGTCTTGAACTGAGGCGCAAGCTTGCCGCGCATACCGAAGATGGCACCGAACTGGAAACCCTGCTCGATGATTTTGAAAAACGCGGCTGGCTGTCCGAGCAGCGTTTTGTGGAGCAGGTGATCCATGCCCGCAACGGTCGCTACGGCAGTCGCTATGTGGTTCATGAGCTGCGGGAAAAAGGCGTTGCCGAGGCATTGATCGAACAGGCCCTGCCGCAGTTGAGAGAAGGCGAGCTTGAAGCTGCCCGTGCGGTATGGACAAAGAAATTCGGCCGGCAACCCGAGGACATGAAAGAGCGCGCAAGGCAGACCCGCTTTTTGCAAAGCAGGGGCTTCGGCCTCGATATAATCGGCAAGTTGCTGCGTGGCGATGCGGATTGAAACCGGCATGATAAAAATGGAAAAATTAAAATGAAAAAAATATTGTCGGGTTTTATCCTGACTGCTCTGATGCTGTTGTCCGGCTGCGATTACCTGCCTTTCGGCCTGACGCCGGTAAAGGACATTGTTGCTTCGCCCGCCCAGTTCGAAGGCAAGGAAATCAGGGTAAAGGGAAAGGTCAAGGATGTGACCAAGGTCCCGCTCGTCGATATCCGCTTTTACGTGCTGGATGACGGTAGCGGCGAAGTGACTGTGCTTACCCGGAATGATTTGCCGGCGGTGAACGATACCGTTACCGTCAAGGGCGTGGTCGAGAGCGCCGCAATCCTGGGCGGGCAATCCATCGGGTTGCGAATCAGGGAAACGAAACGGTTTTAAACATCGGCGGGCCGCAAGTTGCGCCTGCTAAATCTGGTGAATCTGGAACTTTAAAGCATGAAAAGCAGCGAAATCCGCAAGAAATTTCTCGATTACTTCGCCTCCAAGGGGCACACCGTGGTGGCGTCCAGTTCGTTGGTGCCGCACGACGACCCGACTCTGCTGTTCACCAATGCCGGGATGAACCAGTTCAAGGACGTGTTCCTCGGCTTCGACAAGCGCTCCTACACCCGTGCCGCCTCGTCGCAGAAATGCGTGCGCGCCGGCGGCAAGCACAACGATCTGGAAAACGTCGGCTACACCGCGCGCCACCATACTTTTTTCGAGATGCTGGGCAACTTCAGTTTCGGCGACTACTTCAAGCGCGAAGCCATCCAGTATGCCTGGGAGCTGCTTACCGAAGAATTCAAGCTGCCCAAGGACAAGCTCTATGTCACGGTCTACGCCGAGGACGACGAGGCCTACGGCATCTGGACCAGGGAGATCGGCGTGCAGCCGGAGCGCGTCATCCGCATCGGCGACAACAAGGGCGCGCGCTACGCTTCCGACAACTTCTGGATGATGGGCGACACCGGCCCGTGCGGCCCCTGCACCGAAATATTCTACGATCACGGCGAGCACATTCCCGGCGGTTTGCCCGGCACTCCCGAGGAAGACGGCGACCGCTACATCGAAATCTGGAACAACGTGTTCATGCAGTTCAACCGCGATGAGCAGGGCGTCATGCATCCGCTGCCCAAGCCCTCGGTCGATACCGGCATGGGCCTGGAGCGTATTTCCGCCGTGCTGCAGGGAGTGCACAGCAACTACGAGATCGACCTGTTCCAGAGTCTGATCAAGGCCGCCGCGCGCGAGACCCAATGCGCCGACCTCGACAGCCCGTCGCTGAAAGTGCTGGCCGACCACATCCGCGCCTGTGCTTTCCTGATCGCCGACGGCATCATCCCCGGCAACGAGGGGCGTGGCTACGTGCTGCGCCGCATCATCCGCCGCGCCATCCGCCACGGCTACAAGCTGGGCGCCCGTGCCGCCTTCTTTCACAAGCTGGTGTCCGATCTCGATGTCGAGATGGGCGATGCTTACCCGGAACTGCGGCAGAACCGCGCCCGTGTCGCCGAGGTGTTGAAGCTGGAGGAAGAGCGTTTCTTCGAGACCATCGAGCATGGTATGGCGATTCTCGACGCGGACCTGGCCGAGCTGGCGAAATCCGGCGCCAGGACATTCAACGGCGAGACCGCCTTCAAGCTCCACGACACCTATGGCTTTCCGCTCGATCTCACCCAGGACGTGTGTCGCGAGCATGGCGTCTCCGTGGACATTGCCGGTTTCGACGCCGCCATGGCCCACCAGCGCGAGCAGGCACGTGCCGCCGGCAAGTTCAGGATGGCCGCAATCCTGGAATACAGCGGCGAGCCTACCACTTTTCATGGCTATGAAAAGCTTGCGGTGGAAAGCGCGAAGATCACCGCGCTTTACGTCGACGGCAGCCCGGTTCAGCAGATGACGGTGGGACAGCAAGGCGTGGTGGTGCTCGACCATACCCCGTTCTATGCCGAATCCGGCGGCCAGGTGGGCGATGCCGGGGAACTTGGCGCTGACGGCGCTTTGTTCGCCGTGCAGGATACCCACAAAATCCAGGCGGACGTGTTTGGACATCACGGCGTCCTGCATGCCGGCAGCCTCAAGTTGGGCGATGAAATATCGGCGCGGGTTGACAAGGCGCGCCGCGCACGCATCCAGCGCAATCACTCCGTCACCCATCTGATGCATAAGGCCTTGCGCGAAGTGCTGGGCAGTCATGTGCAGCAGAAAGGTTCTCTGGTCGATCCCGACAAGACCCGCTTCGACTTCGCCCACAACGCGCCGATGACGGCCGAGCAAATCCGCAGGGTGGAGGAAATCGTCAATGCCGAAATCCTCGCCAACGCCGAAACCCGGTCCCGCGTCCTGCCGATCGAGGAAGCCCAGAAACTGGGTGCCATGATGCTGTTCGGCGAGAAGTACGGCGACGAGGTGCGGGTGCTGGATATCGGCAGTTCGCGCGAGCTGTGCGGCGGCACTCACGTCGCCCGCACCGGCGATATCGGCCTGTTCAAGATCGTCATGGAAGGCGGCGTGGCTGCCGGTGTGCGCCGCATCGAAGCGGTCACCGGCGACAATGCCCTGGCCTATGTGCAGGAGCGGGAAATCCTGCTTACCCAGGCCGCCGGCGCCTTCAAGGCCCCGGCCCAGGAACTGCCGGGCAAGATCGCGCAGATCATGGATAACGTGAAGGCGCTGGAAAAGGAACTGGCCAAGCTTAAGTCCAAGCTCGCATCCAGTCAGGGCGACGACCTTGCCGGCTTGGCTGTGGAAGTGAACGGCGTCCAAGTACTCGCTGCCAACCTGGAAGGCGCAGACGCCAAGACCTTGCGCGAGACCCTGGACAAGCTCAAGGACAGGCTCAAATCTGCCGCCATCGTTCTCGGCGCAGTGGGCGACGGCAAGGTGACGTTGATCGCTGGTGTGACCGCCGACCTCACCGCCAGGGTCAAGGCCGGCGAACTGGTCAACTTCGTCGCCCAACAAGTGGGCGGCAAGGGCGGCGGCCGCCCGGATATGGCCCAGGCCGGCGGCACCGAACCGGACAAGCTGCCGGCTGCATTGGCCGGTGTGGCCGGCTGGGTCAAAGCCCGGCTGGGATAGCGATCAGCCATGAGCCGGGTTTGGCGGTTTTCGCAAACCGGCAGATTCAGAACATCGAATCTTTGCCTCCGGGCAGGAATCTGGATAACGCTTCCCTGGCTTTCCCGTGAAATTTGACGAACGGCATCCTGAAGCAAAAGGCATCGTGCGACAGAATGGCGCTCGGCATGCTAACCGTTAATTGAATGATTTCAGGCGGCCCATGCGGGTTTCTCGGCGGCAGGGCGACCGTCACCAGCACCGGCTTTGTGGATGAAAGGTTGAATTTGCACTCCACGTCGAAGTCTTCGGCGGAAACATCCCGGATCAATATGGGCACACTGGTTTCTCCGGAAGGCGTATTGATCGCGATAGTCGCGTGCCAGTTCACGATTTTTCGCGGTAGTTCGCGCCTTTCATGATTATGCTGACGGACGATTTTTTCTGCGATTTCGTCGCTTTGTTCGAGCGCTTGTTGAAGATCTGTTTTGTCCCCGGTTCCGTTCCCACCTGAAGCGTCTTGCCCGGCAGGCGGAATCTGGTTTTCGCTGGCAATAGCTTCTTCAGGTTGGCTCATTGCAAACCTTTCCTTGTACCCGTCGGCGTTTTCGGCGCTATGGGGCATGAGTTGTAATCAGGATCGCACTATCCTTGTCCCAGCGTTGCCTCGATATCACGTTTCATGCTTTCCAGGAACATCCCGAAAATCCACGCCACGCACCCCTGGGCACCACCCAACCTGATATCCGTCTGGCGTTGCTGTTCTATCCCTTTTTCGAGAAACTGCAATAGTTCTTCAGGGTTGACGGTGTCTGGCGCCGGTTCGCCCATTACATGAATGATTATCTGCTTTTCCCTGTTGTCCAGAATGAGTTGCTCGTTCATCAATTGCATAATAAGGCCCCCTCTTTGCTTGTCTGTTCGGTTGAGAAGCTGTTTCGAAAATTACTGCGCGTCTACTGCATCCGATTTTTTCCATGCCGGGCTAGCCAATAGCGCGGCAGTTTATGATGCTCATCGCTCTAAGCTTGCGGGCAACCGTGGGAAGGTTGCTGCATGGTGCTCCCCAGCTCCCTCAACGCGGTTTTTAAGGCGTCGAGCGGGAGCGGACGGCAAAGAAAATTCCCCTGCATGACCCTGCACCCTTCCCGGTACAGCATCATCATTTGCCTTGGGCTCTCCACGCCACAGGCCACCATGGACAGGCCTTGCTTTGCCGCCATCGCCAAGACGGCAGCGACAATTTCTGTCGCTCCTGTCCCCCTGGCGAAACGCCAGAAGAATGAACGGTCGATCCAGATGGCATTAACCGGGAACTGCTTCGGATAGGAAAGGCTGGAGCGGTCCGAACCGAAATCGCTGACGGCAATGCGGACGCCGGTATCGGCCAGCTTTCGCAAAATCGGAGCCATCGTCTGATGATTTTCCAGGAGTGCGCTTTCGCTGATTCCGCATTCGATCAGTTCCGGCTGGATGGCGGTGCCATCGATCGATTCCCGGATATATGCGGCCAGCCGCGGGTCCATCAATTGCCGTGCCGAAAACCGGATGGTCGTGCGCACGGCCGGCAACTCTTCCTGGCTCATCGAGCTGGCTTGCATACAGGCTTTACGTATGGCCCACTCGGATACGGCTTTTTCCATGGCAATGCCACCCAGCCGCGAAGTGGGCGCGCTGCCGGAAGCCAGGCCCCGTCCGGGTTGGCTCCAGTGAACCCGCGCCTCTACCCCGGCAATCCTGCCGCAGAACATATCGACCTGCGGTTGGTAAAGCAGGTGCGGTTTTTTGGGTTCGGGTGCGCCATCCTGTTTGGCCGATGGATCTTCCCGCCTGGGTTTTCTCGTCACGGTGTGGGCGGATGTGATTGCCTCGCCGGCAGCCAATGCCACCGCACCGTATGCGTTGCGCTGGGCCGCTTGGGGAATGGATATGCTCTTGCTACCGTATTGCATAATCATTGCGGTTGCCTCCGGATGCGTTATGTATGGGGCTTATCTTGATGCACTGGCCTGGCAGCGTATTTTTTCGTGGTACATACGCCAGTAATAAATGCCAATCGGTCTTTCCGGCTCAGAAGCCCTTTATTCCGCTGGGTTCCAGTCCTCGCATGCAGCTTCCGGCGCCAATTTTCTGGATAGCTGCCAGATATTTTTTTTGCTTCCATCGGAGGTGTTCTGGCAGTACCCAACCGCATCCGACAAACTGTGACAATATCCATCCAGTAATACGCGGGCGCCTTCCCATCTCGCGCAGGTACAACAGACCGTTTCAGCCAGGGGGGTAACGATAAAATTTGGAATTGATGACATAAACCTCCTCATGCAGATTAAGTGAGTGAGAGATTCCTGTTGATTCACCTTAGTCGAATAAATCACGGATTTAATGCATGGCAGAAAAAGCAGGTAATCCCTACTCGGAGCCATGGTATTTCCCCTAGCCAAAAATAAAGAAATTCCGTATATCAATATCCTTTTTCCTCACCTAAAGTCTGTACATACGGTCGTTTTGTCGAAGCGCGACACAACATAGAAAGGGTGCGCGGGCTGCTTTTTGCCGCATCCAATGGCGGGTTACACCGCCGGGTTTGTTTCGTGACGATTGATCGCCGCCTTTGGGGAGTCAGCCATTTCTCCCCCATCCTGTGACTAACATTTTTTACTGTGGAGAAGATCATGTCAGGTATATCTGCCCTGCAATTACAGCAAATGATGGGTTCGCTTGGATTCAATGAATGCGCACATGGTGCTTCGCAAACGCAGCTGATCAGGGCAATTCAGGTAAAACGTTGCGAGGAACCGTGTTTCGCCACTGACAAGCGTCATGACTGTGCGCAGCTTTGCGAATGGCGCCGGGATTGCCGCAAGCTGATGGCGGCATGGCTGCGTTAAAACGGGAGGCGAGAAAAATGGATGCTAGGTGTATGAAACGGTTGAACGACACAGCCGACAGGCAGCATTTCGTCAATGAAATGGCGGAAATACTGGCGCCATATGGGTCGGTCAGGCGATCCCAGTTGGTGGTGGAAAAAAAAGATAGGGATACAGAGGTGCTCTGCTTTGTCGAGATGGAAACGCCCCAACAGGCAGAGGCAGCCAAAAATGGCTTGGGTTTGCTTTTACTGGGTGGCTGCCACCTCTTCCTCAGCGCCCAGCTTGGCGCAAATTTTGCGGAATAAATCTTTAGGGAGATCATGATATGGCCAAATCCACGCAAGACGTCGCCTCTTCAAAGGTCACCGCCGGTGTCAACGAATTCCTGACCTTCACCCTGGGCCATGAGGAATACGGCATGGAAATCACCAAGGTGCAGGAGATACGCGGCTACGACGCGGTCACCAAGCTGGCCAACACGCCGGACTTCCTCAAGGGCATTACCAACCTGCGCGGCATCATCGTGCCGATCATCGACATGCGCATCAAATTCAACATGGAACATGCCGAGTATAACGACCTGACCGTGGTGATCATCATCAATGTCGCCCACCGCGTCGTCGGCATGGTGGTGGACGGCGTTTCCGACGTGATTACACTCTCCCAGGACCAGGTCAAGCCGGCGCCGGAATTCGGTGGCGCCATCGATACCAAGTACGTGATGGGCATCGGCGCGGTGGATGACCGCATGCTGATCCTGGTGGATATCGAAAAACTCATGTCCAGCGAGGACATGGATTTGGTGGAAACCGCCGCCGCAGCCTGATCTCTTTCCGTACTTATGTTTCTTCAAGGAGTGAAAAATCATGTTCAGCAACTTGACCATCAAGTCAAAACTCATTTTTGTAATCAGCCTTCTTTCCGTGTTGCTCGCCATTGTCGGCTTTATTGGGTTGCGCGGCATGAGTGTCGCCAACGAGGGGTTGCGCACCGTTTTTGAAGACCGCCTGGTTCCCGCTGGCCAGCTGGCTGAGGTCAATATCCTCACCGCGGAAAATCTGCGCCAGATCCACCTGATGCTGATGCACGACCCGCGCCTGCCGGAAAGCAAGCTGCACGATCATCCCCTTTCCATGCATACCGACAAAATGGCGGAAAATACAAAGAAAAACAACAAACTACTGGACGAGTATGCGGCTACTTACCTGACTCCGGAGGAGAAGAAACTGTTTGAGGATTACCAGGTGAAACGCAAGGTTTACCAAGGTGTGCGGACGAAAACGCTTGAGCTGATCAAAGCGGGCAATTTTGCCGAAGCCAATGCCTCCCTCGTGAAAGAAACCGGCCCCGCTTTCGTGGCGAACCGGGACGCAATTCAAAAACTTCTTGAACTGCAAATCGACGTCGGCAAGCAGGAGCACGAAAAAGCGGAGAAAGCCTATGGTACGACGCGCAACATTTCGATTGCCACTATCGTGCTTGGCATTTTTCTGTCGGCCCTGTTCGGTGCGCTATTGATCCGCAACATCGGTCGGTCGCTCGGACGGGCGATGGAGGTGGCCGGCAAGATCGCCGAGGGCGACTTGAGTAGCCAAATCCAGGTGGAATCCCATGACGAGGTCGGCCGCTTGATGGCTGCGATGCAGCGGATGAGTTCGGCGATTCAGGATCTTGCCACCGATACCATGCGGCTGTCGCAAACGGTGGATGACGGCAAGCTTACTGTTCGTGCCGATGCCGCCAAGCATTCCGGCGACTTCAGAAAGATCATCGAAGCCGTTAATACTACCGTCGGACGATTGGTTGGATTCCTCGATACGATGCCAATGCCGGTCATGGTCATCGACGACCAGTACAACATCCAGTACATGAACCAAGTCGGCGCCAAGGTTGGCGGCAAGACGCCTACCGAAGTGCTTGGTGGCAAGTGCCATGACCATTTCCGCACCTCCGATTGCCGCACCGATAAGTGCGCCTGTAATCGCGCCATGCGCGATGGTAGAAGCTCGAGCAGCGAGACAGACGCCCACCCCGGCTCGTTGAACCTCGACATTGCCTATACCGGCATCCCGTTGCTCAATCCCCAAGGGCAAACGGTCGGCGCCTTCGAGTTCGTGGTCGACCAGACTGACATCAAGGCAGCGGCGCGGAAGTCCCAGAAGGTCGCCGATTACCAGAAGGGCGAAAACAAGAAGCTGGTCGATAGTCTCGGCAAGCTGGCCGAAGGTGACCTCAACGTTAGTCTCACCCCCTCCAATGCCGACGACGATACCAAAGAGGTCAAGGAAATCTATGACGACCTTGCCCGCGCGCTCAACGCCACCGTGGAGAATCTCAAGACGCTGGTCGGCGAGATCAAGGAAGCCGTGGACTCCATCGGCACCGCCTCCAAGGAAATCGCCCAGGGCAATACCGACCTCTCCCAGCGCACCGAAGAACAGGCCTCTTCTCTGGAGGAAACCGCCTCCAGCATGGAAGAGCTCACCAGCACCGTCAAGGCCAATGCCGAGAACGCCAAGCAGGCCAACCAGCTCGCCATCGGCGCTTCCGACGTGGCCGGCAAGGGCGGCGCGGTAGTCGGCGAAGTGGTCGGCACCATGTCTTCGATCAACGAATCCTCGCGCAAGATCGTCGACATCATCAGCGTGATCGACGGCATCGCCTTCCAGACCAACATCCTCGCGCTCAACGCCGCGGTCGAGGCGGCACGGGCCGGCGAGCAGGGCCGCGGCTTCGCCGTGGTGGCTGCCGAGGTGCGCAACCTCGCTCAAAGAAGTGCCGCTGCCGCCAAGGAGATCAAGACCCTGATCGGCGACTCGGTGGAGAAGGTCGAGAACGGCACCAAGCTGGTGGATCAGGCCGGCCAGACCATGGAAGAGATCGTCACCTCGATCAAGCGCGTTACCGACATCATGTCGGAAATCTCGGCGGCCTCCTCCGAGCAGAGCGCCGGCATCGAGCAGGTCAATCAGGCGATCACGCAAATGGACGAAGTCACCCAGCAGAACGCGGCGCTGGTGGAAGAAGCTGCCGCCGCTGCCGAATCGCTGGAAGAGCAGGCGCAGAACCTGTCCACTTCGGTCAGCGTGTTCAAGCTCGATACCAAGGGTGGCATGACGCACGTCGCAGCGCCGAAACACGCGGAAGCCGCAAGGGGCGGCAAGGCGGCGCCTGTGGTGCAACTCCATAAACATGCTGCTGCCCGTCAGTCTGCCAAACCACAGGCAGCAGCGGCCGCACCTGCCAAAAAATCGGCGGGTGTGGCTGTACATGCCCACGCCTCTGCCGGTGAGGAGGAGTGGAAGGAGTTTTAAAGGCAGGAGCTGGAGGCCGGGAAAGCTCTTGGTAATGCATTTTAAAACAGGGTGCGCAGGCGGGGTTGCAAAACCCCGCCAACCTGCGCGCTGCTTTTTCAGATTCAAGACGCCATCATGATCAAGCGTATACCACTGTCGCAACTCAAGACAGGCATGTTCATCCACGATCTCAACTGTAGTTGGGTTGTGCACCCTCTTTTTCTTACCCGGTTCAAGGTCGAGTCCGACGCGGAGATTGAGAAAATCGCCGAACTGGGCGTGCGGGAGGTTTACATCGACCCCGCACGCGGAATTGACCTGCCTGGGGCGGAGACCGCCGACGAAGCAAGGTTCGCTGTCGAATGCGAACTGCTTCGCATGGGAGAGGAAACGGGAGGCGTTTCGGGTGGCTTGGTCTCGGTGTGCGAAGAGCGCGATGCGGCAATCGAAATCCAGAGTCATGCCCATCAGGCAATACGGGACATGATGCGGGATATCCGGATGGGCCGGCAGCTTGAAATGGAGCGTGTCGATCAGGCGATCGGCGGCATCACCGACTCCATTCTGCGCAATTCAACCGCATTGATCCAGATGAGCCGGGTTAAAACCAAGGATAACTATACTTACATGCATTCGGTGGGGGTGTGTACCCTGATGACCGCCTTTTGCAATACCCTGGAACTGGGCCGGGACATTACCCGCCAGATCAGTACCGGTGCGATTCTGCACGACATCGGCAAGATGAAGGTGCCGGATGAAATATTGACCAAGCCGGGCCGCCTCACCGATCCGGAATTTGAAGAAATGAAGCGGCATGTCAGTTATGGGTGCGAGATCGTTCGCCAACTGGCACCGATCTCGCCGATTTCCTTTTCAGTGCTCTCGCAACATCATGAGCGCTATGACGGCTCCGGCTATCCTGCCAGACTCAAGGGTGAGGAAATTTCGCAATTCGGCCAGATGGCGGCGATTGTCGATGTGTACGATGCCATTACGTCTGACCGGGTATATCACAAGGCGATGGCGCCGGTGGAGGCGGTCCGTAAGATACAGGAGTGGGGCGAGTTTCATTTCAACAGGGAACTGGTTCGACATTTCATTCACTGTGTCGGCATTTATCCTCCGGGCACCTTCGTCCGGCTGGAAAGCGGCCTGATCGGCGCGGTGGTGGAACAGAATGCCGCCAGTCTGCTACGGCCAACGGTGCGGATGGTGTACGACACGCGTAAAAATTGGGG
>Ga0307376_10001316_pt1 | contig 27308 bp, 42 predicted proteins | sample TR2MG_FD_202536 | JGI IMG/M metagenome (GOLD analysis project Ga0307376, IMG submission 202536) | Soil microbial communities from Risofladan, Vaasa, Finland - TR-2 | ecosystem: Environmental > Terrestrial > Soil > Coastal area > Acid sulfate soil | place: Finland: Risofladan, Vaasa | collected...
GGTCAACCAAGTGGGGCCAGCAATTTGATGATAAATAATATCTATCCCCGTTCTGCCAGCCAGTCCGGCACCAAAAGCGGGCTCCGGGCCAGCCCACTCAAACCCAGAACCATCATCAATTCCAAGTTTCTCTCGGATAGATCCGGCTGCATTTTTAAATCCCCACTTGTAAGCAGGCTTATACAAACCATCCAGAACATGAATAAAAACAACTTGGCTTCCTTTCTCAGATAGAAACTCACTTTTTGTCGGAGAAAAGGGAGAATGCCAAAAGCCAGAAATTGCACTATTATTGACAGATACAATATTGCCAGCAAAGTTAAAATCGTCACATGCATAACCAAACCTGGCAAGGGCAACCAAAGTCCCCTTATCTGTTGCGGAAAACATCCCAGTAGGCAAGGTATATTCAAGTATCGAATGCTCTGCCGCCCGATAATTGCCATATTCCTTTAAACTGAAATTATCAAAATCACCGCTGGAATTGACAGAGTTTGATTTTAGTTCCAACCCACCGCTTGTCGGATACAGGGTAACAAAGTAAAAGACGTTTGTGCCATTCTCCGTGACCATGCCAAGTTTGTTTGCCGTGGCATAATCCGTCAAATACCAACTGCCAACAATATTCGCAACATCAAACTGAATCCGATAAACCTTACACCGAGACATAGGAGCGCTTGCACCAGCCACATGACAGGATTGCAACCTCGCATCTGCTGTAATACTCAAATCTCCAGTTTCATCGTAGGCAAACAGCGGGTCAAAAATGTCATTTGACCAATTAGATGGAGCACTGAAGTCTCTATCTGCCTGAACAATTATTAACTCAGCCCCTAATGCAATCCCATCATTATCAATATAACTGGTAGGAGCCAAAAGAGGAGCTCCATGAATGCCTGATGCAACTGTTCCCCATCCTTTTTCTAATTGGGGACAGTCGAAAACGGCAGAACCAATCGGGGTTCCGTCCGTAAATGTAGAACCGTCTGTGCTAATTGCAGCAGCCAAATTAAAAACAACCTGATTATTTCCACCTGTGTCTTTGTGAGCAAGCCAAACACGCCAAAAATTACCCGCATCCCTAATGCCGAAAGCATCAGGAACAAAACCAACCCGGCCCGTAACCACTCCCGTGTTAGTATTAACAATTATCATTACATGCTTAAAAACACCTCCCCAGAATTCAATGGCTACACAGGGAAATGATGTTGCCCCAACCGTCTTTTTGATATAAACAGAACCAATATAATTTTCATTCGACGGATCGATATCAACAACTTGACAACGTCCTTCATTGTTGGCTGCACTATCATCCTCAAGCGTCCATGCCTTATTTGCTGCCCCGTCAACCCCCATTTCGTTTTGTGTTTCCGTGCAAGTCCCCGCCCCTATCTCTGCCCAGGGAGCAGTTGTAAAATTCCTAGATTGCAAAAGAAGGTTAATACTGTTAGGCTCCAACAGCAACCCTGCCGGAGGTGCAAAACTATAATCAATCACAGGGGCATCGGCCCCGGCAACCTTCAAAAGACCATCCTCGTCAAGGTAAGTCCTCGTCAAACCCGCATAGGTCAACGCCCCCTGATCCAACCCCTTACAGCCAAACCAGGGGACAATCTGGCGAAAGAATGGAAATAGTGCCTTGAGGCCAGGCGGCTTGCGAAAGGCATTCAGGGTCACGGGGTTTGCCTGCGTCTCTGCATCTATATCCATATAGGCTCCCCGGTTCCCAAATTGAGGCTCGGCATTAACTGAAAGATTATGCATTGTGTGCATTACCCCACTTCCTGTGTTATTGCCCAGCCGGAAATCTCAATGCCATAAACATTTGTCGCCGACATTGGCATTGCAATTGACAGAGTATCGCCAGGATGAAAAAAACGAGGAGGATGTGCTTGGTAAAGCAGATCTCGAACCCCCAGCATAGCCTGAGAAATTATGATCTCATTATATGCGCTGTCAATATGATGAGAAAGAGTAACGACAAAACTCACAATAGAAACGTGTACTGTTGATAGATGCAAACGGATCTTATCCAATATGAAAGCATATGAAGGGGCAAACTGTTCATCCATTGTGTCATCCCAGGCGGCAATAGGGTTTCCATCAGTAGCGAAAAATGAGAAATATCTATGTCTTGAGACTGGCAAATATTTCGATTCGAAGGTCACATCATTATCTCCCCTATTAAAATTTAATTCTCCACTTTATAATTATATAATGAAAATCCCGAAAAAATTAAGTTTGTCAAGAAAATTCATCCCCAAACTCCTCAATGATTAAATCCTTCAACCCCGAAATCATCAGGCTCACATTAGGAGGGGAGCAACCTCTCCAATCTGCAATCTCCTTTCCCAGATATCCATCCATCAAATAGGCAAGAAAATCATCCACTTCCTTCTTTCTCTTCCTTGTTCTGCCTTTATTTTTAAGTGAATTCTCTCTGACAAAATCCAGAATTTTGCAAACCAAGTCTTTATTGCAAAGCATCTGCTCTGTGCCATCAGAAGCCAAATCAAGAGAATTGGAATAGTCATTAATATCAACCATAATTGGCATACTCCAAACCTCCTCTTTAATAAAGTTCATCACTACAAACTCAACATTTCTAACAATCCACGTCTTTAATGTAGCCCCGAGGGTCTCATCATAACTATCAATTGCTGCAATCAAGGTTTCAGCAGCAACAGATAAGCAATCATCAAAGAAATGAAAAGGGAGGTTTTTGCTCCAACAAAGATTGAAGGCAATTCCCCTGGCATAAGGGAGGTGTTCAAGGATAAGGTCTTGTCGAGTAGGCATCTGATTGGTCCCTCTCTATGAGACTACCTTGCCGATTTTGGATGCCATTTCAAGTAATTTGTTTTGATCAAACCCACTCGATGCCTTGGCCTGAGTGTTCTTGTCCACAGATCTGGCAAGAGTGTAACCGGTAAAGGAAGTCATAAAAGCCCCCCAAAGAGTTGCGCCCTGCCACAATATCATACTCGTGATCAGTTTCAACAATTCTGTGTCAACCTTCAGCCATCCCATAAGACAGACAAGAACAGGAGTTCCAATTGTATAACTTATGCTCGTCTTACCAAGCAAAGTCATCATCTTGGGCCTGGCCTGCCGAACAACAGGGTCGTCACTCAGTAAAGCTGTCTTGATAACGTCCCGGCCCCCGGCCACATCATCATAATCAAGTTTCTTTTCTTTGTACCCCAACTCGGCCAAACCGAGCTTTGTATCAGAAGCAATCCTTTGTTGCTCAATCTGCTGTTCTGGGGACAGGGGTTGTTTTGCAACCTCTCCCATGCCTTCAGTGACTTGAGCAATACCAGACTTGATCTTGGCCCCTGCGCTGCCCCCAACCAAATCTGCTATTGCATCTACCCCCGTCAAAATTGGTCCTAACCCAGGAACAAATTTCATAGCAACTTTCCCAGCCACCCCTAATGTTTTTAAAATGTCAAAGCTCATGGTGTTTTCTCCTTTCTTTATTTCAATTTAAAATCAATAACTTCGCTGTCTATCAATCACTTTATTGCTTTTCCATCTTCTAGAAGTATTTTTCGCTAAACATCTTTTTAAATATCCAGCAAATCCCCACTTGCCTTTCCATTCTCGATATTTCTTTTTTGTTTTCACAATTAAATCCCTTAACAAAAATGTCTACCTCAAAGGCAGGGAAATTCCCGGCCTTCTCCTCCCCGGTTTCAAAACCTCATACCCAACTATTTGATCTTGATCCCATATCTCGATTACTTGCTCCCCTTCCTTTACATTGGCCGGGGGCTCTGGCCTGACATCCCTTGACCTATCATGATCAACGACTGAAATGCGGGGGGCAACTTGCATCTGCGGCATCTCGCCTTCTAATGCATAGCGGATATCATCAATATGATGATTATCTTTATCTGTAGGCACGTTCGTAGTCTCCCCCGTCCGCAACTTCTTCCATTGGTATTGCTGAAACTCATTTATAGTCTCCTGACAATTTCGGTCAATAATAATCTCGTGTTGCTGAAGGAATTGAATACCATGATGAACTGAATCCTTCCCTTTCTTTGCCCCTATTGCATTAATGTTATGATTGCGCAATTCCTGAATTGACTTTGGCTCCGCTGAATCGCAAACAACAATCTCCTTTCCAACAACCGGGGACAACCATTCAGCAATCATCGGGTTTGTGTACCCGTATTCATGCATCTCTTCAAAAATATAGATCTTCTTCCTCATCTTATCATAATGCAACCGATTGAAGGCCGCTGGCTCATCGGCAAAGCCAAAGTCTAGGCCATTCTTGATGCTGTCAAAAATAGGGATCATACTGGAGAGGTCTTCAATCTTCCAATTAGTGAAGATAACCCCGCCGAGCACACCCCATTTGCCCAAAGTATAGACATCATAATGATAAGAACTTTTCTGGTTTTCAAGAATATCTTTGTCTGCCTGCTCCAAGAAACGGTTATCTTTATAAGTGGTATGCAAAATCAAAAGGCCGTCATCATGATAAACTCGATCTCCCTCATGAAAACGGCCTTTGAAGTATTCTTGATGAATCCAGTGTGATTGTAATATCGGGTTAAACAGCAATGCCAGTCGCTTGGGTTTCTCTGCTTTCCCCCGCAACCGGATTTGAAGTTGTCTTATATCGTCTTGCTTGGTCTCCGTTGCCTCCTCAACAACAACATCGGTAATAACCCCCTTCTGAGGCAAAACGGATTTTAACTTTTGAACATCGTCCAGCCCCTCAAACAGTATTTGATAACCATTAATGCAGGTAATAGTCAACGTGGAGAGATTGATTCTGAAAAACTTATTGAGATTCCAACTATCAATGATTTGTTTGACCTGGTTGAAAGTAGATGTGCTGGAGGTACGGGCAACATTCCTGATGATCAGATAATTGCGCCCCCCTTTGAGAAGATCCCTGACTGTCCTTTGACCAACAACAAAAGCAGACTTTCCGGCAGAAGCCCCTCCAAAGAAGATTTGTACACGAGTGTTATCTTCCAGATACGGAAGGTAAACTTCGTTAAAAGATTTCCTATCAAAGTTTATATTAAATTCTTGAATTTTTTGTTCTGCCACTGAAAAACAACCTTTATATTTGGCCTACAATCAATGATCTCTCCCCCTTTAATATAACCCTATGCAGAAAGAATTTCGCATTGTTATTTTAAGGATATAAGTTATTGATATCATTAACAAATTCAGCCCTACCCCTTTTTCTTAATTCTAACATGTCAAATAGAAAAATATATTCAATAATATCAATAAGTTATACCCTTTCTTTTTTACTTTTTTCTCTGTGTTCCCTTGCTTTCCTTTAATCTCTTCCCATTCTGTCATACAACTCATTTCAATGGCAAGAATACTTTGCCACCGGGTCTGCATCAATAGCAAAGTTCCGGCCATTCAACTGACGAATCTCTGATACTGCCAAGAAGGTTTCATTATCATTGTTGTCTTTAACGATTTCTCCTGTTGGTTCAAAAAGTCGAAAGCAATCCCCTTTCTTTAAACTTTCAAAACTGCACTCAATCCACTTCCCATCAACAACCTTTTCTGCCTTTCTAAATGATGTTTCCATTTCAATCCTCCTCCTCTACCCACCCAACATTGATCTGCACCGGGGCATTGAAATTGAACTTGCCCCCGCCGCCCTGCTGTGCATTATCTTTTTCAAACATCCCTAGGTGCCGGGCAAGGGAGTCGAGAGTTTCTCTCTTGTTCGGGAATTTTATATCTTGCAAGAACATTTCTGTTGTTTTCTCCCCCTGTTTGGAAGTAGATGTGGATTTGCTCTTCATGTTCTTAAAACTTTGAATGGCATACAGGGCATTCTTAGGGATTTGACTCAAAGGTTTTAAATTACCCTCCTCATCATAGATCTCATCGATGTGAAATTCAATCAACCGTTTGTATCTTTCAATAACCCATTCTTGAGTAACCTCTGCCTTGGCTTGCAACTTGTCACGTTGGTGTTGGACTGCTGCTTGAACCTTTATTAAACTTAATAGTTGGGATGCTTTCGATTCAGCACTCTTTGGGGCATACCCCGCTCGAATTGCAGCCTGTTTTCCATTCAAATCCTTCAGGTACTCATCAACAAATTTAGCTTGCAAAAACGTTAAACTTCCATTCCCATTCCCTCTCCCCCCATTATTGTCATTGGAAACAGTTATCGTTTTAATCTTTGAAGTGTCATTAGCAGGCTTCTTATTGTTGGGGGCATTGGGTGGGGCAGTGCGTCTAAAGCGTGGCATATGTATTGTGTGAATCCTTTGTTAAAGGTTCCCTATAGTCCCTATTTAAATATATTTTGGGGAAAAAATAAAGGAAAAATAAAGATTTTTTTTAAAAAAAATAGAGGGGGTCTGTAACTTATTGAAATCATTGTAATGTTTTTTTATCTCTTTTTACTTTATTCCCTTTTTTTTCTTGACTTTCTTATTTAAAGATATTATATTATAGATAACATGTTTGAAGGACTATTTTATTAATCTTAAACTGGAGGGAGAGAGATGAAAAAATATGATTTTATGAACGAAACAGTTGCTATTGAAAATTATGAATTTCCAAAAAACAGCAACCAGGAGGTAATGGCCAAAAATCTTGGAGCCACGAGAATTTTACATTGGTCCCACGACAGCAGAGGCCGCCTACCGAACTATGTCATGACGTCAATCAATGCTCATGGATATACGGTAGAAAAAATTGGATATACTACCTATGTATCCAATACATTTGGTTTAATTCCTAAAAAATCGTAACCCCCAGGCCCGCCGGAGCCTATCCGGCAGGGAGGGAAGATGAGAGTATATAAAAACAAATACTACATTTTAAGGGAACATCCAGGTATCTCAGGTTTTCAGCAATGGGATAAATGGGAATACAGAGTAGCAACAGGTTGGAAAGCCACTCATTACAAATTAAGCATAGTGGAACAACTTCTCGCTAATGGCCGAGGCCAATTTCGATTAGAAAATGGGTACTTCCCGGAATATCAGCCAGTAGTGAAAGAGAAAGAAATATATGATTGGCTTGATAAAGAAAGATATGCAACGGCCTACATTTTGAATCCTGAAGTTTATGGTTTAAAAACAACAATCAAATGAAAGGAAGAGAAAACTTGACAGAAAATGAGCAAATGAAAAGACTGGCTGAAGCTATGATGGCCAGAGACAAGGTTTTCAAACCCGTCATCACAGAAACCCAAATCAAAGCAAAGGGCGTGTTTTGGTGCTGCCGCAATACAGAACGAATCTATGCTAAAGTCTGCATCAATAGGCAAGAGCAGGAAACAGAAGGCTGCATCAGATGCCAGCAAGGGAAATTAGTCAAAAGGTTAACAATCGAGAAATTACAATCCTCAAGACCAAAGAGGAAAAGAACAATATAAATAGGAGGAAGAAAATGAGAAAGAAAATGAGACGAGAAACAGGGACGAAAACAATAAAAGAGATGGTTGATGCATTGATAGCCAACAGAGGCAAAATTAGGGCTCGACAAAATGAGATCATGGCGGCATTACCAAAAAAAGAACAAAACAGATATTGCCGCAATAGAGGGTGCCATGGAGGTTGGGTTACACCTGGAAACGGAGCATGGACGCAAGCAGTAAATCGTACCCCTGGTTTTTACTCTGATAATTATTGGAGCGGATCAGCCCCCACTCCAAGTACTCAATATGAGTTAGCAGTAGCCGAATTTTTAGAGTCATTTTGTGAAAAAGGAAAAAACAAAGGACACCATACCAAACATATCAAAAAGGCCCAAGGAAAGGCCAGCCAAAAACACTAACAGACCAGGTCATTCGCCACCTAACAGAGGGGTTAAAGAAAACTGAACTGCCCTCCAAAAATAGATACAGAAAATTCACTGGCTCCGGCCCCGACTCCTTCTACTGGGTTGGCAAGAATGGGGCCGTGCGGGCAGGCAAGAACGCATCTGGATCGGTTAGCTTAACTGACAAAGTTCATGCCAATATGAGATTATGGGAAAAGGCAAACGGATTATCATAACCACTTAACAATCAAAAAAAGGAGAACAAAAATGAAAGCACCAGAAACAAAACCAGAGGTCAAATTAGTAGGTGAAGACGGGAACGCTTTTGCCATTATGGGCAGAGTACAACGGGCATTAAAACAGGCCGGAGCAGACAAAGAGTACATAGAGCAATACCTCAACGAAGCAACGAGATGGGACTATAACCATCTGCTCCAAGTCACAATGAACTATGTCGAAGTTGTTTAATTTTTGCCTTGCCCTTTCAGCAGAGAGGGTTGGGTTGAAATTAAAACTTAAAAGGAGGGAAAGGAAATGAAAGGGACAAAAAGAAATGAAAGACGAATTCAAAAGGCAATTGATGAACTAATCAAAATCTGTGACGATGGAAAAGCTACATCTGAAGTTTTGCGTGTGCTTGACAGGTTGAGGGAACTAGAAACTCATTATTCAATGGAGGAATAAAAATGAAAATAATCTGCGCTTGGTGTAAAAAAATCATCGAAGAAGGAAAGGAGCCTGATGAAGAGTCAAGCCATGGCATCTGCCCTGAATGCTATGACAAAGAATTAGCAAAACTTAAAAAGGAGGAAAAGTATGAGAATCTCAATTGGGGGGAAAACTGAAGATGCCATGAAAATCCTCAAAATAAAGTCTTATCCTTTTTCACCAGAGAAATTAAGTAAAAACTTCCGAATCCTTATAAAAGTCAACCACCCAGACGTCAGCAATGATCCAAAAACGGCCAATGAAAAAACGCGCCAGATCATAGAGTCCTACAAACATCTCAAAAACCTGGCCATCTCATTTATATCTGGAGATGAGATAAAAGCAGCACATCAGAGATTCGAAGAAGACAAAAACATGTTTTCCTTATGGGATATCTGCCCAGATTGTAAAGGAGCAGGCAAAATAGTGAGGATAAGACATCTATTCGATTATGAAGGCTGTCCAAACTGTGACCCTCTTCCTTCTAGAGGTTTATTCAGATTTCTTTTTGAAGCAAGAGGCTCTGGAAGGAAAACATTGAAATGCAATGCCTGCAAAGGAACAGGAAAGTTTAAACAGAAGAGTGGAAGAATAGTAGATTGTTATAAATGTAACGGATCTGGCGTTTTCAGGATTGTAAGGTGCAACGTTTGCGGAGGAACCGGACAAGTGCCAAGCACCAAAAGGATAGAAGAAGCCTGTGACAAATGCAAAGGGCTAGGCAAAATTGAACTTAACCTTTTTAACCCCGTTATCAAAAAAGGGGCAATTCTATTTTAAAGAAAGGAGACAACTAAATGACCATGCATAATTACACTGATTACCAGGCCATGATCTTGAAATTAGCCCACATCTGGACAAACAAAGGAAATGGAAGAATCGAATTTGAAGAATTGGTTGCAGAAGGGAATCTTGCCTTTTGTATTGCTGATCAAAAATTCAGACCGGACAACGGAAATCAATTCTCAACCTACCTTTACACTGTTGCCAGCAATGCCATGTGCGATCTTGCCATGGGCAACTGGCGCAAGATGCAATTTGAATCATCAACAGAAGAAATAGACGTTCTCACCCTTCCTGATTCACAGACCCCAGAGACACAAACACGACTCAAACAGTGGACTGAGAGCCTGTCAAAAGAAAGCCAATTCCTGATCAAATTAGTATGGGAGACCCCCGGAGAGATAGTTCAATGGGCACAAGAGGAAACATATCACCCCAGAAACACACAAGATCGATTAGCGCGTTACTTACGTGGCTTAAATTGGAAGTGGGCTGATATACAATTCTGCTTCCAAGAGATTAAGGAAGCATTGAAGGAGGGAATATGAGAATCTTTAAAAACAAATATTACATACTGCAAAGCATCCCTGGCATATCAGGTTTTCGACGTTGGAATGAAAGAGAATATCGTGTTTGCACTGGGCATAAAGCCCAATTACACAAACTACATATTGTAAAAGAATTCAGAGAAAATGGCAGGGGCAAATTTTTACTGGGGGATGGCCACTTACCAGAATATCAACCTCAAGCTAGAGAAAAAGAGATTATTCCTTGGCTTGATAAACAACGATATTCAACAGCGTTCATTCTAAACCCTGAAGTCTACGGCCTTCAAACAGTAATCGATAATAATCAAATAAAGGAGGGAATATAAAATGATAGTAAAAGAAATGATAGGAGATGTTAAAAATCTCGTTATCTATTATGAAGGAACTGGCGATCCAAAGATGATCACGAAATCATAGGAATTGCTTTTATAAGGTCTGGTGAAAACGGAGAAACCAGAATCGGCAACCATGAAAAAATGGAAAGATGGGAAAAGAGCGATTGAAGCAGATAAGAAACTACTAACCTTAAAAAAAAGGAGTATAAGAAATGAAGTGCAAAATATGCCATGATAAACTCGATCCAGAGCATCCGGATTCTATTCGAGGACTCTCGCCCCTCACTTTCAGAGAGGCATGGATGCATTACAATTGTTACAAGGACGCATATCAAGAACTTTCAGAAGATAAAAAGGATCGCTATGATCAAAAAAGTGCATAATGATAAAACCAAACCAAAAAAACACAAACCAGAAGGAGAAAGAAAATGAAAATTGACATTGATGTTCCCGATGGGAAAAGTGGTGATTGGAGCATTGAATCCTTTACCGTTTCCCAAAAAGATGAAGAATTAGGCCGCATGCGTGCCCTATTTAGCTTTAGCAACCGAGGACGTTATGTCCCGGCAGGAACGTATAAAGCGCTCAAAAGAAACAATGAAATTATTATGTCCAATACTCCTGATGAAATTTCAGACTGTTTAGATTTTATTCGGAAAGCCCGGAAAAGCAAAAACATCCTTATCAATGGCCTCGGTTTAGGAGTTGTTCTTAAAGCTATCCTTGACAACGAAATAGTAGAAAATGTGACAGTAATTGAAAAATCGTTTGATGTAATTACTTTGGTTGCCCCATCATTTGCAAATAAAAAAGTAACAATAATTCATGCAGATGCTTTTAATTGGAAACCGCCCAAAGGAATTAAATACGATTGTGTCTGGCATGATATCTGGGATTATATTTGTGCAGACAATCTTGAAGACATGAAAAAACTGCATCGCAAATATGGAAAGAGAACTATTTGGCAGGCTTCATGGTGCAGATATGAATGTGAAAGGAAAATAGATAGAAGAAACAATTTTAAATTTCAACCGTTTTTCAGTATAATAAGGAAGAGAGGAAAAATAATATGGCCTTACATAAAGGAGAGCTAAACTACATGGGACAGTGCTTCACTCTCTATACTCATACAAGCAAGAGTCCCATAAACAATTTTTCTTATCAAATAGCTAAAAAGCTATACCCTAATACCACTCCTCAAGAATTAAAAGTTGCATCTAGGCCCATAAAGATGCATCTGTTGGATGGGTTCGACAGGCACCGAATAACCAAAGTAAAGGAGAAACGAAATGACAACTAATAAACAATTTATTGCCCATAAAGGATTTATCGATGCCTGTCGTAATGCAGGCATTCCAACAACAACCAGGCAAGCAAGCAAGTTCCAAATGCAAAAAGGACTCGCCTTCAAAGTATCAACTGGAAAAGCCAAAGTCTTGAAGAATTCAGATGGAAAATTCATCAAAATTACAAATCAAATATTATGACATTAACCCTCACAATAAAAAACCAAATTAAGATTCCATACGTCAATGAGCCATTAGATGAATTTCTCTATAGCTCATTGACAATGCTCAACCCGAAGTGGCTGGAAAATGAGAGAATGAAACGATGGAATCGGGATACTCCAAGAAAACTCTACTTCTATAATGAAGAAGGGGAAAATGATCTTTTTGTGCCCAGGGGTTTTTTAAAAGGCATCGTTGAATATTGTGATGAAAACCAAATTGAATTTGAAATTAATAATCAAACCCACATATTCGAAGACATAAATTTTGATTTTTCTGGTGTCCTTCGCCCCTTCCAAGAAATCGCAGTTGAAAAAATGCTGCCTGAAAACGAAGGAGTATTATGTGCGCCAACTGGATCAGGCAAAACAGTTATTGGAATTTACATGATTGCAAAGAGAAAACAGCCCACCCTCATAATCGTCCACACAAAAGAATTACTTGATCAGTGGACGGACAGGATCAAAACCTTCCTGAACGTCTCCAGTAAAAGAATTGGTCATATAGGCAACGGATACCTTGATGAAGATAAGGACATAACCATTGCCCTGATCCAAACCCTGAGTAAATACCCTGAGATCGTAAACGATTATGGATTTTTGATAATTGATGAGTGTCACCACACACCGAGTCGAACGTTCACGGCAGCAACAAAACTTTTTGAAGGAAGATATATTCTTGGTCTATCTGCCACGCCTTACAGGAGGGATGGCCTTTCCAAAATCATAGAATGGTATTCAGGCCCAATCAGGCACAAGATCGATCCACGAGACTTGATAAACAGCGGCCACATTACCTCTGTTGAAACAGTAATCAGGAAAACAAATTTCATTGCCTCAATGCCAGACCCCTCAGCAGAATATTCTACGCTGCTACAAGAATTATCTCAAAATGAGGAACGCAACCAGATGATTGTCAGTGACGTATTAACTACCGTTGCAATGGGAGAAACTTGCCTTGTGCTAACAGATAGAAAAGCCCATTGCCAGGAATTGAAAGATATGGTCCAGGCAAAATCTAAAATCAAAACAGAAGTTCTGACAGGGGATGTTCCTGCCGAGCCAAGAAAAAGGATCGTTGAAGATATAAATTCAGGCAAGATAAAGGTCTTGATCGCAACTTCTCAACTTATCGGCGAAGGATTCGACTGCAAAAAACTATCGGCTTTATTTTTAACATTGCCAATAAGGTTCCCTGGCCGGGTCATTCAATATTTGGGAAGGGTATTGCGGCCAGCCAAAAACAAAGACCGGGCACTTGTGTTTGATTATTTCGATCAGAATGTTCGTGTTTTATATGCAGGAATGAAAGCCCGGAAAAGGGAATATGAAAAATTAACAATTTAAAGGGAGAAGGAAATGGAAAAAATTATCACTAAATTTCATGAAAACAAATCACACTCAAGAGAATTTAATCAAACATTTAACACCAATCTCTCCAATTTTCTTAATCCTCTAACTGGATTTGACATTATTGCCTTTGATGACCGTCTTAAAAATCAATATGGAAACTATGAGGATGGTAAAACAAGCATGTCAGATTTCATCAAGAAAAAGTTTGGTGAAAATGCAATCAAACTGATAGATAAACTGATTTAAACAAAGAACAAAAACATTTAAAAGGAGGAAGAAATGGAAGCAAATATTAAAATTTATGATGAAGATGTTTATGATTTGTTGAACAAAATAGATCAGCACTGTCGAGAAGTAGATAAAGGAAAATATGGTCTCCCTCCTAAAGATAATGCAATCAAAAGTATTGTTTACCACTGGCTTTATCAAAAAAATCAAAAAAAAATAACCCAAATCTCTTCTGGATTATAAAATGTCATTCAATGCCAAGCAATTTAAAAAAAGGAGACCTCAACATGGAAAATTTTGATAGACATATATTTCTATATGCAAAAGGGCACTACAAAAAAACCAATGCAATAGAGGATATGAAGAAAATCTTAGGTAAAAGAAGCGGTCTTTCTCCAGAGCATATTTCTGATGAAGATATAAATTATGTTCTCCTTGACCTCATTTATTCTTACACCAAGAAAAAAGATTCTTTCATCCGTTTCATTTTTACCCTCCACCCGCACAATGCATGGGAGCACGGTTGCCCAATAAAAGCATCATACGATTTTGAAAAAGTTTTAATCAGCGCTTGTTTATCAGTGCTAAGGTTTCAAGATATAAAAGATATTCCTTTTGGCCTCGGAAGACCAGATCCAACCATCTTGCCACTAACAAAGAAGAACTAAAATGCCATTTAATGCCCAACAGTTTTGTGCAGATCATAATCTCCCCACTGCCCCTGCCGGACACCAGCACTTCCGGCAGGGCTGGGTCAACATAAAATGCCCTTTTTGCAGTGGCTCCCCCGGCTGGCATCTCGGTTTGAATATTGAAAAGGCATATTGCACCTGTTACCGTTGTGGAGGCCACTGGTTACCCAAAGTCGTTTCAACTATACTTAAAATATCCATCAGTCAGGCAAATGCTGCTCTCAAACCCTATCTATCCGGGGAACAAACATACGAATTCAGGGAAAAACACTATGCAGAGAAAATCACATACCCTCCAGACACAGGCCCCATGACCCCCAGGCAAAGGGCATATCTAGAAAGCCGTAACTTTGACCCAGACAAACTTGAACAAGAATGGAGCCTACTTGGAGTTGGCAATTTTGGAACATACAAAAATCGAATTCTTGCCCCAATATACCTGCATAACCAATTGATCAGTTATCAGACAAGAGATATAACTGGTAAACAACATGCAAAATACATGGCCTGTCCCGAAGATGAAGAAGTCTATTGCCACAAATATACATTATATGGAATCGATAATTGCCATAGCAAAACTGTAATTGTTGCTGAGGGAATGTTTGATGTGTGGAGATTAGGATTTGGTGCAGTGGGAACTTTTGGAATTAATTATTCACCACAGCAAATCTTAATGCTTGCACATCAATTTGATCGAATATTTGTCTTTTATGACAATGATGAACAAGGGCAACAAAAAGCAAATGAGATGGCAGAAGATCTGTACAAATTTGGAAAGGAATGTGAGATCATCACAAATCCAAATGGAGATCCCGCAGATATGAAAGAAAAAGATGCAAACAATTTAATGAAGGAGATCGGATTATGAGAATAAATAGAAAAACAATAGTTATTTTGACCATGACATTTTTATTAATTTTAGGATTTTCAATCAAGAATGCCCAAGGCAAAGGAAAAGGTTTTCTTGACTTAATTCGGCAAATTGATAACAGAGAATCAAGAGATAAAATAGTAGGCCAAACCTACATGTGCGGAGGCAATACCGACTGCGTAGGATATTTCACACTAATTCAATTTTACGAGCCGGATTCCCTCATCTTTTCCTATATTATCCCATCCTATACCTATTATAGATCAAGGCGAGGGTCACGAGGAATAAGGCTCCCTCCTAATATCAATGATCCCAACTATACACGTCGACAATGCGACGGAGTATTTCCAGATGGAACTCTTATAATGATGAAAGTCCCAAAAGAGATGTTTGAAAAGGCAAGAAATCAATCCTCAGCAATCGGCGAGACTAAAATACACCAAATCAACTGGTGCAAAGAATTTGAAGCCAAGTGGGACATTGACATAGACACACAAGTTTTTCTTAGTGATCTTTACGTAGTGAAAGATATCATCAAGATGAAAAAAACAGATGGATCTATCATAGTAGTACCAGTAATAGAGCATTATAAATTCGGGGCTACACCAGAACAACTTGAATGGCTCAGAAACATTGGAATAAAATGGAATGAGTGGAGAAAGAATCAATAGAAATTTATTTAAAAAAAATAATTTTTTTCCTTGACCTTTTTTTAAATTTATTTTATAAAGTAAAAGATACGAAGCGAAAAGGCTCCCTGCTTTCTCCTTTCGTGATATGGCTGCCATGTGGGCCAACATGGTTTCCGGGGGTGAGTACCTTGTCTACTCACCCTCAGCCCTTTTCTTTTAACCTTTGACAAGGGGAGGTGCCAAAAATTGGCTGAATATGATATCAAAAATGAGCCTATTGTTGTCTCAAAACTTCTTCTAGACATTTTCTTAAACCCCAAATCAATTAAATACCATAAATCAAATTATCCTGCTGATCTAATTTCTCTTTATATTTTCTACTATTATACAGCAAAATGGCAAAAGACAAACTCCGTCCGGGCAACAACAGAATATGTTGCAAAAGGATTAAAGTGGTCTGCTGATCGAGTTCGTCAAAGAAAAAAAGAGCTAATAGCACTCGGTTTGATAGAAGATCGTATTTCAAAGGACCCAGAAACCAAACAGATCAAGGGACATTATGTTTTAGTCAAATTCATCTGGAGCCATAATACAATTGATTCCCAGACTCTGGAAAAGCCTGAGTCTGGGAAGACCCCTAGTCTGGAAAATCATGAGGGAAATGCTTTAAGTAATAATAATAGAAATGCTCTGAAGGTTACTTTAGTAACCTTAACGGATTCTTGCGAATCCGAACAAGGATTATTAAACTCTTCAGGTAATGAACCTCTCATATTAGAATCAAAGAAAATCCCTCCCAACTCCCTTCAATATAATCTCCTCAACTTTTGGAACAATCTTCCAGGCATCCCCACCAAACATGTCAAACCCAATACCAAAGTGCGGTTAACCGCAGCAAGGTATTTTACCCAACTTGCCTCTGGTCGCTTTGCTGATGGCAAGAAATTTAAACCAGGTTTTTTCAACGAACATAAACTTTCCTCATCTATACTTGCTAAGCAATGGACAAGGGAAGAGATAAAGTCAGGGCTAAAAAGACTTAGTAACATTTTCATTGAGGGGTATTGGCCCCGGAACAAAGATACCTTGCCAAAGGATCTTGCAACCCTACTTTATAACCCCGGCAATCAAAATAGCTGGTTTCTGATGGTCATAGGACAGGAGCCAGAGCTATTGGATAACTCTGTCAATTTTAAACCCGAAAACCATAAAGCAGCAAAACAACACCCGGATATCATCTGGCAGATAATAAAGCAGTTCCAGGACAAGCAAGTTTTTGATCATGATATAACTGCAAAGACAATGGATGAAATCAATTCAATAATCGAGTATCACTCGCATATGGACTTCTCCAATAACATGGCAAATTATAGGTGGGGCAACCTGCGACAGATGATTGATGACTTCTGTAATTTTATTATTTCTAAATCTTACCTAGAAAACAGTATAATAAATATATCAGCAGAAGGAAAACTTTTTCAGGCCTTTATTGACGAATGCGAGGATGAATTGTATGGACGGGCAAGATTGAGGCCGAAGGGATAAAATAATATAAAAGAAGGAGAAAAATTATGAGAATTGAAGTAAAAAAGATTAAACCAAACCCGTTTAGAGACTTAACAAAGTACAAGATTGACTCCTATAAAGTAGATGCCCTTGTCACCTCTATAAGAGAGACTTCCTTCTGGGACAATATTCTTGCCCGCCCTATGGATGGAAAATATGAAATTGCCTATGGCCATCACCGCCTTTTTGCCATTCAAAAGGTTGGGCTGGAAAAGGTGGATATCCCTGTTAGAGAATTGGATGATGCCACTATGATCAAGATCATGGCTAATGAAAACCTTGAAGAATGGAAATTGAACCCTTCCGTTATAAAGGAATCAGTAAGAGTGGCTAAGCATTATCTGGATGGCGAGCTGGCGAAGTGTGAGAGCTGGGAGAAATTAAAGAAAACCAATTTTAATCTAATAAAAATATTAGATTTAAAATTTGACAAGCAGCCAGAAAGAGGATTCCAAATCCTTAAAGGAAAAGGTGTCGGCCAGACCACAATCCTCAAGTTCCTGGGAGGAAATTGGAAACAGTGGATGGTACAGGAAGCTCTTGCTCAGTTGAAGGAATCTGAATCTATGCAAGAGGCTGTTGAGGTTTTTGATACTCAGACAGATGCCACTGAATTTAGGAAGATTATCAAAAAGGAGTTCAAAGATAAAGTCCCTAAAGGAAAAGAAAAAGAAGTGGCAGAGAGGGTGGCCGAAAAGGTAAGGGAAAAGAAAGGCCAAATTAAGAAGGGAGAAAAGACAGGCAGACATGATTATCGCCAAGACATGAAAACCTTTACTCGTATGGCTGTGGAGAACATACCGGAAAAGGAGGCCAAACTAAAAGATATTCAATCAGAGATTGAAAGGTTTAATGAGCGGATAAGGACGGCCTACATAGGATCAAGAGACTTAAATTCGCTTCTTCAAGAATTGGAAGTTAAGAAGATTGAAGGGGTGAAATCTTTGTTTATTTTGGATAGTGTCTTTGATTTGTTACAAGAATTAAAGAAAACATTAGCTTTTTTTGGGTATGATTACCAACATTTACAATTGAAACAAAAGGAGGAATGAAATGGACTTTTTAGTAAAAAATGGAAATAAAGAAGAATATTGGAAGAGGATAAAAGATGTCGCCCAGAAGCTTCATGAAAAGGCAGATGATCTCAGAAAAAAAGGAGAGACTTCTTTGACTCTCACCTGGGAGACCTTTTCCTTTGATGACTATATGAAGGCAGGGCAGCCCTCAAGCCCCTTAGAAGAAAAATATTGGAAAGAGAAAAGGGCTAATATGTGGAAAGATGATGTTAATAAGGAGTTTTGTGATCGTGGATTTTCCGAATGGCTATTTGTTGAACCTGCAAAAGGGATTAGATTAGAAATTGACAGAATTGCAGATATGAAGCTTGTGCTCCAATCTATAAAGAAAATCTGTAGCACAAGCGATGGGAGAAGTGAACTTTTGATGCAAGCAAGCGAGCGCTGCACAGGAAAGAGGAAAAAGAGATTACAACAAGTAGCACATCTTTTGGGACCAGAAACATTACTGCCATTTATAGCAGGGTCGATTCAATTAGAGCCCTCCCTGACAATTTCGCAGAAAAACGAATTGTTGAATATGATCGGGGAATATTCTTCAGACGAAGACGAAGAGAATTAAAAATTATATGGCCGGGCAAGATTGAGGCCGAAATAATATACGGTCTGTTAGGAGGCGTAATGGCAAAGATTATCTATCAACTAAGCGAAGAGGATAGATTAACAAACCACATACCAGAAGGGGTATGGCAATTAACCCATGAGCATGATGTTTTCATAGAGGATTTCAAAACAAAAGAACTTATATCTGTTTTAGATTTGTGTTCGCCTAACAAACCAAACAAGGATTAACCTTGACCTACCCCTACAAAATAGTATCCCCCAAGAAAAGGGGGGATAAAAAGGAAGGAGAGGTGAGGTGATGGATGAAAAACGATTAAGAACACGATGGCGTAGATGGTTAGGAAATAAAACGGCTACTAATAAACCGTATTGGACCGACCTTTTAGATTCAAATTGGTCTAGTTGGTGCAGACGTGTCTGCCAGAATCACGGAATCGGAATTGAATATGAAATGGGTTGGACAAAAGAATCTGTAAAATCTATGTATCGTTTTTGTATAGATATTGCAACAATAGAAGAATTGATGAATCTGGATGGTATCTATGCTGCTGAGAAGGCTGGAATTTGAAACACTCCGGAGCCCTCGCAACCAGGAAAGGAGAACCATGACCCACGAGCAACAAAACGATTTTCTGGCAACTGAGGCAATGGATTGGCATCTCATAGATCTTGACGGATGGACACCGGTATATCAAGACATCCCTACAGTGACAGGGGTTTGGTGGGCAGATAAAGAAAATAAGCTCATCATCTTATACAAGGACTGGAACCCTACCTCAAACTTCGAGCAGGCGATGATGGTAGCCAAACAACTAAGGATAAAGCATTCATTATGGCTGACCCTACATCAAGTACCGAGCAAAACCGCTGAATGGCATGCATATTTTACTTTTGGGGGTATGGCAGTTGGGAATAGGATGCGGGGAGAGGCTTATTCCTCGAAGGATGAGCCCGCCCAGGCCATATGTGCCGCCGCTATCAAAGCGAAGGGGGGGGAGTATGTTTTTTAATCGTTGCTGCCCTAACTGTGACAAAGAATGGAATTATTATCGTGGTGCTGTTGAACATGGCCTAGGTGGTCAGCAGTTAGAACCGGATGAGGCCGATTGCCCTCATTGTGGGTTCTACTGGCAACAGCGCGTTAAAAACCCACCGATAAAAGAAATGGTTGAGAGGTTCAGGAAGGCGAAAGGGGGTGAGTAGGTGAGACCAGAAAAGTTATGTCTCGGAGAAAAAGGACGTTATAAGCGTTATCTGAAAAAAATTGCTAACCGATGGAGACGCAGGACAGAGAAAAAATTGCTCGACAACGCTCCGAAGAAAAATGAGTACAAGGGGTGGAGTTTATAATGCCCACACGAGAGCAAAAGAAATGCCCCATTTGTGGTAGCCCAATTAATTATGTATATGAACAAGGCAAGGGTTTCACAGTTTACGAATGCACAGGCAATGATTGTCTGCCATGGCCTGTCGGAGGGGCAAGGAAGAGACGAGAGGCAGGGCTGCCACCAATTATACCAACAAGATTTGAAAAGAGAAATATATGAAATTAAGAAAAGAGGATTGTTGGATTCAAACCTATACAGGAAAACGATTCTTTCTCTTTAACCCAACTCCTGAAGCAATTGATATAATCGACATTGCCCATTCTCTTGGAAAGAAATGCCGATTCAACGGCCATACAATCAATGGAAATTACTCAGTTGCTGAACATAGTTTGTTGGTTTGCAAACTTCTGGAAGATATTTGTGAATCGGCTGCTTTATGGGGACTGTTGCACGATGCCTCAGAAGCATACACTGGAGACATACCTAGTCCAATCAAACCTTTTTTAAACGGATTCAAAAAGATCGAAAGAGATATTCAAAAATGCATCGCTCAAAAATTTAACTTACCCTGGCCGATGCCAAAAATTGTGAAATGGGCAGATATTACTCTTCTAACAAATGAAGCGAATGTTGTTATGAGAACCCCTCATCCTGCAAAGTGGGGAACAATCCAGAAATGGCTCCCGTTTGGAATCAAAACTAATAACTGGAATTGGCAGGAAGCAACTGAAGAATTTTTAAATAAATGTGCTTATTTTGGTATAATTAAATGATCCGCTGTAAAAAATATCCATACAAAAATAGAAAAGAGGCCCAAGCAACGTTGAAGTTCCGACAAGAACTTCCTTTTGGTACTCCGTATCGTTGCCAAATTTGTGGATACTGGCATTTAGGGCACAAAAACAAGACTCCAAAAAAGAGTCCCTTGGGCAGAATCTATAGGAAAAGGGCAGTTGAAAGGCGGCACCTGAACAGATTATTTCAAGCGATTGATGAAATGTGTGGGGTTGAATAATGGAAGATTATGATCGGTTTTTAGAGAGGAAATCTCAGCTCGGTTCCAATTTTGGATTTGATCCTATTTTTATGCCGGATTTTCTTTTTGATTTTCAAAGGAGCCTTGTTGATTGGTCAATTAGAAAAGGGAGGTCTGCTATCTTTGCTGATTGTGGAATGGGCAAAACACCAATGCAATTAGTCTGGGCAGAGAATATTGTAAGAAAAACTAACAAAAGAGTATTGATCGCAACTCCATTGGCAGTAGGCTGTCAAACAGTTCGAGAAGGGGAGAAGTTTGGAATTGAGGTAATAATGTCAAAAGATGGAACCCCGAAGGAGAAAATAACCGTCACAAATTATGAAAGGTTGCATTTATTTAACTCCTCTGATTATGAAGGGTTTGTATCTGACGAGTCTGGCATTCTTAAAAATTTTGATGGAGCACGTCGAAAAACAATTACAGAATTTGTAAAAAAAATGCCTTACCGTTTATTGTGCACTGCAACGGCGGCTCCTAATGATTACATCGAATTAGGGACCTCTTCAGAGTCCCTTGGAATAATGGGTTATATAGACATGCTTAACCGATTCTTTAAAAATGACAATAATACCTCAGCCCTAAATAGATTCCATGGACAAGCTAAACAATGGAGGTTTAAAAGGCACGCAGAACAACCGTTTTGGGAATGGGTTTGCTCATGGGCAAGGGCGATTAGAAAACCGTCAGATATGGGATTTGAAGATGGAAAATTTATTTTGCCCCCCCTTATAGAAAAGGAAACCATCATTCATTGCTCAAGGCCCTTAAACGGGGGGTTGCTTGTTGAACCTGCAAAAACTTTGAAAGAGCAAAGACAAGAGAGAAGAATGACCCTTAGAGAAAGATGTGAAATGGCAGCTAGCAAAGTTGCTGATGACAAAATTGCAATTGTTTGGTGTCATCTAAATGACGAAGCAGATTTGCTCGAAAGAATTATACCTGAAGCAAAACAAGTAAGTGGACCGATGACAGACGACAGGAAAGAGGAAATTCTTGTTGAATTTTCCGATAGCAATTTGCGGGTTTTGATTACCAAGCCCCGCATAGGAGCCTTTGGATTGAATTGGCAACATTGTTCACACATGACTTTTTTCCCATCTCATTCATTTGAACAGTATTATCAAGGGACAAGAAGATGTTGGCGATTCGGTCAAAAAAAGCCCGTTACAGTTGATATTATAACAACAGAAGGAGAATTGAGAGTGTTAAAAAATCTTCAGAAGAAAGCAAAGGCCGCTGATAAAATGTTTTCTTCTCTCATCAAATATATGAACAACTCAGTTGAAATAAAAAAAGAAGAAGGCTACAACGAAAAAGAAAGGATTCCATTATGGATGTAATAAATCAAAAAATTGAAGACAAATATGCAATTTACCAAGGGGATTGTATTGATGTTATGAAACCCATTCCTGATGAGAGAATTCACCTTTCTGTATATTCTCCCCCGTTTGGAGGGTTATATCATTATTCATCTTCTGAACGAGATTTATCAAACTGCAAAGATTATAAGCAGTTTTTTGAGCATTATGGGTATGTAGTTCAAGGGTTGTTCAGAATAACCTTGCCGGGGAGGATTACAGCGGTCCATTGTATGGATGTTCCGACTGGTAATAGCGGTAGAGATCATCTCACTGACTTCCCAGGGGATATAATTCGATTACATGAAAAAATCGGTTTTGAATATATCTCCCGCTATTCAGTATGGAAAGAACCCCTTGGAGTTCGCAATCGTACAATGGCTAAAAACCTTGCCCATAAAACGATTGTTGAAGATTCTTCTTTATGTAGTGTCGCATCGGCAGATTATCTTGTATGTTTTCGTAAAAAAGGAGAAAATAAAATTCCTATAGCCCATCCCCAGGGGTTGACAGAGTATGCAGGGGCAAGAAAGATTCCACCAGATCTATTGAAATATAAAAATTACAGAGGAAATCAAATTGAAAATCGTTATTCACATTGGATTTGGAGGCAATACGCTTCTGCCTTTTGGGATGATGTTCGGATTAAAAACGTTCTACCTTTCAAAAGATCAAAAGACGAGAAGGATGAAAAACATATACACCCTTTACAACTCGATGTAATCGAACGATGCATAATTCTTTGGAGCAATCCGGGGGAAACAGTTTTCACTCCATTTATGGGGGTCGGGTCAGAGGTCTATGGAGCAGTTGTCAATAATCGAAAAGGGATAGGGATAGAATTGAAAACATCATATTATCGGCAAGCAGAAAAAAATCTTTTACGGGCTGTTGCTAATGTAGGTGAAATTAAGGGGTTTGGACTATAATGTTAACCCCATATTTTGAAACTAAATTAGGCAAGCTATATCACGGAGACTGCCTTGAGATAATGCCGCACCTTGATCCGGTGGACTTGGTGTTGACTGACCCGCCGTATGGAGTCGATAAAGCAGAATGGGACACCGGATATGTTTCGGTTGAACCGATGCTTATTCAAAAAGCCGCCGGGGTAATTATAAATTGTGGAGAACAAAACATCGCTACCTGTGTCAATGCCCTTGGCGACAATTACAGGGGTCTTTTTTATGGATGGAACATGAACGGAATGACAAGGGGGCCGCTTGGATACATGAACATAATCCTTGCTGTTTGCGGTGGAAAATTAAAGCGGGGCATGAATATTTGTAAGTTTACAATAAAAGACCTGACTCGCAAAAACCATCCGTCACCAAAACCGATTGAATATTATCGTGAAGTTTTGTTTCGGTTTTCAGATGAAAATCAATCTATTCTTGACCCCTTCCTTGGCAGCGGTACGACCGCCGTAGCCTGCGAGTACCTTAACCGCCGATGGATAGGAATTGAAATTGAAGAAAAGTATTGTGAAATAGCAGCAAAAAGGATTGATGAAGTAAATTTCGGGTTGCAACAAGTATCAGAAGGGAAGCCACCAGAAGGATTGATATATTAAATGACAGAAATCATCCGCCGGAAACCGGCAATTGATTCTCGCATCGAGAGGTCTATCCTTACAGGCATGATTACATCGGAAAGGTTTCTCACTGAGATTCAATCTTTCTATCGCCCAAATATTCTCCGCAGTGATTTTGCCAACACTGTTGCTGAATGGTGCCAGGACTATTATCAACGATACAAAAAACCGCCTGCAAATGCAATCGAGGACATTTTCAGAACACACCGAGAAAGGCAACTTGAACCTGCACAAGCAGAATTAATCGAGACTTTTCTTTCCAGCATCAGTCAAGAATATGAAACAGGAGAGAAATTTAATGCTCCTTATATTCTTGATCAAGCGGAAAAGCATTTCAGACTTTCTGCATTAGAGAATCATAGGTTTGAATTATCTAAGTGCATTGCCGGGGGGAGAATCGATGATGGAGAAGCATTGGTTGCAAACTTCAAAAGGGTAGCCAGGCAAGAAATCAAAGGTATTGACCCTTTTGATGAGAAATCAATTATAAATGCCTTGGATGAAAACAGAGGAGATGTCCTTTTTAAATTACATGGTGCCCTTGGTAAGGCCGTCGGCAGCCTTGAGAGAGGTCACCTTTTCGCTGTTGTCGGAGCCTCTGGAATTGGGAAAACGTGGTGGTTATTATATATTGCTCTAAGGGCTTTGTTCAGTGGATACCGGGTCTTGTTTGTGAGCCTGGAAATGAGCGAAAGACAAATAATCCAGCGTATTCTTCACTGGCTCACTGGATTGCCAAAGGAGAAATATGCCGGGCAGGTATTGATACCTGTTTTTGATTGCATAAAAAATCAGACAGGAGAATGTGATGATGGCTGCAAGGTTTCGCTAATTGAGAAAGGGGCAAAAGATAAATCCTATTTCAACAGGCCAGATTTTAAGCACGCTCCAAAAGGCTATAAACCGTGCACTGAATGTATGGGGACAGCGGCTTTTCAACCAACCTCGTGGTATAAAGAAAGGGAATTTTTGGATAAAGAGATTAGAAAGATGAGGAAAGAAAGCGAAAGAAAAGTCCATGAATTTCTTGAAATTCCAACAGCAATAAAAAAGAAAAAGGCAATTGAGCGGCTTGCAGCCGTCCGTAATAAACGTCTAAAAATTGCTCAGTTTCCTTCTGGCGAATTAACTATGCAAGGGTTTGAAACTTACCTGGACAACCTGGAATATTATGAAGGTTTTGTTTCCGATGTGATTATAACTGATTATGCAGATAAATTCAAACGATCAGAGCGAGAATACCGGCATGGAATAAATGAAATTTGGGAAGGCCACAAGGCAATCGCCCAGAAAAGGCATTGCCTGGTGGCAACTGGTAGCCAGTCCAGTGCAGCCCGGAGCGGAAGGGATACTAAACGAGGAGATTGGGCAGAGGATATCAGAAAACTGAATTTGATTGATGTCGGTTTTGCAATCAACCAGAATGATTGGGAACATGATAATCATATTTACAGATGTGGAGTTGCAAAACAGAGACATGACGAATTTTCCTTGGTCGGGCAGATAATGGTTTTAAATCAATTGAGGATTGGAAGACCGTACATTTCATCGTATCAGATGATAGGATAAAAAAATATTAAAAAACTCTTCAAGATTTGAACGGCTTTTCAGTATAATAAGTTAAAGGATAAAATAAACAATCAAACAAAAAAAAGGAGAAAGAAAGATGAAAGCAAAAGACATTACCAAAAAATTATTTGCAGATGCCTGCGACGACCTGAATGCCGTCATGAAACTGGACCCTCCCATTCCAACCGATCCAGAGGCCAAGGAAGTGACCAAGGCCACATTGGAAGCTGACTTGAGAGAGGCAGCAGCAGAATTGCAGGTGGACGATGTTTTAAAGCCCAAGACGGTTGAAGTGCTGGAGACATTGGGGGTTGAGGTACCGAAGGCAGGGACAGTGGAAGCGGGAGAAGAAAAGAAGGAAGAGAGAAAGGAAGAGAAAGAGGAAAGTCCTCTGAAAAATCAATCTACCAAACAGCCCAAATTTACACGTATTCAGGCAGTTGGTCAAGCCTTCCTTGATGCCCCCAAAGATGGCATCAGTCGAGATAATCTGGTTACTGCGTCAGATAAGATTTATGCTGATAAAGGCGGCAAATCCAACTCCAAGGAAGCAAAGTGGTCAGTCAAGCTATTTTTGGATGTTCTCGGTTCAGTTTCCTTGATTAAGGAAGTTGAAGGAAAGTTCAGTTCATAAGAAAATGGGACACGGGCTAACAGTGCGAGGGGACAGAAAGGGAGAAAAGAAAAATTTCTCCCTTCTCCCCTTCTTTCCATATCTTGAGTCTAATCTTCCTGGTGAAATTTGGAAACCAATTTCCAGCTTCCAAGGATATTCTGTTTCAAACAAGGGGAGAATTAAAGGCAAAAGTGGATTGTTGAAATGTCGAGCTAAGGATGGTTATTTCTATTTCAACTTGTATTCGAATAGCAAGGCAGTAACTAAACAAGTTCATAGAATTGTTGCTACAGAATTTCTTGGTGGGAAAAGAAATAGTTATAAATATGTTCCAAACCACAAGGATGGCAATGGGCTAAACAATGACGTTGAGAATTTAGAGTGGCTCACATACTCTGACAATACAAAACATGCTATTGAAATGGGATTGATAAAGTTTAAATCAGGCAAAGAGCACCATGCATTTGGAAAACATCAATCTGAATCTTCCAAGCAGTTAAAAAGATTGGCGATGAGAGGAGAAAAAAATCATAGAAGCAAATTGAAAGAAAATGAAATTTGGTTGATGAAGAAAATCCTACAAGCTAAATTGGCAAACCTCGCTTATGCTGTAATAAGCAAAATGTTCAACATTAGTAGAGGATATGTCAAAGATGTCAATACTGAGAAAACTTGGAGATGGGTATGAGACACGGATTGTCCATTCGTGGTGATTCTTTATACTGTCCTCTCGCCTTATCATTAGATACATATTCAAATTGTCTTTGCGATTGTTGGCATTGTTATTTGCGAAGACTAAACTATGTTTGGGGAGATGCTTTGAACCCGGTTAATCCAGAAGATCTAAAACGCAAATTGCAAAACGGCTTGAATAACCCAAAGCCAAAATCCAGTCTCGCATGGGCATTGAAAAGAAAAGTCACCATTCGATTTGGCAATAAATCAGACCCTTTTCAACCTATTGAAGAAACATATAGATCTTCTGAAGCGGCATTGCGAGTGTTATCCGATTTAAAATGGTCCTACGTGCTCCAAACTAGAAATACACACATCCTCATACAATACGAAGAGATCGTTGTAAACAACGTGGGAAATTTTGTTTTCCTGCCGATCATAAGCCCAGGGGCAGAGATGGATTGGGAAGTTTTAGAGAGGAAAAGGACTA
>Ga0307376_10001317_pt1 | contig 27306 bp, 12 predicted proteins | sample TR2MG_FD_202536 | JGI IMG/M metagenome (GOLD analysis project Ga0307376, IMG submission 202536) | Soil microbial communities from Risofladan, Vaasa, Finland - TR-2 | ecosystem: Environmental > Terrestrial > Soil > Coastal area > Acid sulfate soil | place: Finland: Risofladan, Vaasa | collected...
TATATAATTATTATGGAGCTTCTTACACAGGTGGTATGTGGTTCCAGGCTGTAGACCAACCTATATATATAGATGCTAAGAGATCTACAGCGGCTGCTGGTCAAATAACTTTGAGGGTAGACAATGCAGCAGGTACTATCAGTAATGGTTTGCATATAGAAGGTGGGGGAGCCACATCTATTTATTATAATAATGAAAAATCTATGGATACACATGTTCTTGGTATAGATATTTATAGTAATGCTGCAAACGGATCACAGCAAGGAATTTTAAGTATGTATTCAGGCGCTTTGTATTTGGACTCTAATGTGAATTCTGGTCAGGTAATACTTAGAGCTAAAAATGCTGGCGGAACCATGACAAATATATTTGTTGGTGCAGCTGCTGGAGAAGCTAAATCTTATTATAATGGAACTCTGGCTTTTAAGACTCATTCCGGAGGCACTGTTATTTATGCTCCTAGTGACAACTCTGTATACACTCTTTTTGGAGCCTCTGGTAATAATTTTAATATCAATCACCAGAAGCCCGGCGGCCAGGTAGGTATTCTCGGCCTAAACGCTTCTAGTGAATTTAAGGGGATGGTGTTTGAGCCTAATTGGCCTTGTTGGAGACCTACTGCACATGATATGTTTGATCTAGGTAACACCACATACTATATGGACGACATATATGCCACCAATGGAACAATACAAACATCAGATGAGAGGGCTAAAACAGTCATATCTGGAACTGATCTTGGTTTAGATTTCATAAATGATCTTAACCCAGTATCTTATATGTTTAAGGATTATGATTATGAGCAGGAGCAGCCTACTTACAGTGGTACAGAATTTACAGGTAATGAAACTGTGAGTGGAACAAAGACCCATCATCGAACACATTATGGTCTAATAGCTCAGGATGTTGAAACCACACTTAGTGGTATAGGTAAAGACACAGAAGATTTCGCTGGTTTCATACACAGCGAAGATTCTGATAAATACTCTTTAAGATACAATGAATTTATAGCACCAATGATTAAAGCAATACAAGAATTATCAGCAATAAATACAGCCCAAGCAGCAACAATATCTGGTCTGGAAGCAAGAATAGAGGCTCTGGAGGCCTAATAAATGGCACTAACAAAAGTAAAAAATATAGTAAGTGAAGTTTCGGAGCTATCTACCACCGAGGGTGGAGCTACATCCCTTTATTATGATAATGCTTTAGCTTTGACAACGCAAAATTCCGGAGTACTAGTGACGACAATGTCCGGCAGCGGAGTGGTACGTATAGCAACAAAACCGTCTATAGATAATGGATCTATAAGTGGTTTAGCAAATCTTGATTCTGCCGGTGTTTTACAATGGATTACTGGCGGAGAACTAGCCACGAATAAATTTTATATTTATGATTATATCAATAATGATCTGGTGTTTTCAGGCACACCCCTGGGGGAAGTGGCACTTTATTATAGCGGAATTAAAACTTTGAAAACTACATCTACCGGAGCCAAGATAGAAAATCTTGGTGCTGTTGATCAGACACTAGATATTTTAAATAACAATTCATCTGGTAGTGCAAGATTACGAGTTGGATATAGTACAGGTGCTTGTATGGATATTTTCAGGGAAGGCAGTTCTGCTGATATATATATGAACACAATACAAGCCGATTCTGATATATATTTTCAGAGTGCCGGTGAAACTATGGCTCTTATGTCCGGTAATGCCTCAGTTTATCTATATTATAATGGATCAGAAAGAATTAGGACCACCTCAACAGGAGCTTATTTTACTGGCGGCAGGCCAATTACTGTTAATGCTGGTAGTGGTTATATCTCTTTAAAAGGAAGCACTGGAGGTTGGGCAGAGGGTGTGTCTTTTATAGGCAGTGGAGACACATATGTGGGCGGATTTGGGGCGTTAGGAAGTGCTGATACTTTAACCCATTGGTATATAGGTACAGCATATGATGATGCCCAGGTGTATGTATATCCTACTACTGGAACTTTTATAGCTGATGGGTGTTTTCCTTTGGTTACTAATTCTTATAATCTCGGACAGTCAACACATAAATGGCACACTGTTTATGCTCTTACTGGAACTATAAATACATCTGATGAAAGAAAGAAAACCACCGTTTCGGGCTCTGATCTCGGATTAGATTTTATAAACGAGCTTCACCCAGTTTCCTACAAAATGAAGGATGAAGATTATGAGTATGAACAACCCACAGAGAGTGGTATTCCTACAGTTATTAGTGGAACAAATACTTTTCACAGAAGACATTATGGTTTGATCGCGCAAGAAGTTGAAGCTACTTTAAGTGGAATTGGTAAAGACACAGAGGATTTCGCTGGTTATGTATACGATGAAGAGGGCGATGAGTACGCCTTAAGATACACTGAATTCATAGCACCAATGATAAAAGCAATACAAGAATTAAAAGCAGAGAACGATGAATTAAGAGGTAGGATAGAAGCGCTAGAAGCGTAAAATAGAGATAGCGAGGAAAATCTTTATGATAAGGGTTGACAAAAATGAAGTATTTCCGATCTTGGTCTCGCTTATAGATGAGAACACCGGCCAGTTAGCGGCCGGCCAGACGGTATACTATGACATAAGACAGATGGACGACAATGAACTTAGTTCGCCAATCTATGGTGTCGTGCCAGAATCTGTAATAGAGCCAGGAATATACAGATACCAGGAATCTATTCCCACAGCCGGAGAATATGTTTTATATGTTACTTGTTCTGGATTCATCACCAATACTGAAGAGCTCATCGTCAACCCAGAAAACATCTATGAGCTTGAAAAACAGAACAGACATTATAACATCTCAGTCGAAGACGTCCTCAGAGAAAACGCTATCGCTACTTCTTCACAGCAGGTAAGAAATGTTGCAGTTGGTAATACAGATTATGTAATGTCTTGGATTAAAAGAGACTCTGATAATACTTGGGCAGGCGGTACGGTATCATCAGGCGTTGTTTATGCATGGTATAGAAATGAATATGATGCTGTACCTTACAAGATGGGAGATCCTAACTAATGCCAATGGACATGCGCTACATAGCCTGGGCAGGTTATGACTTAACAGAGTGTGACGCCACTGTGAGTGGAATAGGCGGCACTGGATCTATACAATTAGAGTTTGCCTGGCAGATGGTAGCTATACCTATTAGATTTGGGTATTGGAGTGCTACGTTACATGAACATGTGCATGATGATTCCACTGTGGCTACATTTGAGAATTATGTATTAGATCAAATAGATGATTTACATGGTACAGATTTAGTTGAAGTGGCTAATACATACCCTGGAGACACACAAGCATTTTTTAGTTATGTTGTAGGGTCTACACCTACTAGCAGTCCTCATAATTTTCAGTTGGTTTACACTGATGGAGCTAGTCAGGAGATATCAGGTTTTTGGATTAAAGTAGTAGGGCCCAGCGCACCTTACTTAATTACATGGGGAGAACAATAATAGATGGCACTTAATGTAACATTCGACGGCTTCTGTTCTCTAGATGATGGCACTATGAGTAATCTCAATGTGCAATATCAAGCGTATTTCTATAAGGTTGGAGGCGGATCATCACCCTCAACATGGAATGATGAAAGGGTTGTTGAGGCTACTGGCTATTGGAATATAAATCTTGGTGATGGTGACTGGCTAAGCCAGGATGGCGCCGCTGCCATAGGTGACAAGGTTATTGTAGTCTTTTGGAGGGGCGGTACCAGAATGAGCTCAAATTGTTCTTTGTTGGCTGAATGGGGCGCATTCGAAATAACATTGGATGGTTCTGATACATATACCAATCCAACACAAGTTAAGAAAAATATATTCCCTGATTTAGTTTGGACATTTCCCATAGATGGACTTGCTGGAACAACATATTTTTCCACAAATAGTAGCACCGATCTACATACTTGGGATTGGTCAGGTACTACTATGGAACATATGTCTACAAAGTATGGCGAGCCCATTTACTTTATAAACTATGTTAATAATACCAGCTATGATTGGGATGATGGCGATCAGGATAATGGTTTAGCTGGGTCGGCGGCAGGATCACATGCTTGGACATCTGCCGGTGATTACACGATCCAGATAGTAATAGAAGACCATTGTGGCGCTACGGTAACAGGCACAAAAGATATAAGGATCAAGTATCCACCACCAGTTCCTGGAATAGATTGCAATGAAGACAATGGTTCCAATCATGTGGTGACGCCAGACACAGTGGTGACATTCGATTATGATGGCTCTAATCCTTATACTAGAATCACTACGATAGACTGGACTATAGTTGATGACACAGATACTGTCAGTACTGGACACGATGTCTCTGACATTGTTCCTCACACAGAGGGTGATGGTACATCATGGTATGGTAATACGGCTTCTCCTGGAGCATTCACTGACTCTGGGACGCATAATGTAGCTATAGTGGTACATTGGAATGATGGTTTTGATGACCAGACTATTAATTATGATGAGGATTTCATCCAGGATCTTTTCACTGGCCCGACGGTAGATTTTGATCAGGTACCAGACCCAGTAGCGGTAACAAGTGGAGTTATATTTAACAACTTGACCACTGGTTATAGTAGAGTTGGTACAGCCGGCGCCGGAGAAGAATATGACTGGGAATGGGATGACGAGGCCACCTTGGATAATGTGTATGATGAACCCCTATCCTATGTCTATGGTAATACCCCGGCATCAGATAATGTGACTACAGAGCTTTGCGCGCATTGGAACGATGGCTGGACTGATCACGAAGAGTGCGTACTTAAGAACCTTGCTATACAGACTACAGTGGTAGTGGTACCACAATCATGTTATTATGAAATAACTGTATTTGGTACATCGGATGATGGCACTGTCAGTGGGTACAGTTGGGAAATAGAAAGAAGTACAACAAACACTCCTGCCGGTCCGTATGAATTATTGTGGACTAGCCCTACAGGCATAGATCAGAAAGAGAATACTATTGCTTTCACAGAACAAAATTATTTTAAGGTAGAGGGTTTTGTATATGGTACAGGCGCTACAACAAGTGATTATGAGATAGTGGCAGTAGCTACACCATGTTCCGGAATTGCCTCAGAATGTGTTTTGGTAGTTTGGAATGGTACTGGATTATTTGATTCCGGCGGAGATTGGAATCATACTGGTTATGGAGTAGAGGCGGATTATGCAGATGCTGGTAATGGTACCTGGGGTTTGGATGCCACAAATTTTACAGATAATAAAAAAATAATTTTTCAGAATATACTAGAAGTCAACGTAGATAATTACGATCTACTTAGTATGAATATAAGACTAAAGGGATGGGGAACCGAAGTACCAGTATTTTTCGAAGATGGAAACTATGTAATACTGAGTAATTACCTAGACACAACATTGCTTAATACATGGCAACGTGTGTTGATTCCTTTAGTAGATTTTGGTTTGACAGATCCAAAAAACGTTAAAAAACTTACGTTAACATCTGAAGGTACTAATGGATTTTATTTGGATGATGTTGAGTTCGTGGTAGGTGCAACTCTAAGAGGTGTTATTGATGTAGGAAGACCTAGTATGGATGCTGAGTTGGCCAATAAGCCAAGCTTGGCCGCCGTCAGGGTAGATTACAGACCTTCTTTAAGTGCTTTCGCGCCGCCAACAAATTTAATATAAAGGGGTTGATAAAAGATGTCAATAAGACTAACAGTCACAGTAGGTAATATTGATCAAGTAATGGTGGTCTATGATAGAGTGGAACTACGAAGAGCTGAGGATGAACTTATGACTACACATGTAGCTCTCACAGACTTAGGGGTGGTTAATGGCTATCTTGGTTATATTACATTGATCCCTAATACAACCTATTATTACGCTGTAGATAATGGCGAGAATAGACCAGGATATGATGCTTATGATGCTGGTACATCTGATAATTGGTATCAGTCTAGATATTATAGTTCTACCACATCTGGTGCAGTCAGTGGTTGGAGTGAAGCTGTCCGCGGGGAAGGAGCAGATCTATTTTATGATCCTTGTTATCCCCCAGAGGTAAGCATGAGCACTTCTGAGAAACTTGTTGTGGATGAAATTAGAAGATTGATAGGTGATCCGGTGGATCTTAATAGAGAGTACGGTGACGATGCGGCATCTTCTATACATCCAGACGGTATGACATATGAATTGGATGAAAAAGGTTGGCCAACATGTGTGACGATGGCCGGAGTTCAGTACACTACTACAGCCAATCCAACTATAAATGGATATAGGTATTTAATGTTTGAGAGTTGTATTGACACAACAGAGGTTGTCTGTTCAGGTAGTTGTGATAATACCAGGGGAGTAGATATTTGGTACTATACATTTAGACACTCTGATAGACAAATACTGGAGGCTTACAATAACAGTCCTCCACCACCACCATTGACAGTAGCTAATGCAACAACACAAGCATATATATATTATACTGCTAAGAGATTATTACAGCAGGAGAATTGGCATGATGCGATTGAAGATGGCGCCAAAATAACTGATGAAGGTACATCATATGATCCATCACCCGGATTTAATTTTAGAAAGGATTTATTGGATGATTTAGATAAGCAGCTTGATGATTTAGTAAACTCACTTGTATTAAGAGGAATTGAAGGAGTTCGAGTAGAATAATAGAGGATAATCCAATATGCCAATACACAGAACTCGAATAAGCAAGCGCATAAAAGAAAAACATCAGAGCGCTATTCAGAACGTTATCAAGGGACTGAGTCGTAAGGTTGAGATTTATAAACAGCCTAAGAAACTTGAATGCCCGAACTGTTACTATGATAAGTTCACTGATGTTTCTACAGGTAAATGTAAGTGGACACCTGTGGGAGCTATGGAGCAACAGACTGCTTATGAGCTCTTAGGGTATATTGATGTTAGGTACAAATACTTTAAATTTGGTAGATGTCCAGTGTGTAGAGGCCAGGGTTATTTAACAATTCAAAGAAGGACTTGGGCTGATTGTCTAGTAAATTGGGACCCGAGCTCCAGTAAGAATTCTATTACATATACAGCTGCCGGCACTGAAGGTAGCACCATAGTTCAGTTGAAAACAGATCCAAAAAATTATGATATATTTAAGAATAGTAAAAGAATAATAGTAGATGGTGTAGAATGTAAACTGTCAAGACCACCTATACTAAGAGGTCTAGGAACACAGGCTGTATTATTGATCACAGCTTTCACTACAGAGAAACCAAGTATAGATAGTGGTGAGATTATTAAGGAATATACCTAATGGCACGTCGTAGTAAGGCTATGGCTTCAGTACGTAGAAAGGTCAATCAGTTTGATGATCTGATAAAAGAAAAGTACGTAGATAATATAGAGAACTATTATGTACCTGTTATGATAAATATTATACTACAAGAATATGATTCACAATTAACTGGCCGTGTTACAGATAGAAGATCACGGACTAATCCTATATTTTATAGAGAAGAATTTAGAGAAGCTTTAGAACGTTGGGATTGGATGAGAAAGGATGGCACCGGCTATAAGCTTGTGACTCCTGAAGTTAATACTTTTAATTGGAGACAAGGCCGTCTCACAATTATAGAAAGAATACTAGAAGGTTTGATTGGTCAGTATGTGGAGATAGATGGTGAGCAATACGTGTCTATGTATAAGAAACCCGCTCCTATACAGGAAGCATTTGATAAAACTGTGCCCAGAAAACAAAGAATTTATACATTGAAGTTTAGTAACTCGCTATTTTCAAAGTGGCGGGAAACTTACCCCGGTAAACAGATGGTTGAATATCCATTTTCTAATCAGCCTCCTGTAGATATATTCTCTTCTACAAATGATTATGTAGATGAAAATTTAGCCAAGTGGGTTAAAGAGGCTGTCAAAGAAGCTACGAAGGAGATTGGAGAATAATGAGTTACACTTACCAAGGCAGCGAGATGAGGAGTTTACGTAAGGAAGACTTGAGTCTGTATTATCATCTCAAGCATGTGGCACTGTTAGAATTTATAGAGCTTGAGGAGATGGCACCGCTGCGTAAATTAGATACAGAGGAGTTTTGTAACACAGATTTTATGGTGTATGAAGCTCTCACTACGTGGTGTGAAGACCCAGAAGGATTTGCTCCTAGTCCTACCGAACGTGGCCGAGGATGGGTGTATTTAGATGCTGGTACTATTGTTTCTGGCACCAATCAATGTCAGCCTTATACAGTTGTGTCTGGTACTGATATGGAAGGTAATCAGATTGATGGTATACCAGAGCAATCAACACGTATTAGAGTTTATGACGTTGATGGTGTTCTTATAAACTCAGAAGATTATTTAATAGATTATTTGGACGGCCGTATCATTACAGATGGTACAGTTGTACCTTATTATATAGACTATCACTGGCACTATATTAGTTTGGTAGATGAGTGGGCTGCTGTAGAAGCATCTGACCCTCCGGTTATAGTTGTAGATGTACAGGGTACAGATAAGTCAGGCTATCAGTTAGGCGCCGGAAAGAAACAAATCCGTAAGGTAGATTTGCATATTTTTGCAACTAACCCTGCCGAGCGAAATGATATAGTAGAGGAACTAGTTGATGCTTTATTTAATAGAAGCGCTCCGTTATACAATTTTCCATTAGGAACTATATTGGATTATGACGGAACTTGGTATGGTCGTAAAACTAATCCCAATAAACTAACCTCTCTATTTAATAGAGAACACGCATCACATGTAATTGGAAATATGGAATTTCTTAATGTGACATCCCGTCATGTCAGCTTGCCACTGATCATGACAAGAGATCGCAATGAAGTTATGTTAAGCGACCTGAATGCTTATAGGTCGAAAGTTAGCTTTGATTTAGTTACCTACACTTATATGTAGGAGGGAAAGGACTACTGTTAGATGGCTGCCTCGCCGGATAATAGTATGTAGGATTGAATTATATTTTTAAACCCAACCTGATATTTTCCAAGTAATTTTAATATTATAGGAGGATTGAGACATTATGGCAAGAAATAGGATAATCTACGCATCGCAAAGTGTGTGGTGCAACGGAGAGGTTCTCTACAGAGTCCAGTCTCTTGGTAGTACAACAACATTCACCTCCGAGGATATCTTCGAACTTGGTCACTTAGACATTGTCGACGTTGTCGATGACGTTCCCGCTGTTGCGGTTACGCTTAATACCAATGATTTTGGAGATGTTCGTACGCTCGCTATTCTGGCGCAGATCGCAGCTGGCGAAAAAAGAGACATGCTTTTGGCCCCGACCGCAAGTGGAGCTAACTTGGCAGTTGTTGATTCAGCCGGTGATGAGACAGGTGATTATTATCATGGCGTAGGTCTTCCCGACTTCGCTATCACTTGTGGTAATTTACCTGGTGTGTCACTGTGGGCACCTGTTCAGGATGAATGTTCTCTCGGTACACTGGCCGATAATATCGACCAGACTATGTGGATGGACGAAGTTTATATCAATAGTTTAGAGTTTAGTTACACCACCGGTGCTAACGCGACTGAGAACTATGGTGCTGAGACCGATCAAAAAATGTGGTTATTGAATGATGGTAGATTTGTTAATTTTGAATCTTTTACCATGGCTAGTGGTACGCTTTCTGTTACATTAGTTGGTGTGGATACTGACAATGTTGTCGTCGCTATTCTTTCTGATGGAAACACAGCTTTTCTTAGAAAGTCTGAAGGCGGAGCTCCAGCTCTTACTGTGTTTGCTGGTACTGAAGCTACCAATTACGAAATCGTTGTTGGTGCCGCTACAGCTACTGAGGCCGGTTATAACGTATCCGGTGTTATTACACTACCTACTGGCTACGCTGCCGCCGCTGGAGACATTGTGGAAGTTGTTTACGCAGCCAATGGGTACTCATCTACTGCACTGCAGAGTTATTTTGATATTTTGGATAGCGATTCTAGACCTGAAGCCATTGGTGCTTTGCGCCAGGGCCAGGTAGAAGTCTATCTTATTGATCCGAATGACGCGCCCTCTACTTGGGCTGATGCAATTGCATGGAGATTCACATCTGCTACGCTTTCTGCAGACCTAACACGTGAAGCCCTGGCTGAGTTAGGGCATCTGGGACCATATGATAGACCATTGACACTGCCGATTCCGATCACAGTAACAATGGACACCACAGCAGGCGACCTGGAACACTGGGCTCGTTTCGCTGGAAAACTGACTGAGTTTGAAAATGGTACGCTGGATGAAATCGATCTGGCTGATCTGTTCGGAAAAGAGAATATGATTATGGTACTTAAAGTTTATGCTCAGACAGACGAAGAAGCTGGCGGCGTTGGTGCTGCTAGAACTTTAGCTAATGATTCTGCACTTATTGGACAGGATTATTGGGATGGTGCTAATTCTATAGGTACCTATGCAGCAGCCGGTGACCAAGAATGGCCGCTGAAGACCGTGGTTGTAGAGCATCTGAAGATTACCGATGAAGCTTACACCCTAGACGTAGGCGCTAATGCTACTCAGACATTTGGTTTCCGTTCAACAAATGATCTGTATGTTGTCAAGGGTTCGATAGATTTGGCTGATCTTACGACTGGTAACAAAATTCGTAGAAACGGATAATAGGAATATAGGCGACGGGAGGGGTATTCCCTCCCGTCTTTAAAGGAGGATTATAGGATATGGTAGTTGATGATAGACATATGCAGAAACTCAAGGATGCTATTAAGGAAGAGGTAACATTCATGTTTGAACAGGCTCTGGACTTTGCACAAGTGGCTTGCCCGGAACCTCACTTCAGGCCTCTAAGATCTAAGATCCTTAGAGTAGGAAATAATTGTATTAGGAACATCCATAGAAAAATGGATGATCATTATAAAGTGGAATTCAAGGCTACCTCTGAAGATATTATTCAAATACAGAGGTAATAAATAAGGCAACGGAGGATTATTGAAATGGCAGACGAAGAAACTAAAGTAGAAGAGAGACGCTCTTTTCTAGGACCTGATCAGGCAGAATATTTTGTTGTTCCGCCTAATGCTAATGACATCAGGGAAGCTGATTGGAATTATAGCAGAACCTTTACAAGATCTCTAACTGAAGGGATCACTACCAGCGCAGAGATGATGGACATCTTAAGACGCAGGGGTATAGTTGGACCGGAATTTGAACAACGAGCTACAGAATTAACCGGCAGTCTTAATGAGAAGATTTTTGGACTTGATACTGCCGATACTATGGGAGCTAAAAGAGATTTGGCTGTGGAAGTAGCTGAGGCAAGGGATGAATTGTTTCAGTGGAACCAGAGATTGAATGGCCCCATGGCAAATACATGTGAGCAGCTAGCCGATGACGCCAGGTTAGAATATCTAACTTCCAGTATGATAGTGGACGTTGATGGCAATAGAGTCTGGGATAATTATGAAAGTTATCTACAGGAAAAGAACCAAGCTTTAGCACTTAAATCTCGTTTTGAGATTATGCTATTTTTACAGGGCTTGGAATCTGATTTTTTGGAGAGGACTCCAGAAGCTCGTGCCATGAAAGAAGTAGAGTCTGACATTCTAGAAAAAGCCGCAGAGGCTGTTAAAGTTCTTGAGGCTATAGAGTTGGAAGAAAAAGTCAAGGACGAACAGCCTAAGCCTAAGAAAAAGGTTACCAGAAAAGCAAAGGCTGCTACTAAAACCACTGATGAAAAGGAAGAGTCTTCTGAATAATGGATGATTTAACTGCAGAAGAAGTAGAAAGATATTTAAACAGGATCTTTACTGGTACGGAGCTGTTCAATTTAGAGAACCGCCTGTTGGTATTCCAACAGCCTTCCAATAGGGTTAAGGCAAAGGCGGATTTGATATATGATAAAGCTCTTAAGAGAGCCACTGATTTAGGTATGTTGTCTATGTCCGACTTGTCTGATCTGATAAAGAAAAGAAATATATTTACACAAGTTGACCAAGACAAATTAGATGAGTTGGTTATTCAAAGGCACGCACAGGAAGTTATTCTCAGCAAGACCACTAGGATTAAAGCTAACCAAGAAAGGCTTAGGGGAGTTATAGCAGGTATTAACGCTAAGATCCATGAATTGGAATACAAGCGGACATCAAAACTTACAATGTCTGCTGATAGTAAAGCTGAGGAAGAACGCGCATTATACTTTTGTTGGGCATGTGTAACAGATGAAGACGATAAAAAATGTTGGAATACTTTTGATGATTTGTTAAAAGAAAAAGACATGACTTTCAGAGATTCTGTACTGATTAGTTTTTTAAGATTCAAAGCTGGTATAGAAACTAAAATAATAAGATATCTGGCTAGACATAGTTTATGGAGAATAAGATATGTTACAAGTCAGAAGGTGTCGGACCCCTTATTTGGAGTACCGACATCACAATATACAAATGATATGTTGAATCTGGCGTACTGGTCTAATTTCTATCAGAATATATATGAAATGATGGCCAAGGATAGGCCGCCAGACACAATAGTAGAAGATGATGAAGCTCTCGATGCGTATATGAAATCATATTACGAGGAAAGGACTAGAGAGGACGCTACAGAGAGAGATAAGAATAAACTTGGTAACAGAGGTAAGTTATCTGCGTTTAACAAACAAGAGGTTATAGTCACTAAGTCTCATGAACTTTATGAGGACATAGAATACACCAAGCCAAGAGAAGCACAAATGATTAAGGATAAAGCCGCGGTTAAAAAAACAGCCCGGCCAAAAAGGAAACGATAGGTAAGGAAAATAAGGGACTTTTAATAAACACTGTTTAGGGAGGTGCCCACTTGGCCGAAACAAAATTCACCCATAATATTTTTGAGGGCGGAGGAGCCCGAGGAAATGCTGGTAAACCTGCGTCATCCGGCGGCGTAGACGGAACTAAAGTAGTTAAAGAAATTGGTAATGTAATGGGCAAAATGTCCAAGGACATGACTAATTCTCTATCTGCGGCTATCAAAAAAGAGTTAGAGCCTATTGTAAAACAGGCACTAAGAGGACGTGTAGCGGCAGGCCCCTCTTCAAAAACTTCAGAAAAATCAATCACTAGAGCTGAACTTTCTCGTATACTCAAAAACGTTTCCGATGATCTGGGCAAAACCATATTAGGTCAGTCTGCTAAAGGTAGCAGGACTGGTGAACTAAAAAGTGTTGAAGCCGCTCTTAAGAGCATGGACTCCCATATTGTAGCATCTTTTGGTAAACTTAATACAGCACTTTCTTCTAAGGCTGGTATAGAGATAGGACCAGATGCTTTTAAACCAATGGCGAGTTCTCTGGCAAAAGTTATTGAGACTAGTTTAACTAAAGATCTCAATAAGACATTACAAGAAGCTAATAAAACATTCCAAGCTGTGCAGAGGGGAGCTAATGCTACTACACAAGCATTAAAATCCTTATCTTCTGTAAAGAAACCTGGCGGAGGTATTAGTGTAACAGAAATAAAAAATGCTGGGAAGGCATTAGGTGATTTAGCAAAGGGCGCTAAAGAACTGGCTGCCGGATACGGTGATTTAAAATCATCAGTTAAAGAGCTGGCTGCAGGCCAAGTGTCAACAGTCAAGAAATTTGAAGCAGCTGTAGAAGATGCTAAAGCTAAGATTGGTAAGCAGGTACAGTCAGTAGCTTCAATTCCAGGACAACTTAAAGATGCTACTGTAAGCAAACTTACTAAAGCACAAGATGATGTTGTCAAAAAATTGGGTAGTCTTGAGAAGACCTTATCAAGTGTGGCTAAGATTAGTCCACAATCTCAGGCGGCTCCCATCAAAGAAATTAAAAATCTAGATGATACCATGAAGGCCACTGGCAAAAAGGTAGAGGATCTGAAAAAAAGTATAGATAACTCTAATAAAGCTAGTAAGACTTCATCCACAACTAAAGCGTCTAAGACATCTCTACCAGAGAAACCAATAGAAGACTATTTCAAGTCAGTGAATGCTCTTATAGAAAGAATTGTTAAGGATAACCAGAAAGCATTGAGTAATATGACTAAAGATGCTGCTTCTGGAAAAGATGTGTCTAGATCTAAGTTAACAAATGCTGCTGACGAGCAAAAAGAGATATCTAGAATTTTTAAAAGTCTAAATCCTTTAGCCATAAAAACCGCAGCTGGTCGAGGAGTGACTGGAGTTGATGAAAAATTCACAGAGCAGTTAAGAAAATTAATTAATGTTATAGAGAAACAAACTAATCAACCCCCCTCTGATTTTATTCAATTATTTATAAAAGAGATGACGGCGCTTAGGAATGATTTTAAACAATCAGCTACCACAGCTACTGCTTCTCAGTACGTGCCACCCACAAGAAGAGCTGACCCAGCTCAGGATTCTAAGACCGGAGCTATAATTAAAGATCTGAGTAGATTAAGTTCTAGGCTACGAGGTCCCTCAGTAATTAATGCCTATCCAGAGGTTGCACTACCTGCTTCTAAGAAAGGACTTCCTCTTTCTTTTGAAAGTCGTGGTAATGACCTACAAGAAAAACAAAGAAAAGTTGTACAAGATCGTATAAATGAGTTATCATCCTCATTGGTAGATCTCCAGAATTTTATAGTCAAGACACTGGACGATGAATTCAAGGAGGCTGGTAAGAGATGGTCTATAGTTAGAAAGGGTACTGGTCAAAATGTACAGGACTTTTTCAAAGAGGTAAAGGGCGGCAACGTAAAGGAATCTGGTAAACAGTTTGCCTTTGACATAGCCGATGTGGAGGCTATTAGAAGAGAGCTCTTCTTAAAAGGTAGAGGTTCTTCTACTAAGGGTACTACAGAATCTATGGTGAAATCACTTACTGACGCCATAGCTACTGAGCTTGCGGCCACTACTACTAATACTGTAAGCAAAATAGCCGAATGGCTTAAGACTGCTTCTACACAACAAATAAAACAGATCGAAAACATAGATGATTTTCAAAAGGGATTACTGTCCATTAAGAAATTTGATAAGGGTGGTCTGAAGCCAGACAAAGAGTTATTAGGTAAGATCAGTGCTCTATTTGCTGATAAGCCCAAGTCAGATCTAGAATCAGTATTCAAATCTACTGTGGGTGTTGAATCTGCCACCAAACAATTGAGAGAGAAGAAACTGGTTAGAAAGGTTAGTTTACCAGCGGCCAGGTTGACAAAGACAGGTTCTCCAGTTTTTGAGACCGCAAAGGGCAGCCAAAGGGGTTTGCAAAAATTCGCAAAATTCACCACTGGTTTTGAACAAATCTATGATAAGTTAGCTGAACAGCAAGCGTTGTCATACGAGAAGGGATTCGCAGACCAGATAAAAGCAGTAGGTATTAAGCCATCATCTAGCATACAATTATCTGGTGCAAAGAAGTTAGCTGAAGAAATGCTAAAGGATTTTGCTACAGCCGACAAAGCTAATCGTGTGCAATTAAGAGAAGCCGTAAGTAAAGCAGCTACTATTAATTATGACGCTAGGGGCGGCACTGCCGGCGCAGAAGATAAGACATTAAAAGAAGTCAATACACTACTGCAGAAGAATGCTGCTGAATTAAAAGATGCCATTGACCCAGCTGTGGTAAGAAAGAGCATGGACACTCTTGTGGATAATATAAAGGCCGCGGGAATTTCTATGTATGATGTAGTCAAGGCCATGGATAAAATTGAATTTCAGAATGTATATGATATAATGAAAAAAGTCCTGACTGGAAAGGAAGGCGGTTTACAGCCACTTAAGGGCTTTGCAGAAAAACCCCAGTTCGACAAAAATCTTAGAGATTTCAATACCGCTATAGAGAATGTAGTGCAGAGTTTGCCAATAGTTGAGCCAGGACGTCCTCGTCGTGGGTATCAACAGGAAAATGTGGTGAATGTCTTGTCCAGGACATCGGATATTTATAGTGATGATAAGAGATTTAAACCTACGGAACAACAAGCACACATTACAGAGCTTAATGTAAGACTCCGCGAGATGGTTAATGAGGCTAAATTATTTAATAAGCATGGTCTTGGTAGAGGTGTATCTACTATTTCTTCTTTAGGATTAACAGAAGAAGGAGCGTCTGGTCTTGAGACATACAGGCCAGGTAAGACTGCTCCAGGTACTAAATATTTAGGTGCGTTGGAAGCAGTGTCTACCAAGATGTTTACAGAGAATCTTCAGGAGATGGCGCCGTTTGCAACACAGTTTAACCAGTGGGGCAGAAATATATCTAATGTCACAAATGCAATGTCTTCGTCCTCTAAAGAAATAAGAGACATGGCAAGTAAGTTTGGAGCGACTAAGGTTGGTGGTTATGGAACTGAATTTCCAACACTTAGAAGTTCTAAAGAATCAGAGCTTATATCTTCTGGTCGTTTCGGAGAAAAAGGGTATGGTTTTAATGTTCTAACAGAGTTAAAACATACTGCTGGTACTATGGAAGATCAGATATTAATCTCTGGTAAAATAGCAGATGCTATGACTTCTGTCACTAAGACTTTGATTAGGCCGGCTGCTAGAGGTAGGATAGGCGGTGGTTTGAAGAATGCCGTTGGTGTAAGTAATTTAGAGCCCGGAGTAGTCAGAGACCCAGTTAAAGATGCTGATGTAGTGAAGGTTCTGGAAAAGTTACAAGATGTATTAGGAGTACCTGAACAATATAAAGGTAGAGCAGACCAGGCTTTTATTGATGACATCAAGAAATCTCTAACTGTAATTAGAGGAGAAGAGGTAGAGGTACAACAGGCTAAGCTAACAGAGATATTTCTAAATAAGTTTGGTAGAAAGTTTACATCTAGATTTGGATCTAAGGGTGTGAGTGTTGCACCTACTGGATTAGAGTCTGGTGCAGCTAATAATATACTAGATATACTAAAATCATTTCCTACTGCCAAGATCAAGGTGCTGACTGAGACTGAACGTAAGGGTGCAGGATTAGGTGTTGATGTTCGTCAGAGAAGTGCTGGAGAACTTCTTGCTGAGGTCATGACTAAGTATCAGAAAGATCTTGAGGGTAAAGGTTTTGATGTAGATACAACAAGAAAGATGTTGATAGCTTCAGGTAATAAGTTTGTACTAGATCTATTTAAAAATGCTGAAAATGCAATTGTAATACCGGAAGAAGCTTCAAAACAAAGGGATGTTTTTGGACTTGCTTCTATTATTACTAAAGCTGTTTCTGGTAAGGGTCTAGCTAAAGATGATCAGGGTGCCATAAAGCAAATTAAAGAGCTATTTGTTAAAGAGACCGGAGGGGCACTCTATAGAGAAAAGCCCATTGAGGTTAGAATTAGTTCAACAGGTATAGCTAAACGTGGTCTACAGCCAGAGGTTTTAGAGACCATATTAAATAATATAGCTAATGTAGGTGAGAGAGGTTTCACTACCATACCTACAAAATTACCGCAAGAACAGTATGAGAGGCTTCTAGGTACTGGAGGAGAAGCCGGAGAGTTTAGTAAATTATCTAAGTCTTTAGGTTTTCAAACTACAGGTAACAAAGAAGATATAACTAAAGAATTGTTTTCTAAATCTTTAGGTGGTGAGGCTGCTGTAAGTAAATACGAAGGTCTGTTGGGTAAGAAAGATCTAAGCACAGCCGATAAAGCTTTTATGTCCAAAGCAGAGATCCAGATGATGGAGGCCGAGAAGAATGCTGCATTGGAATCCATATCTAGTTATTATTCTACTGTTATAGATGAGTTTGGTGAGAGGCGTAAGGGTATAGTAGGTCAGAAGTTCCTATCTATCATTGAAGAAACCGGTGAGACTGAGGCTTGGAGCAAGGCCGATGTTTCCAGAGGAATAAAAGGAGCCAGTGTAGATCTCCCAGTATTTTCTGCATACTCTACAGTTTTTGGAGAGCAGTCAAAGTTGATGAAGGAGATTGAAAGCACTACCGACGGTAATCAAAGAAAGCAGATAGAATTTTTAAAAGCTCTGCAGATCATGGCAGATGATACAGGAACACTGCGAGACAGACAGCTACAGTATCTGGAAAACGTTAAACTAAGTCAACTAACGCATTTTGATGAATCTACTGGTGTATCTGCCGGCCTAGTTTCTGACAAGGGCGAGGGTCTAGACCCACGTAGTTTAAAAGGTACTGTGTTTGATGTAGATAGATACCCCAAACCATTTTCTGTAGATCTACCTAAGACTGGACCTAAAGCTAAAGCAGGAGATACTGAGCCCTTTCTGGTTCCAGGAGCCTTAGCACGAGGAACATTTGCTGATCCACTTATAGGTGGTGAACGTGGTGTTGAGAACATAGGACGTAGAATACAGCACGTAATCAATATGGCTAAGAAGGCCACTGAGCTTCTTGATCGCCCAGCCAAAATCGAAGCTGAGATAGAGGACCTTAGAGCCAAGTTAGCTGAATTATTGAAGGGCGACGATCATAAGGGCGCTACTAAGGTACAGGCTGAGTTAGTATCAAGAGAAGCCGCGCAAGCGAAGATACTTAGTGGAGAGGGTGAGATAGGCGATACTGTTAGAAAGAGAGTCAAACAAGTAATAGGTGATTATTTAAAAGAAGCCAACAAGTTAAGATATGATAAAACCGACGATGGTACTGTAAGATTAAAAGAGATATATGGAATAGTAACTAATGCATTATCTAAGATAGACGAACCGGATGTAAGGTTCAAAGTTAAAAAAGGTGTTAATCTTCCCTCAGGAGCATCTGAGTACGAAAATGTAAACGCATTTTTAGAGCGACAGTCTCTTGTACCAGATAAATCTGAGAATGCTGCGTTTGCAGATGCTATAGGTAAGGCCTCTGATTTATTGATAGGTAAGGGTCCTGGAGCAGTAGATTTATACAATACTATAATGAAGGGTATATCTGATATACAACAAGGTAAGGCTGATGACATAGGTCAGTATAGGGATATTTTAGAAAAAGATTCTATGTTTAAAAAGAGCGCTAAAAAAGATCCGGGCTCAGGAAACATACTCAAACTTCTTAAAGATAAACAAAGACTTATGAAGGATGAGATGAAGGCCACTGAGGAGAAGATGTATAGGCTGGAAAAAGATGTTGGTTCCGGCGAGGGTTTAAGATTAGCCGCGAGATTAGGTATAGATGTAGATAAAGAATTACAAAATAGATATGACAAAGCACTGGATAACTTACAGAAGGCCAAGGTAGATTATTTTCATTCTTTGGCAGAAGCAGCTGTAGGTAAAGATCATGCTATTGATACAGCTATATTCTCAAGAAAGTTTCCAGCCGTTATGAAAAAGGCTGTTAATGCTATAGTAGATAGAACAGAAGAATTTAGTAAGTTTAGAGATTCACTTTCAGCTGTTAAGTCTGATTTACCAGAAGCTGCTGAAGCATTTAATAAAATTATATCAGAAATTGGAGCTATATCAGAAGAGCACGGTAAAAAGATAGGCATTCAAAAGCGTGCAGGCTTTCCAATTCTTAAACAACATGAGTTAGGTATACCAGACACAACTGCTAAGAAGCTTCCTACTACTTTTGAAAAAAAGATAAAGTTTTCTAAGTTGCGTGGACCAGTAGCAGAACCGAGTGAGGTTAAGGGTACTTTATTTGATTTACTGAAATACAGAGAATCTTTAGAGAAACTAATAGCCGCCGGAGTAAGTGATCTAACTAGTCTAGCACAGGAAGAACTTGATAAGCTCTCAACTAGCGTAGAGGCAATTCGTTATCCATTTACAGGTACATCTTCTATTGTACCTTATAAAGCTAAGCTTTTGGAAGGCCAGGAGAGCGAGAGAGCTAAGAATGCATTTGTAGTTCCAGGAGCCTCAGAGTTTAATTTAGATAAACTTAATGAAGTTGTAAAGCCTATAGAAAGTATAATAGAGTCTTTATCACAGAAAAGAGAAGCTTTATTTAAACAAGCGGATAAAACTGGAGTTCCAGCAGACGAAGCTAAAGTAGATCGTCTTACTGGCTTGATGGACACATTGGCCGGAGCTTTATCTGATGTTGTTCCAAAGTATGCAGCACACTCTGCCAAACTAGACTTTGACGGTGATGCTATAGCTGTTCATACTGCAAAGACTGCAGGAGCTCGTAAAGAGATAGATGACCATCGCAAAAGCATATCTGAGTTTGGTAATTCTTTAGAATCAGTATACAGATCTTTCTTTACTTCTGACGCACTTAAACCATTGCAACCAGTAGGACAGAATGTCTTGGCTGAAATGGCAGCCGCTTTCCATAAGAAGAGACCCCGTGAGCAGGGGTTTGATTTCCTAACAAGGCCACAGCTTACTGAGAATTTGGAGTACGCACCGCCTGCAGAAAAACTAGGACTTCTTGGACTTGGCGGTAAAGGTACCGACAGAGGAATTGCTAATACATTAAATCAAATCGTAGGTGATACTATAGGAGGTTCTGGTGAGGCCGGTCTTAATAAAGATGTAATACAAAAAGCCTTGGAGGCAGTGAAATCACCATTTGAGAGTGTAGAGAAAGAAATAGAGGCTGCAACTTCGAAGGCCGGTGTGAAGAAACGTGTTGCGTTTGCAGATGATTTATACAAAGCGATAGATGATTTAGATAAATCATTAGATACTAATTTTGTACAGGAGATACAGAAGGCTGTTACTGGTAGATTATTTGAATCTAAATATAGAGAGGCGGTATCTTCTCAGATATTTAAAGCTAGTGTAGGTATACAAACTGAAGCACTGTACAGATTGAACAGGTTGGCTGAATCCAATGTAGGTTTTGGAGCTGGACAGGTAGGTCCAGAAGCACCTTATAAGCCAAGCCCGGGCTTTAAAAAACGTAATCCTGATTTAGCAATATTTGGCCCGGATGCTGATGCTGCTGCTCAAAATTTTCATACTGAGTTTAATGAGATTTTTAGATTTGCAATCCAGAAAGGTATGGATGTAAAAAAAGGTACCGGTTCAAAAGCTATAGCTGGAGATATGGCAGATAAAATAGCTGGTGGAGTAGAGGGCGTAAGAAAATTATGGGATGATGTAATAACAGGGGATATGTATGGAGAACTAAGAGACTTCTCCGGTGTAATTGATAAGACTGCTAAATTGAGACTTGGCGGAATGGCCACCCCTGATATAAAAGCTGATTTAATAAAATTATATGAGGCTAGAGGGGAGGAGTATAGCCCTGCTGAAATATCACAAGGTGATAGGGATGACATAATAGAGAAGGCTATTGAAGCTACTGGTCTAGAATCATTCTTTAAAGAAATGGCTACACAGGTACAAGAGGCTGCAGTGGAGGGTATTAAGAAACATATTAGCACATTGTCCCCAGCAGCTAGGAGTAAGATAGGCGATCCAGAATCTTATGCCAAAGGATTATTGACTAAGGAACTAAAAGAAGAAGGTAAGATTAATGTTAAAGAACATATAACAACACCACAGTTACCTTTATATACATTACGAACGTCGAGTAAAACTGATCTTGGCCAGCAGCAAAGAAGTTATAAACAAAAATATGGGGATGTAGGTGTTCCTGAGGATTTGCAGTTTATTAAAAAGAAACCTGAAGAAAGTAAAGCTATTATAGATAAATATAAATTGGCCAAGGCTACTGCCAAGAACATAGAGGATGCTTTAATAGATGCTGCTACTAGCAAAATTGGAGGATCATATTCCGCTTTAGTAACTAGTGCAATAGATAATATACATAATGATCAAAGTGAAGTGGAGAAGTTATATTCAGGAATTAAGGCTGATAAATTTGATATAGGCAGTGTAGACAGAGCCGGCGCTAAATATTTTGATGATATAAGAGAAAGATTAAATAACAGTCGAGATACCACTGACATTCCTAAAATTACTAGTGATATATTTGAAATGGAGGAGGAAGGTCGTAAGCGTAAGTTGGAAAGCTATGCAGACCTAGTAGGAGTTCCTTCATTATCCAATGAAGAAAGGTTGGATATATCAACTAAATTTCTTAAGCCTTTTAGAAAGCAAGGCGAAGAGATTGCTGCTAAGAAATTTCCTACTGCAACTGCTCAACAACTAGAACCAATAGCAGATAAATTCGCCAATGAGATGGCTTCGAAAGCTGCTGTAGTTGTAGAGATGGATAGAATTATAGATGTTATGGCTACCAGGGCACAAGAAGGCTTAACACTGTTATCTTTGTTCCCAAAAACGCCCCCAATATCTTTTAATACTGCTGCTACTAAGAAGAAAAGTTTTGGCTTTGCAGATCGAATGAAGGAGGCTGGTACACAGGGCCAATTCATGAGAGAGGGTCTGAGCGATAAGTATGGTCCTACGAAGGGCAGTACTTTTACTGGCGGAGGCGGTACTACCGGTGGCGTAGGTGGACAATTTCCAATGGTCAACGGGTTAGTCCCAGTAAGTATTGAAAACGTTAGAGAGGGCATAGGTGTTATATTTGGGGGAGGCGCTGGTGCCGGAACTCCAGTAAGCGCATACACCGAAAAGGTACCTGGAGCATTTGAAGAACAGAAAAAAACACAAGCTGATACAGCTGCAGCTAGAATTCAAGTAGATCAGCATGACGCCGAAGCTGCTACTAAAAAACTACAACGAGAAGTGACGAGCCTGTCCAAAAGATCTAAGGGTTTCGACAGACATAAGGATAGATTTAAAGATGAGAAATTTCAGGAATTACAGAAGAAATATTTTCCTGGAGCAGACCCAGCAGATTATAAACAGTTTAGCAAAAACTTTTTTACCGACAATTTAAATGTATCTAGTGGAAGTAAGTTTAAAGGTGGCGGGGAGAAGGTAGGTGATATTCTTAAAGATGTAAAAGAGCCGTTGGCAGGACATAGAAAGCAATCACAGATAGCTGGTATGGCTAAATTAATATTAGGTTTTGACAAGGAAGATATTGATGAAGCTACACAGGCCGCATTTGATATAGGCACAGCTATGCATATGAAGATGCAGAAAAAGATAAAGGATGAGGCTAGATCTGCTGGTAAGGGTGGATCAGTGGAGATAGAGAGATTCATAGTTCTCAAACCCCAGGAATATCTAGATAGTATTAAAGGCGATATCACTGGTTTTGTAGATGTAACATATAAAAATGCTGCCGATCAAATACATAAAATATCTGATATTAAAACAACTGGAGAAACTTTTGCAAAGTTTGAAACTCTATCTAAGGCAATAGGACCATCCGGAACTATAGAGTTATCAGACCTATTAAATAAAGATATACCTGGTCATATTAGACAGAAACTAGAGGATTATAGATCTCAGTTAAATATATATTTGGGTGCATTGATTCAACAGAGCAAGGACAAAGGCGGCGATCCAGTAGACATTCCAAATCTTAAGGCATCTATTGATTTTATACCTTCAGAAGACACAGAACTTAATACACCTGCTAAGTCTATAACATTTGGTTTTGATCCGGATAGATTAAGATCGGATCTGGATGCTTTAAGACAGGCTAGAGAGGTAGTATCTGAGTATGTTCAGAAAGTAGGGATTGAGTTAAAAGATGTGCCCGAACAACATCGAGAATTATATAAGAGTTTAAAAGCTAGAGGTGGAGATAGTCCTGCAGCTGGTAAGGCCAGAAATACGGCATCATATAGATTAGAACAAGAGTTAGATGCGTTTTATGGTGTAGGTGAGCTGGGTGATCGCGGAGATGATGCGGCTTTTATAGAAGATTTTGTGCAAAAAGCCAAAAAAGTTTTTGATTTTAGAGAGAATAAAGAGGGTATATATAAAGAAACTAAAGAAAAAATAAAGAAAGTTGCCGGCCAACAAGAAAGTAAAACACCACCAGAGTATAAAGACATTAGAGCTGAGAAAATAAAAATAGACAAAACTGGCTTAGGTGCCAGCAGAGTCAAGAGTTACAAAGAACCTCTCCAGAAACAATTTGCAGCATTGCAGGATTTTCAGGAATCCTCAATAGCCAATCTTGGTCTTATTTCAGGGTTTAATTTCGATACAGTATTAGCCTCACAGCACGACGAGATAAAGGAAGTAATAAGTAAAGGGCAAAAGCCACCATCAGGTACAGACTTTGGGGAATTAATAACAGCTTTATCTGAAAAAGATATTATAAGCTTTAAGGAGTCTTTGGACGCATGGAGACTCTGGAGAGTAGCTACAAGTGATTTCTTGATCCAAGAGGCCAGAGATGCTGAAAAGGTATTCGAGTTAGCTGACCAAGCAGGTTCCGGAACTAGAGAATTCGCCGATTTTCAAACTAAAGTAGAAGCTGTAGTTAAATCTATTGATAAGAGTATTGGTAAGAGAACAGATATCTATACTAAGGATAGAAGATTTCTAGCTCCACAGGCCGCAGAAAAAGCAGGTGTTCTCCGTAGTCCAAGAGAGATATATGAAAAGACGGCACAACCTTTTGGTGATGATGAGGCCACAAGAGGTATATATAAAGATCTAATAGATAAATTACAGTCTGGAACATTTGATGCCCCAGAAAATGAAATCCGAAAATTGGTGGATGCCATGAGTAACCTCGATACAGAGGCTGCCAAGGTACTTAAATCCACTGAGCTATTTGGTCGTATGCAACAAGTTGGAGAGGATGTTGTTGAGGCTTGGGATTTTGAACTCATGGCCGAAAGAGCTAGAAAGCTCAGAGAAGCACTGTCGCAGTATTCAAAGTTAAATTTATCAGATGAGTTCCAGGTAGATATAGAACAAAAATTTCAGGTAAGATCGTTATTAGGATACTTAAAACAAATAGAGCAGGTGTATGGAAAACTAGATCTTGGTAGGCTCCAGAAAGGCCCGTTGAATGAGCTTGAAACTGGCGCAGTAAAGGTTCCTGGATTCCTATCTCCAGGACAACAGCAACTTCTGAATAGAAGAAATTTACAGAAATTTAGAGAATTCTCTAAGAGGCCTAGCCAAGAAGCGGGCGGTACAGGGCCTGATGTTGGCGATCGTTTTAGTTATTTTTCGAAAGTTGTTGATCAGTCTGGAACTGTTATTAAAAATGTTAGACATGATTTTGAGAAGTATGGAGAAACTCTTAGAGATAGTGGACAGTATGCAGGACAGTTTGCTGAGAGCCAAGTAGATCTAATAGATAAGATGCAGATGTCTGGAGGAACTTTCAGATCAGCTGCTAAACGCGTCATTATGTGGGGCGCTGCTGCTAAGTTGATATATGGTGGAGTAGAGGCCATCAAATCTTCATTTGGTGAATTAGCAGATATTGAACTTGGTATAGCGCAGTTAAGAATGGTCATGAATCCATTAGAATCTGATTTTCAGGGATTGACCATGGCCGCTGTAAGTTTTGCTAAGACTTATGGTGTAGGTATTACAGACGTTCTTCGTGGTATGAAACTTTTTGCACAGCAAGGTTTGAAACAATCTGAGATTATAGAAAGATCCAGAGTGTCTACTTTAGCTGCTAATGTTACAACACTGTCTGCAGCTGAAGCAACCGAAGCCTTGACCGCTGCTATGAAGTCATTCGGCAATGAGATAGACGGCGCAGATGCTGCTCTGGATGCTTGGAGTGAGACTGAAGCTAAACACGCTATCACTGCTGCTGATATGGCTAATGCTATTAAAAAATCTGCAGCCGCTGCCAAGAATGCTGGATTTTCATTTGAAGAATTGAATGGTGTGGTAGCTGGTATTGGAGCTGTGACTCGTCAGAGTGGTAAAGAAGTAGGTACCGCCATGAGGTTTATTTTCCGAAGGTTAACCTCTGAAAAGGGCCCAAAAGAACTTGGTGCGATAGGTATACCTACTATAACTGGTACTGGAGAGCTAAGAAAAGGTTTTGATATTCTCAGTGATCTATCCATGAAATGGGGCGATCTTACTAATGCTCAGAAGATGAATATAGCACAAGCTGTTGGTGGTACCAGACAATACAATTCATTGTTAGTAGCTATGGACAATTGGGAGGAAGTCTTGTCCGCTATTCAACATAGCACAAACTCAAAGGGTTCAGCCGAGCGTCGTAATATACAAATAATGGACACCTATGCTAAGAAATTAGAGCAGGTTAAAGCGGCAGCCACCGAATTGAATATGGAGTTTGGCAAGTTTGTATTCCCAGTATTTAAAGCAGGTCTCTCCGGGTTAAAGACTGTGTTGGAATTGGCTTCTGCTATACCCACACCAATAAAAGCTGCTGCTGCTGCCTTGGGATTGTTTATGACATACACAGCTAAGGGTATTGGTATAGCTGGAGGTTTGGAAGATGTTTTTTCAAGAGGCCAATCTGCTGTATCTAATTTTTATAATGAACTTGGAAAACAAGCTGGTATATCACAGTTTGAAGTATTAGGTAAAAAAACAGCCGGACTAGATACCACTTTTCTTAAAACTGTGGCCCCACAAGAAGGAGCACAACGTGGCACACAATTTAAAGAATTCCATTCTGGTTTAGGTAAATTGACATTTGCTGCTAAATCCGCTGGCGATTGGTGGAATCAGATTATTGGTGGTATGGCAGTAAAGACATTAGACACTGCCGGGTCAGTAGGCAAATCAATGGAGAAAATAACTGGAGCTGTAGGTGGTTTAGGACGTGTAGCTGCCCAGGGCGGAGCTCTGTTATTACCTGGTATATTAGATGATTTAGCTGTAGGTGCTGCTAACGTAGCTATATCTGGAGGTAAACATTTAGGTACCTTCTTACAGTTCATTGAAAGTAAACTAGGACCCACTGCTAGAAAGTTCACTGAGGATGCTGCTTCTGGTAATGCAACTTTAGTTAAGTCGCTTCTTCCAATAGGTCTAACTGCCGTAGCTGTTTATAAAGGTATAGATTCATTATATTCCGGATATGTAAGACTTGGAAAATCCGCTCAGGATTACGCTAAACATGTATATAATATTCAACGACTTCAGGAAACAGAACTATATGGTATAAGAGATCTGTTGGGTAATTATGACATGCTCGCCAAGAAGGTAGCAGATATTAATAGGGTATCAGCATCACCAGAGTTGAAAAGCAAGAGACAAGATTCTGGAACTTACACCGATCCTATATTAGCATTGGCTGAAATACAAAAAGAAGCTATAGACACTACCAATAGATTAGGAGAAGCTAATATAAATCTATTAGCTGGTTATGATAAATTTGGTAATGCTATATTAAAAACAAATAATAATTTAAAATCATATTTAACTACACTAGAACAAGTAAAATTAATAGAGATAGCTGGTACAGAGGTTGATGTTGCTGGTAAATTTGTGCAGGATCTTACCACCATAGATGGTCCAGAAACATGGAAGACTGAGTTAAAAGCATTCTTAAAAGAAATACCGGTGGCTGGAAAGATGTTAGCTGATGGTATAAAGATAGCTCCAGCAAAATCCATAGAGATAGTTACCGGTAAACTTAGAGAGTTAATATCTTTAAGAAATAAATACCCATTGTCAACAGCATTTGATGAGGATATAAGGAAGTATC
>Ga0307376_10001319_pt1 | contig 27278 bp, 23 predicted proteins | sample TR2MG_FD_202536 | JGI IMG/M metagenome (GOLD analysis project Ga0307376, IMG submission 202536) | Soil microbial communities from Risofladan, Vaasa, Finland - TR-2 | ecosystem: Environmental > Terrestrial > Soil > Coastal area > Acid sulfate soil | place: Finland: Risofladan, Vaasa | collected...
AGGGGACGGGGGGAACACGGATGCGCAGGATTGACGGATTAGGGAGCAGGGGACGGGGGGAACACGGATGCGTAGGATTGACGGATTAGGGAGCAGGGGACGGGGGGAACACGGATGCGCAGAATTGACGGATTAGGGAGCAGGGATCGTTTTGACAATTCGCCGGCCCGATATACAATCGGCGGCAACACCTGCCCCTCACGGAGGAGGATGATAGCCTATGGAACCCATCGCGGCAGAGGAATTCCAGTCCTACCTGCGACCGACTCGCTTCATTGACAGCGATTCACCCACGGTGATCCAGTTTGCCCAGGCCACCGTCGGGCCGGAAACGACGGACGCTGGCAAAGCGACCCGCCTGTTCTACGCAGTACGCGACTCGATCATCTATGACCCCTACCACATTGACCTGTACCCGGCGGCGGTCCGCGCCAGCACCATCCTGGAGCAAAAGTTCGGCTTCTGCGTGACCAAGGCGATTCTCCTGGCAGCGCTGGCACGGGCGGTGGGGGTGCCCAGCCGGCTGGGGTTCGCCGATTTGAGACACTATCAGAGTCCCACCAAACTCCTGGAGTTGATGGGTACGGACGTCTTTTTCCACGGGTACGCCGAGTTGTTCCTGGACCAGCAGTGGGTCAAGGCGACGCCGGCCCACAACCTAGGCTTGTGCGAGCGCTTCGACATCGTCCCGGTCGAGTTCGACGGTACCAGCGACGCCGTGTTCCACCCCCTCGACCGCCAGGGACGCCGCCACACGGAGTACCTGCGCTACCACGGTACGTTCGCCGACCTGCCCTACGAGCAGATCATCGGCATATGCAGGCAGTACTATCCCAATTGGTTCGGCGAGAAAGGGGGATGAGACATGGAAAGAGGAGCACTCGGAAAGAGTGACAGGATCCGCTGGGGCATCCTGGGCACGGGCCGGATCGCCAGGACGTTCGCCCAGGGGTTGGCGACCTTGCCGGACGCCGCACTGGTCGCCGTCGGCTCACGGTCGCAAGAGGCGGCCGATGCTTTCGGTGAGTCGTTCAACGTGCCCCACCGGCACGCCAGTTACGAGGGACTGGCCACAGACCCAGACGTGGACGTGGTGTACGTGGCCACGCCGCACAGCCTGCACCGCGACAATAGCCTGCTGTGCCTGAAGGCGGGCAAGGCAGTGCTGTGCGAGAAGCCCTTCGCCATCAATGCGACGCAGGCGGAAGAGGTGATCGCGCTGGCCAGGAAGAAGCGCCTCTTCCTGATGGAAGCGATGTGGACGCGCTTCCTGCCGGCGATCGTGCGCGTGCGCGAACTGCTGGCGGAGGGGGCGATCGGCGAGGTGCGCCTGCTCAACGCCGACTTCGGCTTCTGCGCCGAGTTCGACCCGCGAGGCCGGTTGTTCGATCCGCACCTGGGCGGCGGGGCGCTGTTGGACGTGGGGGTGTACACGGTCTCGCTGGCCTCCATGGTGTTCGGGCCGCCCGCACGCATCGTCAGCATGGCCCACCTGGGGTCCACGGGGGTGGACGAACAGGCCGCGATGGTCCTGGGCTACGAGCGGGGCCAACTGGCCGTGCTGAGTACGGCGGTGCGGACGTCTACGCCTCAGGAGGCGACCCTGATGGGAACCGGGGGCCACATCCGCATCCATTCCCAGTGGTGGCATCCCACTATGCTCACCCTGTCGCTCGAGGGCCGGGAGGAGGAGGCCATCCACCTGCCGTTCGAGGGGAACGGGTACCAGTACGAGGCGGCGGAAGTGATGCGCTGCCTGCGCGCCGGGCGGTTGGAGAGCGCAGTGATGCCGCTCGATGAGACGCTGGGGATCATGAGGACGATGGATCAGGTCCGGGCGCAGTGGGGGCTACGCTATCCGATGGAGTGATGAAAGACCTGGCAGGTTCTGGAAACCTGCCAGGTCAGCAGGAGGGAACGTGATCGAAGACCTGGCAGGTTTTGGAAACCTGCCAGGTCTGCAGGGGGGAAGGTGCCCAATCCGAGCGAAGCCAGGACACGGATAGACCTGATCGAACCCGCTCTGCTGAAAGCAGGGTGGGACGTGCACGACCCTGACCAGGTAGGGATCGAGATCCCTGTGGATGGGTTCGACCCCCAGGCGTGGAAGGCGCTCGAAGCCCAATTGAACCTCCTCCGTGAGACCGGCGAAATCTACGGCGTCCAACTGCCCGAGGGGGTCAGCGACTATGCCCTCTACCGTCCCAACGGTGAAATTGCCGCTATCGTCGAAGCCAAGCGCACGAGTACAGATCCCCGCCTGGCCGAAGCGCAGACCGGATTCTACGTCACCGAAATCGAGAAGCGCCAGAGCCTGCGCCCCTTCGCCTTCATGACCAACGGCCACGACGTCTACTTTTGGGACGTGGGCCGGGCCAACAAGCGCCTGGTGGCGGGCTTTTTCTCCCCTTCCGATATGGAGAACCTGCTCTACCTGAGAGAGAACCAGACGCCCCTGGCCGACGTCCCGATCCACACCGCCATCACCGACCGGGCCTACCAGCAGGAGGCCGTCCGGCGGGTGTGCGAGGCGTTCGAGCGCGGCAAGCGCAAGGCACTGATCGTCATGGCGACCGGCACCGGTAAAACGCGCGTGGCCATGTCGCTGGTAGACGTCTTCCTGCACGCGGACCAGGCGCGGCGCATCCTGTTCGTGGCCGACCGGGATGCGCTGGTCAAGCAGGCCAGGGACGAGGGATTCCAGGCCTTTATACCCGATGAGCCGTGTGCCCGAATCTGGACCCACGACGTCGAGAAGGTCAAGACGAACCGCCTCTACGTCGTCACGCTGCAAACGCTGAGCCAGTGCTTCGAGCAATTCACGCCGGCCTTTTTCGACCTGATCATCTTTGACGAGGTCCACCGCTCCATCTTCAACAAGTGGAACGAGGTGCTCCACTACTTCGACGGTCGCATGGTTGGGCTGACTGCCACGCCGGCCGGCTTCATTGACCGCAACACCTTCCTCGAATTCGATTGCGCCGACGAGGTGCCGACCTTCCTGTACGAGTACGAGGACGCCGTGCGCGACGGCTACCTGGTGGACTATGGCCTGTACGCGGCGCGCACCCGCTTCCAGCGCCGGGGCATCCGGGGCGTAGACCTGAGCGAGGAGGAGCGCAACGCGCTGATCGAGCAGGGCATTGACCCCGACGAGATTGACTTTTCCGGCACCGACCTGGAGGAGAAGGTCAGCAACCGCGACACGCTGCGCAAGCAGTGGGAAGAGATCTGGGAGGTCTGCACCAAGGACGCCTCGGGGCAACTGCCGGGCAAGACCATCGTCTTCGCCATGACCCAGGCCCACGCCCTGCGGCTGGCAGACGTGTTCGAGGAGATGTACCCCCAGTATCCGGGCCTGGTGCAGGTGATCACCTGCAAGTCGGAGTACAAGGGCACGCTGATTGGCAGGTTCAAGAAGGAGAACCTGCCGCGCATCGCCATCTCGGTGGACATGCTGGAGAGCGGGGTCAACGTGCCGGAGGTGGTCAACCTGATCTTTATGCGGCCGGTCCACTCGCGCATCAAACTGGAGCAGATGATCGGCCGGGGCACCCGCAGCCACGAGACGTGCACCCACCCGGAGTGGCTGCCCGACGGCCACAAGAAGGAATTCCAGGTGATTGACTTCTGGGAGAACGACTTTAGCAAGCGCCCAGAGGAGCAGGTGGCGCAGAGCCTGCCGGTGCTGGTGACGATTTTCAACACGCGCCTCAAATTGCTGGAACTGTTCCTGGCCAAGACCTGGCAGGTCTCCGAAGACCTGCCAGGTCTGACGCGCGTCTGCGAGGACCTGCGCGCGATGATCGCCTTGATTCCCACCGATGCCTTCTCCATCAGGCGCATCTACCCCGAAATTGAGCAGGCCTGGGACGCCGGGTTCTGGCGCTACCTCACGCCGGACAAGGTGGCGTTCCTCAAGTTCAAGGTGGGACCGCTGCTGCGCTACGCCCCCGGCGCAGACGTCCAGGCGGCCACGTTCATGAGCAAGGTCGAGCGGTTGAAACTGCAAGTCCTGACCGGCCAGGAGGCGCGTGCCACGGCCCAATCCATCGCCGAGGACGTGGCCCGCCTGCCCGAGTTCGTCTACGAAGACCGGCGGCGCGAGCCGGCCGCGCGGCTGTGCCTCACACCCCAGTTGCAGACGGCCAGCGTGGCCCAGTTGAACGAGGTGATTGACGCGCTGGCCGACCAGATGAGAAACAGGCGAGAGAGACCCAACACCTTCCTGAACCTGGACCTGCCCGATTTCGTCGAGATGCGCGGCTATATTCTCTTATTCGGCGGCAGCCAGCCGGTGTACGTCCAGGAGTACCGCCAGCGCGTCGAGGAGCGCATCCGCGACCTGGCCGCCGGCCATCCCACCGTCGAGGCCATCGCCCGCGGTGAGCCGGTCACCGACGAGCAACTGATCGAGTTGGAGCGCACCCTGCGGCAGGAACTGGGCGGCGGTGACCTGGAGTTGACGGAGGACAACGTCCGAAAGGCGTACGGCCTCAAGGTGGGCAGCCTGCTGGAGTTCCTACGCCGGCTGCTGGAAATTGAGGGTATTCCCGACTATCATGAGATCGTGCGCCGCCGGTTCGAGAGTTTCATCGCGGCCCATCCGTTCAACGCCGACCAGATGCGCTTCCTGCGGGCGGTGCAGAACGTCTTCCTGCAGCGGAAGCACCTGGCACTGGCCGACCTCTACGCGCCGCCGCTGGCCAGTTTCGGCCAGGATGCCGTCGAGCGGTGGTTCAGCCCAGAGGAAGTGAACGAGATGCTGGCGTTTGCGAACACATTGACCATCGCCCATAGACCCTGAAGGTCTGGGAGACCTTTAGGGTCTCGAGTTGCCCTTCTCTGGATATCGTGATATAATACGATAAAACACATGTTTTGTGATATTCTCACAAATAGCCGCAGTTAAAATCAGGGAGAGGGCTATGTTAGTCGAATTCAGTGTTGGGAATTACCGATCGTTCCACGCGCCGGTCACGCTGAGTATGCAGGCGGCAAAACTCCGTTCCAGTGACAAGCGCCTGGACGAGCACACCGTTTTCCAGGCTGATGGTCTCAGACTGTTGCGCAGCGCGGCGATTTATGGCGCGAACGCCAGCGGCAAGAGCAATCTGATCCAGGCCATGGCGTTTATGCGCCGGTTCGTCCTGCAGTCCTCCCGGGAATCCCAGGCCGGAGAGCCAACCGGCGTGGAACGCTTCCGCTTGAGCACGGATGCACGGGACAAACCGTCGTACTTTCAGATGACCTTTTATCTGGATGGCCGACGCTACCGGTATGGCTTCGAGGTAGACGAGGAAGAGGTACGCGCCGAGTGGCTGTACCACACAGGACAGCGCGAAACTCGCCTGTTCATCCGCGAAGGAGCGCAGTACGAGATTTCGAGCGTGTTCAAGCCAGGACGCGGGCTGACGGAACGCACTCGCAGCAACGCCCTGTTCCTTTCCGTTGCCGCGCAGTTCAACGTCCGGCTGGCAATGGCCCTTCTAGGATGGTTTAGGAAGGACTTTAACATCGTTTCCGGCTTGGATGATGCCTCGTATGCAGGGTTCACACTGAGACGTTTTGAAACGGATGAACTATTCCGGCAGCGCGTGCTTGCCTTCGTGCACGAGGCGGATCTGGGGATTGCGGATATTCACATTGAGAGACTGCCTCTTGCAGAAGCTCCAATTCCTGAAGAGGTACAACTTTTATTGGCGCGGTTGGCGAAGAGACAGAAGAGAAGCGAGGAAGAGCTTCTAGTGAGCCGGCCAAAGACCACGCACCAGGTCTTCAACTCAGAACATAGTGTGACGGGTTTGGAAACGTTCGATATGAAGAATCAGGAATCGCAGGGGACGCAGAAAATCTTCAACCTGTCCGGCCGGCTGCTGGATACCCTGGAAGGGGGCAAATTGCTGGCCATTGACGAGATGGAAGCGCGGTTGCACCCCTTCATCACGCGCGCGGTGATCCAGTTGTTCAACTCGCCGCAGACGAACCCGCGCAACGCCCAACTCGTCTTTGCCACTCACGATGCCAGTTTGCTCAGCCATCGCTTTTTCCGCCGCGACCAAATCTGGTTCACCGAGAAAGATCAATACGGCGCGACCGACCTGTATTCGCTGGCCGAGTTGCGGGTGCGCAACGACGCCTCATTCGATAAAGACTATATCGCAGGCAAGTACGGGGCCATTCCGTTCATTGGCGGATTGCGCAGCCTGTTCGAGGAGCATCCCGATGGCAAGGAAACCGAAACCGAGCGGGCGTAAGCGCTTGCCGGACAAGGGCCGACCACTGGGACGCCGCCAAGTCAACACGCGCCCTCCGCGGCCTCGGTTTCTGATCGTGTGCGAGGGGAGCAGAACCGAACCGAACTATTTCCGGCGTTTTCGCGTCAACACCGAAGTGGTGGACCTGGATGTGGTCGGATTGGGAGACCACCAGTTGGTGGAAGAATTGAACCGCTGCGCTCGTTGATTCTCCTGTAGCGAGGTGTGATGCTCACCGACCCCAAACTCCGCTCCCAGGTAGACCAATTGTGGGATAAACTATGGACGGGCGGGCTCTCCAACCCGCTCGACGCCATCGAGCAACTCTCCTACCTGATCTTTCTCAAGCGGCTGGACGACGTCGAAAACCAGCGCGAGCGCCAGGCCCAGCGACGCGGCGAACTGTATCTGCCCCGCATCCCATTGGAGATGCGCTGGGGCCACTGGACGCACTTCCAGGCCGAGGAGGCGCTCAGGCACGTGCGGGAGGAGGTTTTCCCCTGGTTCAAGGAGATGGGTAAGGAGGGCAGCTCTTTCGAGCGCCACATGAAGAACGCCGAGTTCAAGATCAACCGGCCCAGCCTGCTGATCGAAGCCTGCCAGGCCATTGACCGCATGCAGATCTCGGCCCAGAACCAGGACGTGCAGGGGGATCTGTTCGAGTATCTGCTGAGCAAGCTGACCATCGCCGGGCGCAGTGGCCAGTTCCGCACCCCGCGCCACGTCATCCGCATGATGGTGCAGATGGTGGACCCCCGGCCCGGCGAGCGCATCGGGGACCTGGCGGCGGGAACCTGCGGCTTCCTGGTCAACGCTTACCAGCACATCCTGGAACGGCACACGACCCCCGGCATCCTGGAGTACGACGAAGAGGGCTGGCCCCACAACCTGGTGGGGGACCTGCTGACCGACGAGCAGCGCAGGTTCCTGCAAGAGGAAGCCTTGCGCGGCTACGACAACGACTCGGGGATGACCATGCTGCGCATCGGTTCGATGAACCTGATGCTGCACGGCATCGAGTACCCCCGCTTCTATTACATGGACACGCTCTCCAAGGACTTTACCGAGGAGCGGGAGTACGACGTGATCCTGATGAATCCACCCTTCAAGGATACTGTTGGCGAACCTGGGGCAATTGTGGGATAATCAGGCCGTCGGAATCCAAGTTTGTGCAATAGTGGAGGCCCGATGTCGCTGAAACCGCAACCGCCGCGTGAAATGCCAGAAGAAACGGCTCGAATTGGGAGCCAACTGTTGGCGTCCGACAGTCCCTATCGGTTAGTTGGGGAGCAGTTATATGCCAAGTACCGAGATGAAGACTATGCCGACTTGTACCCGGTGGAAGGGCAACCAGGGCTGTCGCCGGTAGACCTGGCATTTGTGACCGCGTTCCAGTACATGGAAGACCTAGCGGATCGCGCAGCAGCGGAGGCGGTACGGATGCGGTTGGATTGGAAGTACGCATTGCACTTGCCACTGGATGATGCGGGCTTCAACTTCAGCGTCTTGAGCGAATACCGGGCGCGCTTGGTGAATCACCAGGCCGAGGGGCGCGTGTTCGAGGCGCTGTTAGGGGACTTGCAGGCATTGGGTTTGTTGAAACGACGCGGTCGGCAGCGGACGGACAGTCTGGCGGTTTTGACGCGCGTGCGGCAGTTGAACCGGCTAGAACTGGTGGTGGAGACGTTGCGAGTCGCGTTGCACGCCTTGCTGGCAGTCGATCCGGAGTGGACGCGCGCGACCGTGCCGCCGAGTTGGGAAGAGCGCTATGGCGAGCGCTGCGTGGCGGAACGGCTGAGTGACAGTGAGCGAACGATGCTGCAGAACGAGACGGGGCGCGATGGGCAATGGTTACTGGAGCGGCTGGCGGCGCCGACCACGCCGCCTGGTTTGATGCGCTTGCCGGAGGTTCAGGTTTTAGGCACGGTGTGGGAACAACAATACGAAGTGCGCGAGCGAGAGGTGGTCTTCCGCGCGCCGGGACCGTATGATGGGGAGACGCGCATCCAGAGTCCCCACGATCCTGAAGCGCGCTACAGCAAGAAACGTGACCAGGAATGGATCGGGGACAAGCTGCAAGTCACGGAGACGGATGACGAGGAGCAGCCGCACTTGATCACCGACATCGCGCTCACCAGCAGCGTGGAAAGTGATCAGCAAGCGCTGGGCGAGATTCAAAGCCGACAGGCTGAGCGCGAGGTGTTGCCAGGAGAACGGATGGCCGACCAGGGCTATGTGAGCGGCGCGACCCTGGTAGCCAGCGCCAACCTCGGAGAAGACTTGGTGGGGCCAGCGCCGGGCGACAACTCGCCGCAGGCCCGCTTGCCAGATGGCATCACCCTCGACCAGTTCAGAGTGGATCTGGAGCAAGGCCGCGCGACTTGTCCGGGAGGCCACTCCACGACCAAGCGGCGTCAAACAACGGACGGTGGGTGGCAATTCAAGTTCGACCAGGACATCTGTGCCGCGTGCCTGTTGCGCGCGCGGTGCTGTATGGGGCAGGGGGGGCGGACGATCACCCTCGGGCCCCACTACGCGGCTCTGCAAGCCGCGCGAGCGCGCCAACAGACCGAAGACTTCAAAGAACGTTACCGCCAGCATCGGGGTGGCGTAGAGGGGTGTTTGTCGTCACTCGTGCGGGGTCAAGGGATACGCGTCAACCGCTACATTGGGCGAGCGAAGAACAACTTGCGCGCCTTGTTCGTGGGCGTGGCGGTCAACCTGCGGCGGGCGGCGCGTTGGTTGGCGGGGATACGCCCTCAAGCTCGGCGCACGGGGTTGGGGTTAGCAGGCTAGAAACAAGGGCCTGCGCTCAGGCCAGAACCCACGTGGGGCAGGGCCACAGTGCAAAAATGCCGCGGGCGTACCAGGCGGACCTGCTCCACGACAAAGGGGCCTCGAGTTCGCCAACAGTATCATTCGAAGGAGAGCCCGTCCCGGGCGGGTGCGCACCCGGACCTGAGCCGCCCGACAACGCGACGGTCGCTCTTGATGGCTCCTATTGGTATGTGCAGATGAGGCCTCGCTCTGCCACGCTGCGGCCCCAGCCGACCGAGCAATTCTCACCGACCGCACCTCCAAGTGTTCCTGAACCGTTTGTCCATCAGGCGCACTTCCTAGTCGATGCCAGCACGGGCCAGATTGTTGCTCGCAAGCTTTACTGCGTCATATACTGAGCGTGGGCGAATTACGCCACCCAACCCGTCGCTGGTGCGACACGAGGCAGCCCATGTAGCTGTTGTGCTTTCACACGAATGATACGACCTGGCGTCCTGCTGCCAGTACCCTACCCAGGCGCGCGTCACCGGTGACGGTGGAGTGCGAAGCCCTGGGGACAAAGCGCCATGTCCGAAAGGATGGCAGCGGAAGCATTAGCGAAGCTGCGCGCGGCAGCCAATGCCAGTCTGCTTGACATCGCCCCCGCCGATATGCTAGACTGAGCGAAGCACAAAAAGAGGCCGGAGATTACTCCCCGGCCTCTTCGCGGCGGAACCCGCCGTCGGTGCTCTCAGCTCACAGTGAGCATTCGATGCACTCCTTCCTGTCTATGGCTTTTCGCAGAAAGGCTTTCAGCCGCTCGTACTTTTTCCTGAAGTACTGCTCGACCTCCGCTCGTGCCTCACCGTCGGCTGGTTTCACCTTCGCCAGGTTCGCTTGGAAAACCGATTCGCGATCTTCCAGCAGCCGCAGGAAGTGCTCGGCGTTTTCAGGACTCATCTTCCCGTCCTGGTCAACGAGCACTTCCAGCACGTCTTGCCACCAGCTCAACTCAAACAGCCAGAGCAGGTTGGAACTGTTGTAGCTGTCCCTGAAGTAGCCGCGCTGGTACATCTTGTCGTAGTACCTCAGGACCTGCTTTTGCGCCTCGTCAGCGGCTGGTTGCTGCCCTGCTTTGTGCAGAGCGTCTCTCTTGGCCACCCAGTGGTCGAACTTGGGCGCGTACCTGTCGCGGTGTTTCCGGAAGACGCTGTTCAGATATAAGTCTGCTCCCACATTGTTTCACCCCCTTTCTTGGGCAGGCGCAACTTGTAACTTGCCTGCTCAACTTCTCATTGGTCAGCCGGATTTCTTGGAGGGTCAAGGGCGAGCAAAGCGAGTCCGCAGGATTGGAAACCCTTGACCCGACAAGGTGGCTGGTACAATGAGAAAGCAGGCAAGCGAAGACTCGGAGTCAACAGGTGGTTTGGGAGGAACTCAACCCCGATCTGAGATCGGGGCAAGCGGCAGGCCGAGCGCCAGCCCGGGGCGTGGGTGGGCCGCTCCCTCCCAGGGGCTTGGCCTTGCCGAGCGGGTATCATCGGCCAACCTGCGAAGGCCAAGGCCGGTCCGCCTACGCGGGCCGCGGCAGCGGCACCTGCCGCTAGCCGGGTGAGGCAGAGCCCAAGGCTTTACCAAAGTACAGCGAAGGGAATCGTTTGTCTACGTATAGAGAAACCGATATTTCACCACAGTACGTCTCCCTGGCCCGATGATAGCTGATGCAGACTATCATCGTGAACTTTTGCGGCAGAAGCTGATTGACTTTCGCCGAGAACTGAGTATACTATTTATGCATAATCCACCAAGCGCCTTTAGACAGCACAGACTAGGGAAAGTAGACTTCCCTGATCAAGTCGACAAGGGGGCGGCTTCGAACTGAGAGTAGCCCCGTCCATCTTTGACCCGTATGATTAAGACTTTCGAGTGTCTTGAGTGTCAAGCAATCCAGTTGTTCACGTTCGGTTTGTCGTTTCATGTGGCGGTCCTCCTGTTCGATTGGGGTACCTCGGAACTTCATCCTAAAGATACCTGCCCCTTGACACAACTATAATCAGCGCGCTTATCCTGCAAGAGCGCGCTGAATAATGCAGATGAAATCAAGGAGGGCATTATGTCTATCCCAAGACAGTATGTTCGAGACAACATAGATCGCCTTTTCATTGCCTACTCAAACGTATACACTGATGATGCAATCAAAGCCTTAAAACAGTTCCCTGATGCAGAAGCTGTTGTCATTCAGCCCTATGAAGCAAAAAAGAGCTTTACCTCTACGGAAGAGGCATTAGGGCTATACAAAAGATTGAAGGATGGGCAAGGCATTCCCCTTCTATTCACTCCGCAAGGGCGAATGGCTGAGGGTGGACAGTTTTTTGAGTATGGGGCGCGACTCTTGGATGTGCTTGATATTACAGTAGGTGGGGTTCGAGATCTGGTTGAGCAAAACAGACAAACCGGCAAATGGGTTCTGCAGGCTGGAGACGTTCTGTATGCAGAGAAGAACCTATTGGTTGTCAAGGCCCCAATTGTCACCCTATTGGAAATATCGTCTGTTGAAAGGTTACCTATTGGGGTGGCTTTCAATATTCTCCGACGCAATCAAGGAAAGCCTGTCAAAGCCGTAGCCATACCAGCACCGAAGCTAATCAAAGCGGAATATAAGGGAATCTTATGGGCTTTGTGAGCAGAGCGCGCTAACAATAGCTTACACCCATACGCTTCGCTCCGCGCGCGGCTGACGCTGGCCGCTAGTGCGCGCTGAAACCAGAAGAAAAGATGCAGGCCAGAGGCGTCTTGGCGAAAAAGCAGGAGGTGAAGGAGATGGATGAAAAAGTGAAGATCGCTGGGGTGCAGATGGAGCCGAAAATCTTGGAGAAAGGGCACAACCTTTCGAGGTGCCTTGACATGATCAAGATTACTGCCAAGGAAGGGGCACGGCTCATCGTCTTTCCTGAATGCGCCTTGTCGGGTTACGTTTTCTCCAGCTTGGAGGAAGCCCTTCCTGCTGCTGAACCAATCCCTGGGCCGAGCACAGAGAAGATCATCGCTGCCTGTCAAGAGCTGAATGTTTATGTGGTTATAGGCCTCCTGGAAAGGGATGACGACAAGTGCTACAATGCGGCGGCGCTCCTGGGTCCCAGGGGTCTAGTGGGGAAGCACCGTAAGGCCCACCTCCCGGTTCTGGGAGTTGATCGCTTCCTGAACCACGGCGACCTACCATTTATCGTCTATGATACTGAGGTGGGCAGAATCGGGATGGGCGTCTGCTGGGAGGTTCTCTTTCCCGAGCACGCGCGTACTCTAGCGTTACAGGGAGCCGATCTCATAGCATTGCCTACCAATTGGCCAGAAGGCACCGAATTCATGCCCGAACACATGGTGCCGGCAAGAGCTTTAGAGAATCGTATCCATTTTGTTGCCGTGAACCGTGTTGGTGAAGAACGAGGCTTCAAGTTCTTTGGCTGTAGCAGGATCACTCATCCGTTTGGCACGATCCTGGCCGATGGAAAGGCTTATGAAGAGGACGTCCTATACGCCGAGATCAGGCCGGCAGAAGCCCGCGAGAAGCATGTTGTAGTCATTCCAGGGGAGTACGAGGCGCACTTTTTCAACGAGCGAAGGCCTGAGTTCTATGGTTTGATCGCCCAGCCGAGCGGGTGGCTATGGTCAGGATTTTCGACGAAGGTGTGAAAGCGTCGTCAGTTAGAACCTGCCGAACGGCTGATAGGCATGCCCAAAAGGGAAATGTCCCCAGCGGCTCGTCCGCCGCGCCGGATGTTGACGCAGCGTTACGCCAAACAACGAGATGCGCGCCTTCTTCGGGCGCTCCATACACATCCTGGTGAGAGCACTACATGACAGTCAGCATGCGCACCTGTGCCGGGCCAGTAGATTTCCCGGCGATCAGCGACTTCCTGTATGGTCTTTATCAGCCGTCCTACCGCGATGCCGGAAAGCATTTGAGGACACGACTGAACACCGGCGGCAGGTGCCTCGTCTCCGAATAACACCCACGGCGACAGCGTGGAATGGTGCAAAGTGGAATTCAACTGAAGGGTGCCATCTGGCGGCAACCAGCAACTTGAATCGTCTTGGACGTGTGCCGAGTCATCATACCAAATACCAGAAAGGAGGTATCCAAATGTCAGAGGAACTTGGGTCAAAACTCCGTTGGGCCCTTGAGGAGGGCTGGAACAAGGGCAACCTGGATGCCTGGAACAAAGTATACGCCGCTGACTATGTCCACCACAGACCGCCCTTTGGGGATTTTGAAAGCCTTGAGGCTGAAAAACAATTTGTGGCAGGCACCCTCAGTGCTTTCACTGAGTCCCAATTCACGATTCATGAGATGATTGCCGAAGGGAACACTACTGTTACCCGATGGACTTGGCGGGCCAAACACACGGGGCAATCGCCGACCCTTCCCTTTCCGCCCACCGGCAAGCAGGTGACACTGGTGGGATGCCTCGTGAGTCGTTGGGGAGACGGCAAAATCGTCGAGGAGTGGGAGTACTCGGACTATCTGGGCTTCTTGCAGCAACTTGGCGTCATCCCGTCACTCGGATGACGTAGGCAGCTATCTCTGCAGCCGTACCTGCCAAAAGCCGGTCAAGCGGACAGATCAAAGCTGGTTGCCGCCAGTCAAGAATCGCTTAGGTATACGGCGCAGGGTGGTTCAAAGCAAGTCTCGACTTGCAGAAGCTTTCCGGCTAACATTGTGTGGGACCGATGCCCACTCGCCCTTCCCAACCTCGGGCTATCAGGGTACAATGTCAGCGATGAGTCCACTGTCCACTCTCCAAAACCGGCTGAGGCAACCTCCGAGGCCGTTGCTCACTACTGGCTGACGCGCCAGCGGCAACTCACAAGCAGAAAGAGAGCGGCCCGGCCCACAAAGGCTGGGACTTTCTGTTTGTGCAAGCCAGGGCAGTGACCGTCAAGGGTGCGATGGGCATTATGTTTCGTTCTAGCGCGTCTCAGCACGACAAGAAGCCGACTTTGGAGAAACCATGAGGCCGAGTCTGAATATAAGGCGCAATTCTGATGCACCCAGTTTGTCCGATCGTGGCTCTGCCTCTTCTGTAGGGCCAGCCCAGCCACATATTCGCCGGAGGGATATTCGCCGAAGGTATTCTCCGAAAGGCCGCCTGCGGCGGCCCAGCGGCCCGGCCAGAGGGACCGGGAGATGGCCGGGCCGCAAAGCGAGCGAAGCGAGCTGCGTGTCGGCGTCTTCGACGCCGACTGCCGATCCCGATAGCGAGGGGCTTGAGCCCCGCAGGGGCGAAAGGTCCGAGCGTGGCGGCTCCTCGGCGAGCGAAGCGAGCAAAGGAGCCGCAGGGATCGGCAGTCGGGGTCGGGACCGGCTCCAGGCCGGGCACGACGCCGACACGCACGGCTTGGCGAGCGGGGGGTCTGGCCCGAAAAAACGCCCTTTTGGGGCGTTTTGGGGCCATGGCCCCTCCGAGCAAGCCGCTTCTCCCGGCTCAAGCCGAGGGCTCGATGCCCGAGGCTTGAGAAAACCTGTTCACCTCTCCGAACAGGTCGGTGAACGAGTCAGTGAACCGGTCAGAACGAACACAAATCGTGATCGTGTACGGATTGTCCTCAGCAACCGTGCTCAAGGACTGCTCTCTACTCCAGCTGTGAGACCATTGCGGAAACCGCCTGGGCGAACTCGCCTGCATCCTCCGGAAACACGTTGATGCTGTTGCGCTCGAACTTGTCCCCTTCCCCTTTGCGGCTCTCCGTGATCCTCAAGTAAGACTTGCCTCCTTTGGTTCTCTCGACGTCCAGGAAGTAAGTGCGGCCACTGCCCTTGATCTGCCTGCTTTGCCGGTCGTCGTTCATACGCTTCTTCACCCCCTTTCTCGCTCCCCGCCGGATGTCCAGCGGGTGTTTGTATCCACTCAGTTTCTTGAGGCCCGCAAACAGCTCCTGGGCCTTGTACAGAAGATCGTCAATGGTGATGAATGGTTCACGGGCCGGGTTACCCCCCGGCCTTGATCCCTCGTCGTTTAGCATAAGCAACGATGGCTGCGTCCACGACCTCCCAGAGCCGCAGGGCTCTACCGGTCTTTCTGCGGTGACGGCGTTGGATTTCGGTAATGGCATCATAGGCATCCAGGGTGACCCGGGCCGTCAACTTGACCCGCGGCACCTCCGTCTCAGGCTTCTTATATGGTGGTTGGTCAGGCATAAGTGTATGGGCATCATTGCGTCTTGGCATCTCGACGTATGGCTGTCCATACGTCACTTCAGAGTACCAGATCGCCGGAGGGGCTGTCAAGTAGCAAAATCGAGCGCAGGTGGAGCCAGCCGCCGGGTCGAGCGGAGCAAGGCGCGCGGACGGGAGCGAGCACGGCGAAAATGCCTGCCGTCCGGCGCAGCCGGGCCTGGAAGCGCAAGCGGCGGCGATGTGGCCCCGCAGGGGCCACTTGGCCGCGGCTCCGCTGGCCGATGGACAGAGGGCAGCGGAGCCAGCGCCGCTTCCAGGCAGGCAAGCTTTTGAAGCCGACGAGCGAACGGGAGCGTCCGCAGCGAAGCGCAGGTCCGGCGGCGGCGAAGCCGGAGCGGAGGTCACTCAGCCGAAGCCAGTACCAGTCTTCAAACTGCATCTGTATCTTAGTTGTCTGCCTGGTATTCTCTGCTTATTATTAGGCGGCCAAAATGGCCGGTCTAGAAGTGTCCTTTCTGGCCGGTCTAGAACGGCCAAAATGGCCGGTCAGCCTCGCGTGTCATTAGTCGGGTTAAAATGTACCAGGCCCGGCGCGACGAGCCGTGGGAGGCGGTGTGGGCCGACCTGCACGCGGTGCGCGCGGCGCTGGTGGAGGTCCTGGACGGCATGAGCCAGGCGGACCTGTCGCGGGTGTTCCTCTTTCCTTGGGGTGAGGAGGGCACGGCCTGCGATTGGCTCAGCCTCTACCTGGCCCACGACCGGGAGCATGCGCAAGGCGTTCGGGAGGCTGGGCAGAGCGCCGGGTAGGTGTGCTTTCCATGGCACGAGGCGGGTTGCAGGCGTAGCGCCAGCCGATACTACGTTCTCAATGATACCCCCTCCGGCCATCCTGGCTGGCCACGGTTGCCTGGTGAGCGGGCTGGAAGCGTAGGCGATCAATCCATTGCTCCCATTGCTAAGAGGGAAGGGAAAACAACTCGTGCTGGTTTTCCGTCTTTGGATCTCGCTTGACCGCCTCAGCGTCCACGCGGCCGATCAGCTTGGCGAAGTACTCGGCATCGTGGCGGCCAATCCCAAAGATAACCTTGGTCTGCACGTTGGACAGTGCCCCCAGCATCCGGGGGGTGAGCTGGGACAAATCCTGGTGGGCCACCGTCATACTCATCCTGAACTTGCGCCCCTCGGAAAAGACGTGGGCCAGGGTCTTGACCGAGCCCTCGTTGGCCACGTACCCGGCAAACTCGTCAATGGTCAGGTTCCACAACTTATGGCTCCGTCGCCGCCTCATCGCCAACTCCAGGCCGGTGACCACCAGGCTGCCGATCAACCGGTTGGTTTCCCCATCCGAGTGCCCCAGATCCAAAAGCAGGATCTTTCCCTCGTCCATGATCGCCCTGAAGTCCAGGTGGTTGGCCTGCTGGCCCAGCATCAGCTTCAGCCTGGGGTTGAGGCTGAAGGCGCCGATCTTGTTCAGCGTGCTCTCCCGCAGCAAAGGCGCTTCCCTCCCCCATTGATCGTAGCGGTCGTGGAAGAACTCCACGACGCTGCTGTCGGTCACTCGCTCCAGGCACTGCTCCCGGAACTCGCTGTTGGTGAGCAAGCGTGGCATGTGCATCAGCGTCAAGCCGTTTTCGATCAGCACGATCAGGGCCGCCATCACGATGTTGGAGAAGTGGGGCGCTTCACTCAAACACTCCGGCCAGGTCCGACGGAAGGCTTCCAGCACTGATGCCGCGATGTCATACGGGTGTTCGGCTTGGGTGGCCAGGACGTTGAAGGGGACAACGCAGTCTGTGCGGGCCGGGTCAACATAGATCAGCCGGTGGCGGATGTTGGGATCAGCAAGGACATCGCGGGTGACAAGCAACCGAAGCAGATCATCCGCCAGGAGGGAGTGCGGGTCAATCAAGCCACAACCACGACCGGCGGCGATATCCTGATATAGGCACCACTCCAGGAGCTTGGATTTGCCTTTGCCCGACATGCCGATGACGTACATATGGGCGGTGCGGGCTGAAGCCGTCACGCGAAACAAAAGGACGACATTATTGACATTTCAACCAAAATGTGTTATAATCGGTATACTGGATTCTGGTATACTGGCTTTTAGGATACCCTATTCATCGCTGCTAGTGTACAGAGCATTCACACTCTCCTAATTCGAGTCGCTTGACCGAAGACGCGCTGCTGTCAACATCTCCAGACATTGATCCTAAATGCTACCACAGGTGACGTATCTTTTGAGGCCAAAACGCATCCTGAAGCGGCTGCTCAGTGTATCGGTGTCAGTGTCGAAAACCAGATGAACACGGTATTAAAGAAGTGTAGTATGTTATCGAATCTATCTCCCATCAGTTGGCGGCCACAGAAGTTATCCGATCGTGTGTACGAAACACTCTGTGATGCCATCGTGGAGGGAAAGCTGCCTCCTAGAGAGAGGCTGCGTGAGACAGAGGTGGCCAGTGCTTTACGAGTCAGCCGAACACCTGTGCGGGCAGCGTTTGCAAGGCTGATTCAGCAGCGAATGCTTCGCACCAGTGCGAGCGGTGCGTACTATGTCGCCGAGTGGGACAGGCAGACCCTGTGGGAGATTGCCACCCTCAGGGCAGCTCTGGAGAGCCTGGCTTTTAGCCTCGCTCCGCAAAACCTCTCGCAAGAGGACTTTGATTACCTGGAAGGGATCAATCGGCAGATGGGGGAAATGGATGCAGATCCCGCTCGTGGTGACTACAAGCAGATGGCCCTGTTTGACTTTCAGTTCCACACCTACATTTGGTCGCGCACAGGCCACGCTTTGCTGGAGCAAGCGCTTGAGAATATTAAACCCCAGGCACACTATTACATGTACCTCACGCGGCAGGCCGGTCAAATAGATTACGCTGAGAAGCACCGCACATTGATTGAGTTCCTCAAGCAGGGCGACCGTAGCCAAGCAAATGAGATCATGCTGGACCATATATTGCCCAGTGCAGAGAAGGCGATTGCGTGGTGGGAACGTAGGCAGGAGAAGATGCCTGAAGAGCAAGAAGTAACAGAATGAAAACCTGTCCAGCTCTGGGCATTGCTACAGGGAGAGCATTTCGTGAATCGCTGACTCTGCGATTTCCCGTGGAAACTCATCTTTAGAAAGGAGGTGGGAACTCATCCTTAGAAAGGAGATGGTGTACCTTCAAGTGAATACCTGATATTGGACAATTCTTTCACTAGCAAGGAGAAAAGAAAATGAAAACCAGAATACTGACTCTCTTAACGTCCGCTCTTGTCCTGGTACTGCTCATGCTCGCTTCGGCTGCCTGTCAACCAACTGAGGTCGTCGTGACCCAGGTCGTAGTTGAGACGGTGGAAGTCGCGGGTGAAGTCGTCGAGGTCACCCGCGTGGTCGAGGTCCTGGTCACCGAAGAGCCCTCCCCTGAGCCCACACCCTTGCCACCCGGCTTTATACAGCGCGGCGGTACATACCGCACTGAATACAACTGGATACCGTATGTGGAGGACCCAGCCGCGGATGGCGTCGGCACCGGCCTGGTAGGGTTGTCGATCGCAGAATCTCTAGTTTGGGTTGATGAAGCTGGGGTTCCGCAACCGCAGCTGATCAAGTCATGGGAGGCCAGCGAAGACTTGACGGAGTGGACGCTCCACCTCCAGGAGGGGGTGACGTTCAACAATGGCAAGCCCTTTGGCGCCGATGACGTGATCTGGAATATCCTGCACTGGCTGGACCCAGACACCGGAGCGTCGGCGGCAGCCAAGCTTGACATGTTGTCACCCGAAGGTGTAGAGAAGGTGGATGACTTGACAGTCAAACTCACTCTCAATCGCCCCAACGCAGATTTACTCCTCGCGTTTTACGACTATCCGACCATGATCGCGCCCGATGGTGGTTGGGATGATTTTTGGAGCGGTGACCCAGCCGACGCTATCGGGACAGGACCGTGGCTGTTAGAGGAATTCATTCCCGATGAACGGATTGTACTTGTGCCGAACCCGAACTATTGGCAGCTTGGTGAAGATGGATTACCACTGCCCTACATGGACAAAGTCATCGTTACCGCCGGGTGGGATGACGCCGCGCGACTGGCAGCCCTGATCGGCGACGAGGCAGACGACCTGGCTCCAGGGGATGCGATTATAGAGGAGCTACAGAAGTATCCCGATCAGATCGAAATCAGGAGCTATAACAGATGGGCTGCACCCATGGTGGTGCGCACCGACATGGAACCCTTTGATGACGTGCGCGTGCGCCAGGCCCTCAAGTTGGTCATAGATCGTGAAAAGATGTGGGAACTCGTCAATCCGTTGGGCTACATAGGCTACGACCACTGGATTGATGCCAGTGACGCCTCTTATTGCCCTGACACTGACGCGGACGGGCGCCCGCAAGACATCGAAAAGGCCAAAGCGCTGCTGGCTGAGGCGGGCTATCCCGATGGCCTCGAGGTCGAACTCGCCGTCCCTGCCGGCGACTTTCGCACGAACCTCGCCCAGGTGTATCAAGAGCAGGCAGCCCTGGCCGGCATAACCGTCAAAATCATTATCCTTCCCAGTTCGGCCTTTTGGGACCAATGGCAGCAGTGGCCGTTTTCCGTCACTGGATGGAATAGCCGGATTCCGGCGACTGCAAATATAAACCTGGCGCTCCGCTGCGGTGCCGCCTGGACCGAATCGTTCTATTGTAACGAAGAGTTAGACGCCCTTTTGGATCAGGTTGATGCCACAGTCGATGTCGAGGAACGACGCGAGCTGTATTGCCAAATCCAGAAAATCATGCAGGACGAAGGTCCTTACATCTTACCCATCTGGGCTGCTCAGTTCGGCGCCACCCAAAGCCGTGTGCACCTACCTGACACCTATTCCAGAGGCGGCTTTCTCTGGCATATGATTTGGTTGTCTGACTAGGCACCATGTAAACCTGGACGGTGTGTTCTGTGGCTTCCGGCGACACGCCGGAAGCCACAGTGTCATTGCTGCCTGAGGTGATGCCGCATCCAAAGAGGGGCGAACATGCTTAGTTTTCTTTTGAACCGCTTCGGCACGATGCTGTTGACCATGCTGGTCATCTCGATGCTGGTCTTCTTTATCGCCGAGGTGGTTCCTATCGACCCCGCTCGAAATGCCCTGGGACGATATGCTACTCAGGAAAAGGTCGATGAGCTGCGGGAAGAGATGGGCCTCGACCGTCCCGTGCTGGTGCGCTATGTCGCCTGGATTTCCAATCTCCTACGTGGGGATTTCGGGGAATCGATCCACTTTCGCCGTCCCGTGCGTGAGCTCGTTGCCCGTCGACTAGGGCGTTCGCTGGCACTGGCGGCCCTGGGTTTTGTCTTTATGATACCGCTGGGCTTAGCCTTGGGCTGTATCGCCGGTATAACCGAAGGCAAGCTCCTAGATCGTTTCATCTCCCTGACCAGTAGCATCTCTGTGTCCGTCCCTCCATTCGCCGGTGGGATTTTTATGATCGTGATTTTTGCCCTCTGGCTGCGTTGGCTTCCCGGCGCGAGCGTACCCGACCCTGATGCAAGTTTGCTTGAATTTTCCAAAAAGCTGATCCTGCCCATTTTGACGTTATCTCTTGACGAGATAGGGTATCTGGCCCGCTTTACGCGGGTCAGCATGGCTGAGGTGATGGAAAGCGACTATATTCGGACAGCGGTACTAAAAGGGATACCGAGGACAAAAGTCATCTGGCGGCACGCGTTGCGCAACGCGTTGATAGCGCCGTTCACAGCCATCATGTTGCACATCAATTGGCTGATCGGCGGCGTCGTCGTAGTCGAGGTGCTGTTCAACTACCCAGGGCTGGGGAGTTTGCTTCTTGAGGCCGCTATGCGTAACGATATCATTTTGCTTGAGGGAGGAACGCTTGTGCTCACCTTTGTGGCGGTGTCAACCCAGGTTATCGCGGACATTGGTATTTACATTATGAATCCACGCATTCGATTTGAGTGATCGGTGATTGGACAGGAGCCCTAACCATGAGCGACGGCTCGAATTCATTGTTATCCGAGACATCACCAACAGCGGCGTCTCACGATCAGGGGGAAAGGGGCCGCCGGGTGCGGCGGGTATCGCCTCCAGGCACGCGGCTGCGCACCACGATCGCTGACCTCGTCCATTCCAAAAGTGCGACGATTGGCGTCGCCATAGTCCTTTTCTGGGTCTTTATCGCCATAGCCGCCCCCATCGTATCTCCATACTCGCCGACCGAGATGCCAGGCGCCAGGCTCGAGTCATTCTCGCGGGAACACTGGCTTGGAACGGACCACCTGGGACGTGATGTGATGAGCCGCTTGTTCTGGGGTACACGAGTGGTTCTCTTGTTGGCGCCGATTTCCGTCCTTTTAGGCATACTGATAGGCGCCCCCTTGGGGCTCACTTCGGGCTACGTCGGCGGTGTTGTTGACATGCTCATTATGCGTGGCAGTGACATCATCTTGTCATTTCCAACGCTGCTGATCTACATCCTGATCATCACCAGCATCGGTCCTTCGGCGCTTGTCGTCGTCGTCTCTGTGGCAATCGGGAACATTCCCACCATCGCCCGCATCGTGCGCAGTCTCGTGCTGGACGAACGCACGAAGGATTATGTGAACGCAGCCCGGCTGCGCGGAGAGCGACGGCGCTATATTCTGTTGCGGGAAATCCTGCCCAATGTGAGCGGGCCGCTCATCGCTGATACCACCATCCGGGTCGGGTACGCGATCATGGCCATCGGCTCTTTGGGCTTCCTCGGTTTGGGCATACCACCGCCGACACCCGACTGGGGAGGGATGATCAACGAGGGACGACAGTGGATCTTTGTCATGCCCTGGGTAGTTTTGGCGCCGGCGGCGGCCTTGAGTTCGGTCGTTATAGCGCTTAATCTGTTGGCTGATGGGATCAGGGAAATTGCGCAGCAGCGCTAGGCCCCTGTGTGCTTGGTATTACGCTTCTCGGGTCGTACGACGCCCAACCGCGCTACGCGGCCATCTTGTATCGAGATTTATCACAGCGAAAATAAGGAGAATATCCCTATGACAAAAGAGAAAAAGTGGGGACCGGACACCACTGCCTTGCACGCCGGCTATAGTCCGATCCCGATGGACATGACGGCCTTTAGGTCGTTCGTACCTCCCATTATTCAGAGCGCGATCTATCCCCTCAGCGACGTCGATCACTACACCCGGATCGTCAATGGCGTGGAGCCCGGCTACGATTACGGTCGTAACAGCAATCCCACCGTCGATGTCCTGCAGAAGCGGTTGGCCGCTCTGGAAGGCGGAGAGGCGGCGCTTGCCTTACCGTCGGGCATGCACGCTTGCTTCTCGTTGACCCGTCATCTGACCAAGGTCGGAGACGAGGTTATCACCAGCCACAGGATCTTTGGCGAGGCCTACTATATGTTCTTCAACATGGCCCCCGAGCGGATGGGTATCACGCCGCGCCTCGTCCAGAACCCAGAGGACCTCGGCGAGTGGGAACGATTGATCACGCCAAAGACGCGCTTCTTGTGGGCTGAGACGCCTAGCAATCCAACGCTTTTCGTGACCGACATCGCCGGCCTGGCCGAGATTGCCCACGCTCACGGCCTGCCGTTGATCGTTGACAACACACTTGCGACCCCCATACTTCAACAACCTCTTGAGCTGGGCGCCGACATCGTGGTTCACTCCCTGACCAAGTTTATGTCCGGGAATGGAACCATTGTGGGTGGGTCCGTGGTCGGAAACAAGAAGTTGATGAGGGAAATGATCAGTACGATCGCCTGTGTCGGGTCGATAATGTCTCCCTTTGATGCCTGGTTGGTGCTTTTGAGTCTCGAAACGCTACCGATCAGAATGGCTAGACATTCGTCAAACGCGGAGCAGGTAGCAGCTTTCCTCGTTCAGCACTCCAAGATCAAAGGCGTCAACTATCCCACCTCTCCAGATTATCCCCAGCGTGAACTGGCCAAGCGACAGATGCCGGACGGCTTTGGCGGGCTAATGTCGTTCGTGGTGGAGGGTGGGGTGGAGGGGGCGAAGAAGGTGATAGAGGCCTTCGAGCTGATTTCCATCGTCCCCAGCTTTGGGACGAGCCGCACCATCGTCACACACCCCGCCACACACACCCACTGCAACATGAAACGTGAGGAGCGGGAGGCAGTCGGCATTTTTGACGGCTTGATTCGACTGTCGGTCGGGCTCGAGGGCCCGGAAGATATCCTTGCCGACCTGGAACAGGCACTTGACAAGCTCTAGCGGAGCGCCAGCATTTGGCCCATCCAGATCAGTATCTAATCGCCTGCAACAAGCGAGAACGGAAACCCAAGATGAAATACCCTCAAACTAACGTCACGACAATCACTGGGCCTTACTACCGTGCTATGTCGGATGACCAGTGCCGCATCCTGCATTGTGCCAGTCTGGAGGTCCTCGAACGCACTGGTGTCTTTGTAAATCATCAACCGGCTCTCGACCTTCTGAAAAAAGCTGGCTGCCTGGTGCAAGATAACCACGTCCGCTTCCCGACCCATCTCGTAGAGTGGGCGTTGCGCACTGCTCCCAGCCGCATCATGCTGTACAATCGTAATGGGGAGCCGGTAATGCCTCTGGGGGATCGCATATCGACCTACGGCACGGGATCCGACTGCCTGCATATTCTGGATCACCGGACGGGTGAGAGGCGCAAAGCGGTGTTCCAGGACGTCGTCGATGGCATCCGCGTGGCCGATGCCATGCCCAACGTGGATTTCATCATGTCAATGTTTCTTCCCGGCGACGTGCCTGTCGCCGCGGACGTGCGGCAGATGGAGGTGATGCTGACCTACAGCGCCAAGCCGATTTCTTTTGTAACCTACGAATGGGAAGGGACAGCCGAAATCATCGAGATGGCCGAGGTTGCGATGGGCGGCGCGGATATTTTACGCATCAACCCGTCAGTCATTTGTTATCTCAATCCCACCTCCTCGTTTGTGCATAACGAAGCAGCGCTGCGCAAACTCGTACACTGTGCCGAAAAACGGCTGCCCTTCGTATACTTGCCCGATCTGCTACGCGGGATGACTGGCCCGATGACCCGTGAAGGCTCAATGGCCTGTCACAATGCCGGTGTGTTGGTAGGTTTGGTCATTTCTCAGTTGGTCAACGAGGGAGCCCCAATAATAATCAGTAGCGCCAGACCATCCCACCTGGATATGAAAACGATGGTAGCTCCGTACGCGACTGGACCGGGTGGTTTTGGCGGCATTGGCATCAATCATTACTACAACCTGCCGGTCTTTTCCACCGGCGGAGCGAGCGATTCGAAGCTGCTGGACGAGCAGGCAATTTTCGAAGGCACTCTGACCCTGTACGGGTCTACGCTAGCCGGGGGCAACATGATCCACGATATGGGCTACATGGAGTCGGGGCTGATGGGCTCGCTGGAACTGGTGGTAATTCAAGACGAGATTGTATCCGTGATCAAAGCCGGTAGCACGAAAGGGTTGGAATTCAACGAAGAGACTCTGGCCCTGGACCTGGTCCACAAGCACGCGCTGAGTGCGGACTTCCTGGGGACCAAGCACACCGTGCGCCACGTGCGTGAGGGCTGGCAGCCGCGCCTGGTCAACCGGCAAAACTATGAAGGGTGGATGGCGAGTGGCGGGACGTCAATGCGTGAGCGAGCCAGGGCGAAGATCGAAGAAATCCTGGCCGAGGAGCCGCGTCATGTACTGCCGGCCGATGTTGAGAAGAGGATCAAGGCTATTGCTCAGAAAGCGGTAGCCACTCAGGCGCAGCAAAAGTAAGGGATTCAGCGTATGCATCAGCTTGAAAGAACGCCCGTTCTGGAAGTGAAAGATTTGGAAGTTACTTACTCGACGAGAGAGGGGCCCGTCAGAGCGGTCCGGGGCGGCTCTTTCGAGATTTGGCCTGGCGATGCGCTTGGGCTGGTTGGAGAGTCTGGCTGTGGCAAAAGCACTCTCGCTTTTGCGATCATGAATTATATGGCGGCAAACGGCAAAGTAACGGGTGGGCGTATCCTGTTTTACGGCGAAGACATTCTGCACAAGAGCGAGCGGGAACTGAACGATATCCGTGGTAACAGGATTGCCATGGTGTATCAGGATCCGATGAGTGCTCTTAACCCATGCCTCCGAATAGGCGACCAACTGACCGAGGTGCTGACAGAGCATAAAGGACTGAAGGGCAATTTGGCCAGAGACGAATGTTTGCAGATGTTGGAACGGGTGCGTATGCCGGACCCACCTGCGATGATGCAGCGCTACCGACACCAGTTGTCGGGCGGTCAACAGCAGCGAGTCCTGATCGCCATGGCCCTGCTGACAAACCCAGCGCTGCTGATTATGGATGAGCCGACCACCGGCTTAGATGTAACAATCGAGGCTACAATACTGGATCTCATAAGCGAGTTGAAACGCGAGTTTGACTCGACCATTCTCTACATCAGCCACAACCTCGGGGTGATAAGTAGGGTGGCTGATCGCGTGGCCGTTATGTACGCGGGCGAGTTGGTCGAGCTGGGCTCCGTTCGGGACATCTTTCTGGGTCCCCAGCACCCGTATACGGTCGCACTCTTTGGATGTATTCCGCAGATAAGCGCCAGCAGGCAGCCAAGAACCCTGCAGCCGATCAGGGGGAGAGTACCTTCGCTCCACGAAACACCAAGTGGATGCGTCTTTGAGCCACGTTGTGATCGCGCCCGCGAGCGTTGCCGCTTGGAACATCCTGACATTGTGAGAACCGCCGATGAGCATTTGGCGCGCTGTTTCTATGCTGACAGTCCAGACCCTGCCGAGTTGAAAGCCCTGCGAGCCGCGCCTGCCGACGCCAAACTCTCACCAAGCGGAGACGATCTAGTCCTAAAGATCGAAGGACTAAAGACCTACTACAAGGCGCAAGAACAGGGGTTGGCGGGATTGGCCGGCAGGCGCAAGAAAGGCTTTGTGAAGGCAGTAGACGATGTAAGCTTGACGGCGCGGACAAGATCCACATTGGGCATCGTGGGTGAATCCGGATGTGGCAAAACTACACTGGCCAAATGCATCGCAGGTTTGGTGACACCTAATGCCGGTGAAATGGACTTTATCGGCATTGATGTGATGCGAGTCGTCGAACAGCGCCCTGTCGAACTGCTTAAAGAGTTACAGATGATTTTCCAGAACCCCGACTCTACGCTTAACCCCAGGCGCTCAATCGGAGAAGCGATCGCGCGTCCCCTGCGCCTGTTCCGAACGGTACCTTCCTCCGAGATCAGGAACGAGGTCGTGCGTCTTTTAGAGGCGGTGAGGCTAGGGGAAGAGTATTACGACCGCTTACCCCGACAGTTGAGCGGCGGTGAGAAACAACGTGTGGCCCTCGCCAGGGCTTTCGCCGGCCGGCCGACGCTCGTCCTTTGTGATGAGCCACTGTCTTCGCTAGACGTGTCTGTCCAGGCAGCAGTCTTGAATCTGCTGCAGGAGTTTCAGCAGAGATACGGGACCACGATGATGTTCATTTCTCACGACCTGAGCGTTGTGTACCAGTTGTGTGACCATGTAGCTGTGATGTATCTGGGTCAGTTTTGTGAGATCGGTCCCACCGATGCCTTGTTTGCTCCACCCTATCACCCCTATACAGAAGCTCTGCTATCGGCTATACCCATTCCGGGCCCTACGGTGGAGAGAACTATGGTAAGGCTGGTTGGCCCAGTCCCGAGCGCGCTTGACCCACCATCTGGCTGCAGGTTCCACACTCGCTGCCCGCGCAAGATCGGTGCAATATGCGAGTCCGAGTCCCCCCCTTGGCGACGGATAACAGACAAACACTCGATCAAGTGCCACATGAGCATGGAAGACCTGCTTGGTATGGAGCCGGTCATCCGCTCCTCGGAATGAGCTGCGCAAGGAGTCGGAACCTGATGGTTAAAGCCATGCACGCGCTGGTTTCCATTTGAAGACTCACGGAAGAGAGAAGACGCATGGACGGGAATGAGATGGCTGCTCGAAGCGCTCATCATGTTAAGCGATGGTCTTAGGGAAACTGCACGGCAACGCTAGGTTGCCGTGCCATACTACATAGTCAAGCTTCACGGCTTGATAGGCATAACCATAAGGAGGGGAGTATTCTCATGGCGGAAGAAAAGAAGTGGGG
>Ga0307376_10001327_pt1 | contig 27191 bp, 22 predicted proteins | sample TR2MG_FD_202536 | JGI IMG/M metagenome (GOLD analysis project Ga0307376, IMG submission 202536) | Soil microbial communities from Risofladan, Vaasa, Finland - TR-2 | ecosystem: Environmental > Terrestrial > Soil > Coastal area > Acid sulfate soil | place: Finland: Risofladan, Vaasa | collected...
ATAGATGGTTCCCACCTCCGCACGTTGCCCGTCATCAAACAGCGGTATGTTTACTGCCCCCGGAATATGACCATATGAGTATTCCCCGGGAGATCTGACGTCAATCACGGGAAGCTCTTCAGCAAACTTCAGAAATTCGTCAGCGGGTAGTTTTTTTACAGCGTCAGCCATAGGTCAGGATTCCTTAGGGTACCTCTCAATAACCCTTCTAAGATCATCCACAGAGACAGGTTTTGAAAGCAGCTCCTTCATTCCTGACTGCTCAACCTTCGCCTTGGTCTCAGGCATATTGTCTGCTGAGAGCGCAACAATTACGGAGCTCTTTTCAAAATCAAGAATGCTGCGGGTGGCCTCAAATCCGTCAATCTCAGGCATGATGAGATCCATAAATATCAGGTCATAGGGCTTTTCCAGTGCTTTTTCAACAGCCTCCTTTCCGCTCTCGGCAAATTCTGCCATAATCCCGAGCACCTTCAGCAAAGACCCCACAACTTTTCTGTTCAGGTAATTGTCATCCACAACGAGGACTGAGGGTAAGGCGTTTTTATCCTTTGAGGTGCTGGAGGTGATGTCTCCTTTAAGTGCGGGGAAATGATCTTTCAGGATGTTCAGAAGATCCTCACTGGCAAAAGGCTTGACAAGGAGATGGTCAACACCCATATCCACGCAGCGGGAATAATGTCCTTTCGGATCATTGGAAGTAAACATCAGGATAACATATTCTTCTGCCAGTTTAGCGGCGTGGAGGGCTTCCGCCACTGCAAACCCGTCGGAATCAGGCTCATCGAATATAATGAGAAGAATATATCTGTCAGGATTGTTCACCCTGTCCGAATTGATCTGAGAGACAGTACGTTTCTGGAAGCTGGTCACCGATACAGGAAGCCCAAGCCTGTGAACCACGTTCAGGAAGTCGTCATCCCGGCCTTCGACTCCGGTAATTGCCAGGGTACGGATATCACTTATCCTTTTGTACCTGCTCAGGTCGGTTGCTTTGATTATTTTTTCATTCAGGTGAACTGTAATAATAAACAACACTTTCAGACCTTTTCCATGTCCTGAGGCATCTTTCCCTGCCGGACTTGAGGCGATAATTTCACCGCCCATCAGCTCAACAAGATGGCGTGCCAGAATGGGCCCCAGCTTAAGCTCCTCAGACCATTCGGCACGGCCGGAGCGTCCTGTTATATAGTCACCGAAGAGTTTTTTTATCTCGGCTTTTGTATAAGTCCTGCCCGTGTCAGTGAGCACAAAAGCAAGTTTAAGAACATTCCTGCTTGTTTCAGCAACGGAGCAGCTGCACTGTATTTCGCCGGTCTGGGTGCTGGAGAGTGAGTTATAGAGCAGGTTGGTGATCACCTGCCTCAGCCGGTATGGGTCTCCAATCAGATTATCCGGCACTCCCGGCTCAATTTCAGATTTAAACCTGACGGGGGATTCCGGGTTCTCGCGCTTGACCAGGTTCATACAATAGGCAACCTCCTCTCTCAGTTTAAACGGTATATCATCAAGTATCATCTTACCTGTCTCGACCTTTGAGACATCGAAGATGTCATTGATGATATTCAGAAGCAGGTCTGCCGAGCGTCTGATCAATTTGGCGATCTCGGTTGACTCCTCGGGCAGTCCTGCACGGCTGAGTATCTCCGTCATTCCTATGATACCATTGAGAGGGGTCCTTATTTCAAAGCTCATCCGGGCCAGGAGTTCAGACTTGGAAATATTGGCTTCCGCTTCCTGTTTGCGGGCAGACTCAAGTGCCGTGACATCGATAAACACATCGAGAGTGGCATCTTCGCCATTGAAGCTGAGCGAAATATTATTGCGAAAGACAATCCGTTCACCGCCGGCCCCTCCCAGCCTGATAATTTTACCCTGTCCGAACTGCCCGTTAAAATCGCTGGCATATTCATTTCCAGAGAGGTCCGGAACAAGTTTCCCGGTCATCTGCCGCTCATCCTCATATGAAAAAAGGATTGCTGCATGTTTGTTTGCCTTCAGGATCTCCCGATACTGGTTATATACAATAATCCCGACAGGCATCTGGTCAATGATGCTGACAAGAGTAGATTCGGAATCTTTTATTTCTCTAAACTGCTTCTTTTGTTTCCTGAAGTGAGAGGTGTAGAGGGAGATAATAAAAAAGATAACGCCCACCGTTAGCAGGCCCATAATAAGGGCATTGCGAATAATATACTTCTGGAAGAAGTCGGTGGGTGCTGAAAATACAAGTCCGTAATCCATTCCCAGAATGCTTACCGGGTAAAAAGCAGAGAGAACCCCGATGGATTTTCCACCTGTCCTTGCTTCATGCATAATTCTGCCTGAAACGCCATCATTCAGCTGGTCATTTATTTTCCTAACTTCTGAATATTGTACTGCCCCGGCATGGTTATCATAAACAACAACCCCTGTGTCATTTATCAGCCACTGCCACTGGTACTGTTCCAGGTTATATTTTGCAAGAACGCGGGAAAAATACCGGGTAATGTCAATTGTAATCACAAAATTGCCCAGGACTTTCCCATCGTGAATGACTGGTAGATAATATTTGTATTTATCCCTTTCCGCCTCTAGTTTTTCATGGTCAGCTATCTCCGGCAGTGTCTGTGCCCTGTAAGAGCCATCAATCCACGTGTTTTTCTCTTCATCCTTGAACAGTGTATATACATCTCCTGCACTGTTGAAAAGCATAAGGCTTACGATGACATCCTCATATTTGAAATAGTACAGTTTTATTTTCTCCCTTGCGCGTTCATTGACATTTTTATCAGTAAAGAAGAGGGAGATGTCATCAGAAAAATCGATCTCAGTGAGGTCGCTTATAATATACATGCTCGTATTATCAATGTCAGAGCCTACTATTCTAACCTGCCTGTCAATCATTTTAATGGAATACTCCACCTGGTTCAGGTAGAGGCTCCTGTAAAAAATTATGTTAATCACCATTATCAGCACGAAGGCGGCATAGGCAATAATGGTTATCTTTTTCATCCGGGACTGTATTTGGGTGTAAAAATAAGGTATTATCTGTATTTCGCGCTGTCTTCAAGCAACATGCTGATATAGCTTCTGTAACGCCACGGTTCGATGTCATTTTTTGAAACAGCCCCGCGCACTGCACAGTCAGGCTCATTGAAATGCAGGCAGTTATGAAACCTGCACCCTGAAGATATTCTGAATATCTCAGGAAAAAAATGGTATATCTCCTCGCGGGCGAAATCAATCACTCCAAAACCCCTTATTCCAGGTGTGTCAATAACAAAGCCTCCACCGGGCAACGGATGCATTTCAGGGAATGTTGTCATGTGCTTCCCCTGTTCATGATACTCTGATATTATGCCTGTCTTCAGCTTCAGTGAAGGATTAAGCCGGTTGAGAAAGGAGCTCTTGCCAACTCCCGAATTGCCTGCAATAAGATTTGTGCGTCCGCTCATCACTTTTCGGACAACATCCAGGTTTTCATTCTTTTCCACTGAGACTATATATGCCTCATATCCTATCCCGGAGTAGACGCTACGGAGCTTTTCCGCAGCAGCCTGTTCCCCGGCGTCATACAGGTCCGACTTGTTGATAATGAGTGAGGCCGGGATCCGGTAAGCCTCCGCAGTGGCGAGGAAACGGTCAATGAACTCCACCGGTGTTTCAGGCATTTTCAAGCTTATCATGATAAACGCCTGGTCAAGGTTTGCCGCAATGATCTGAGATTCTTTTGAGAGATTGGAAGCCCGGCGTATTATGTAGTTGCGCCGTGGAGTAATAATAGTTATAATGCCTTCACGATCATCAAATGAGACATTGTCTCCCACAGCAACAGGACTAGTGGTCCTGATACCTTTAACCCTGAATTTGCCCTTAATGACACAGTCATGCGTTATACCATCAGCATCAAGTACTTTATAACGGCTTCCAGTTGATTTAATGACTATCCCCTGCTTCAATCACATAACTTTTGGGACAAAAATAGAATAAAAAAAGTGATATCGGGTTCAGCCCTGATATCACTTCTTAACTGCGCGACTAACAAAGTTTTTAATATTCAGCCGCCATAAGGAAGAATGGCTTCATCTCAAAGTTCGAATAATAGGGTCTTAACCGTTCAATATTATAATATTCAGAGACCTTGACCACTTTCTTGGATGAGGTTACAACGTCAATAGGAACATTGTCATACCGACCGTTCTTGAGAACCACAACCCTTCCGTGTATTCCTTTCATTATCAGGTCAAGGGCAAGGTTTCCGTAAGCCATGGGAACAATAGAGTCAACAGCGTCAGGGTCACCGCCCCTTACCATATAACCAAGTTTCTGGTTGATTACATTAATGGTTTTTCCCTTGTTGAATTTGGCTGAGAGATTTTTCAGTTCAGCAGAGACCAGGTCTCCAATGCCTCCCAGTTTTGAATGTCCGTATGCATCTTTCTCGGCATTTTCAAAAATCATCTCTCCGCCGCGGAAGAGGGAGCCCTCAGAAACAAGCACCACGGCATATTTGCTCGGGTTTGAATTGCGGTCTTCAACAAGCAGCTTTGCCAGGAGTTCAATATCATATTTATATTCAGGTATTACGCACCTGTTAGCTGACCCAGCCATCGTCGGAAGCATAGCGGTAAATCCGGCATAGCGTCCGAAGACTTCGAGAACCATAAGCCGTTCATGCGAACCGGCAGAAGTACGTAAGCTGTTCGTCATCTGGATAGTCCTTGTGACACATGTGCTGAACCCGATGCAATAATCTGTTCCGGGCACGTCGTTGTCCATGGTTTTGGGAATGGCAACCACCTTTACGCCTTGCTTATAGAGATGAACACCATAACTGAGTGTGTCATCACCGCCAATAGGTATAAGGAAATCAATGCCCAGCCACTCAAGGTTTTTGATCACCTCAGGTGTAAGGTCATTCATTTCGTCCTTGTAAGTGTCCTTCAAATGATCAGGGACAGATTCTTTCGGCACATGGCTTGGCCTGGTGCGTGAGGTGTGCAGGAATGTACCTCCGGTCCTGCCTGATTTGTTGACGATATCATCTGTCAGCAGCTGAAAGCACTCGCTGTTATCCGCCTTTGGATCCCTGATGATTTCAACAATTCCTCCCCAGCCTCTTCTCAGGCCTATAACCTTGTACCCTTCCCTGTTTGCCCTGATTGTCACAGCCCTGATTGCAGGGTTAAGACCAGGAACATCACCACCGCCTGTAAGGATGCCGATCACACCTTTGATTTTCTTCTGATTTACCATTTTCTGTCTCTGTTTTGAATAATTAATGCAGACAATAAAAGTAGATCATTTCAAAATCATATCAAAAAGGTTATGACCCTGCCCTTTAATTTTTTAATAATTTTGAAGAAAAAGCGAATGGAAATAAAAGATAAGGCTATCACCTGTTTCAGGAACGGATATAACTGTGCCCAGGCTGTGGCTCTCGTCTTTAACATCGAAGAAAATGGTGCTGTAAGGGCTGCTTCGGCTTTCGGAGGCGGTATGGGCAGGATGCAGCAGACCTGAATAAAGGTGTATGTGAAAAATGTATCCGTGATGCTGTGGAGATCATTGAAAATATAATCTGAACCATGCAGCGTGTGGTTATTACAGGAGCAGGAGGACTTGTAGGACGGCATCTGAGCAGGTTGCTGGAAGAGGAAAACTATGACGTGGTGCATCTCACGCGCAGCAGAAACACCTTGTACAGACAGGGTTCAGCTTCAGGTATCCCGATGTTGCCTCCGCGCTGCGGGCCTGCTGAACATTTTTATCTGATGATAAATTCCCTGTCTTTAAGTATCCCCGCCCGGGTCGTCAGTATTGAGGCGGTACCCCTGATCACAGCATTATTTAAGACCCTGATTCTGAATACAGCTTCATTCACAGCTCCGCCATCAGTGTATCCTACACTTTTCGATACAGGTCTTCCGGCTGTTCGCTCTTCGTCATACATCATCATTCCGCCGCCATTTCTCCCTGAAGGCTTGATATCCAGCATCCTGTATGCCGGCTTCTCTCCCTCTTTAGTATCAAACTCAAGCCTGACCTCGTCTTCCCTGACAATCTTGACCAGGTGTGCCTGGCGCAAGGCAGTTGGCAATTTGCCAGTGTTCCTGAATTTTACAATTATCTCAAAATCAGTGGAATCACTCTTTAAATTCTTGCCCTTTTTTATATCTATTGACTCCCACTCAACCATCGGCAGGTATTTCATCATTGCAAGATTGAAGCGAGCTTCTTTTGAGGCCCATTCTTCCAGATGTTTTGCAGGGGCATTCTGACTGAAAAACTTTGGGTCAAAACCTCCGACTTCAGCATCAGGGTGTTCCGGGTGCTTTATGGGTTTCCACTCAGTGAATCCGATTCCATCATTTTCAAGATCGTCCCAGGCAAGGATGTCCACCTGGTCAATATCGCCGTCACCGTCATAATCTTTGTTCCGGGCTCCGTTCCACAGCTCATCGCCGTACCAGATGGCTCCGTAATACCAGTACCCGAAATCAGGACCATGACCAAAGATCGGCTCTCCGTTGCCATAGTCGTTGTACACATCACCGGCTTTTTCGTATCCGGTTATGCTTTTGCCCAACTTGTCAAAAAGGATGTACCATTTGAGGTCCTCAGGATACATTCGCTCTTCAGAGGGCGAAGTGGAAGGCGGCCTCAGATGCATGGGAACCCTTGTGTCCATTGAGTTTACAATGTATATGTTGGGATGGGTCATCAGAAAAGAGAAGACGGTCCTGGTCTCGGTCTCGCTAAGTGGATATTCGCCTGCGCCATTCTGGGTGAAACCGCGCTCTGTCAATTCAGTCTCCGGCCTCCAGTTCTCAGGATAGTTCCTGTGAAGGTCCAGCCCGCCGATTCCATCTTCATTGATGCGGCCGTCCCCGTCATTGTCAATACCCTCTGAGGAGGTTGAATATATGCCTTCCCCTCGCGGAACCCGTTTCATTATCCTGCCTGTGGTGTCAGCCGGATCAGGAATAAACGTGCCGTTCTTTTCATCCTTCCACCTGAGTGTCAGAATAACACCGTCGCCATCAAGGTCTTCAGGAGGGTCCTCGTCAAGCAGCCCGTCATTGTCGCTGTCGTCAGGCCTGACCGTACTCCTGTTGCTCTGGGCGGTATTCATATAAAGATTGTTCCCGTCAGGATTGTTTACAGGCTTAAGGTAAATGGCATACCGGTCGATCATGCCTGTAATTTCAGGGTCAGATCCATAGTTTGCCAGCAGGTGCTGAATAAGCCAAAGGACAGATTCGGCGCTGGTGACTTCTCCGCTGTGACGGTTCCCCTCGAAGAAAGCTGCCGGTTTGATAAGGTCAGACCCTGTTTTTTTGTTAGTTATGGTCAGCTGCATTATGGGTCTCCCCTCGTAACTTCTACCGACCTCATAAAGCGTCACAAGCGCCGGATACTGTTCTGCCCACTTTTTCATCCAGTGATTAATGACATCGTTTGAATGGAATCTGTCAAAGGAGAGGTCCTCTCCTGCAACATATTCAACTGAGGACAACTTTACCATGGGAAAAAAGCTGATACCGTGCCTGTATCCACCTACAATGTAGTGGATTGTGTCCCTGTTATTTTCAGAAACAGCTGTACCCGGGTTCTGTCCCGGGACAGGAATACAGGTGGAGAATGCCAGTCCAAAAATAAAAAGACCTGATAGTAATTGTTTCATATTCAATTATTTATTGAATTATTAGCGGATGTGATGTTACCCCGGAGTCAGTATTGAAGCTGATGATGAAAACTCCCCGGCCAAGGCGGGACAGGTCCAGCACTTTCATTCCCTCAATCTCCGTCTCAAAAACAGGTGTACCATTGCCTCTGAAGACAGATACCACGGTTCTGCCTTTTGCAGGGACAGTTATCAGCCCGGTAGTAGGATTCGGATAAAACTCTCCTGGTGTTGAACGATTAGTGGTTGCGGCCGGTACTCTTTCGACCATGAAATTATCTAATATTACCCCCCTTCCGTTGAATCCGGTTTTAAACCCGAAGTAACACGGACCGCTTGCCGTCGGCTGAATGACAGCCTTATTTATCACAAGGCCTGAGTAGTTAAAATTCTTATCTGCAAAGAGACTGTAACTGTTCAGTCCGCCTTTATGGCGGTCCGTGCCTCCCTTCAGGTCAAGAGATTCCTTTACCCCGTACTCCCGGTTCCTGAAGCTGAATGTAACAAGGTATTTTTTACCTTTGGAAAGGTAAAATCCTGGTGTATACAGCCAGTTTCCTGAGAGAGCATACTCAGCAATCACCTCGTAGTCACCGGCATCATTTAAGGGAGCATTAAGACTCCATCCCTCTTTGCCCAGGCTGGAACTCCACCCTCTCGGAAGTTCATTCATCAGGTCATCGAAGTCCTGAACATAGGGAAGCCCTGGTACTATATATATTCCTGATCTTTTCTCACCTAAAGCGGGCAGGGAATATATACTATTCTCATTGTCTTCCACCGGCGACAATTCAAGGCCGGCAGGGTTGTCAAGATCTACCCGAAAGAGCAGGCTGTCTCCTCTTGCAACAATATCTGTTATCCGGATCCCGGCTTTGGTCCCGTCCTGAAGAAAGGAAAAAGGATTTGTCTGGTCATTGAATGAGTCGGCACCATTAAGACCGGAAAATGGAGCCAAATTTATTGTACCGTTAAAGGTTGGTGTTCCATCTTTTCTGAAGATATAAACCTCATCAGGGGCTCCTTTGGCATTACCCCGGTATCTTGTGTCAATCCGCTGGATTATCATGCCTGAAGAGGGGAGGGTGGACTCATAAAGACCTGATTTTGCCCTGTACTCGACAATAAAGAACTGGTCTGTTCCGAATGGTGATCTGATTTTGTAAGCGTTTTCAACGGGATTTGTGAGAGACTTAAGGGAATATATTCCCGATTGAGTGATTTCCGGAATACTGTCGAGCCATCCTCCGTACCTGAATTTCATCCAGGCTCCGGGATGCCCTTTGCCATTGGCCATTATATCCCATGGGCCCACCGGCACATCTTCATTGTCATAGTGATATAGATCAGGGGCACCAAGGGAATGGAATATCTCATGCGACAGGGTGTTTACACTTACGTTTTCAAGCTGGATCGTGTAGTCGGATACAGCCAGCTTGCCAATTTTGACCTCTTTTGAAAATAGGATCCAGCGGTGCGGCCATAAAAGATCGCTCCATCCATCCGGCGATCCCTTGATAATAAAGGAGATATTGTCCATTTTGCCGTTCTGATCCATGTCAAAACTGACATCCGCCGGAAGGCTGTAAGTATCTGTTGCCCAGATAACATCTTTCTCAATCAGGGAGTGTTCCCTGGCTGTACGCTCATCATCATTGCGGTAGCCATCCGGATTCGCTGCCACACTATAGGGCTGGTAATATTTTCGTGGCAGGTCATCAGTATAGTAAATCTCGTCCGTGGCACTCCCGGGAAAGTGATAGGTCACGATATCAAGTTTATCATATGACACCTCACGGAAATAACTACGCATAGAATTTTCTGCCAGGCTGTTGAATTTTGTTTCATAGACCTGTCTGCGCACAGTAAAGTCCCCTTCATCCTTAAACCGGATGTATATGACAAGATTATTAAAATTTCCGGTTGATTTTATTGCTGGAGAGCTGGCGTATTTTCGTCCGTATGTTTCCATCTGGAGTTCATATGACGCCCCTTTTTCCTTAATCCGGAAAGGTGTTTTTACCGGTTTTAACTCAGGGTGCACAAAGGGGTCTGCCTCTCCTGCCTTCCAGGAGGTGAGATCAAACCTGTCGGATGACTGGTTGAGATAGTAGTAATATCTGTCATCACCCTGGCCTACAGGAAAACCTGAAGCGTCATGCAGATAATTGAAAAACTCGTCCCCGGAAAGAAAAAGATTAAGAATGCTGCCGTCAGGAAGCTGTTTTGCTACCGGTTCAAATCTCAGCGGAGCACCAGACAAAAGGGTGAAGCCCGGGAAAATACTCAACAGCAGGGAGAGGGCTCTTCTCATAATGGTTTCTGATTGCCTGAAAAGAAAAGCTAACCTCTTTGCGAGATCACTTCCAGCTTATTAATGTCTTCAATTTCAATAGTGCGTCCGTATGATTTAATTATACCATCACGCTTGAACTCCGAGAAAGTCCGAATCACATTAGCTGTGCTCATGCTTATGAAGTCTGCTATCTCCTTGCGCGATACCGGAAGGTCAAAGATCCTTGAATGGTAAATGTCATTTGATAAATAGAGAAGAACATAGGCAATCCTCCCGGCAAGATTCCTGTTTCTTATTTCCAGTCCCTGGGAAATAATATTTTCAGATGTCCTTGAAAGGGTGGTAATAAGACTAAGCCCGAATTTTCCGTTTTTTATAATCAGTGATTTTATGAGATCAATATTTATGCAACAGGCAACAGAGTCTTCCAGGGCAGAAAGCGAATATCTGTAACAGCCTTCAGAGAAAACATTCGTATTGCTTACAAACTCATAAGGCCTGGTAATGGCAATGATCTGCTCATTTCCATTAGGCGATCGCCTGAACAGCTTTACCAGTCCGTTTTTCAGGTACTTGAAATCAACTATCTTGTCTCCCTCATAATTTATAATCTCCCCCTTTGCATAAGCTATCTCTTCCCTGGCATTGCATACTATGTCAACATCCTCCTCGCTCAGATTAGAAAAAACGAGGCTGCGGAAGTCACATGTAAGGCAGGAACACTTTTTTTCGACTTTTATCATTTACGGTCTTAAGAATTGTAAAATTAGAACAATTAGTCAATTAAATCGTTCACCTTTCCTATTTTTGAAAAGCCCAACAAAGGAATAATATGATTTACAGGACCGATTATCACATCCATACTACCTACAGCGATGGAAGAGATACTCCTGAGGCCTATGTAGTTGCGGCAATTAAAGAGGGATTAAAGGAAATAGGATTCTCTGAACATATTGCATTGGTGTCCAAAAAACAAAAATGGGTAATGGACCCCGCAATTCTTCCCGAATACGTTGATCATATTTCCCGCCTCAGGAGACAATTTCCGGAGATTGCTGTAAGACTTGGTCTTGAGCTCGATTATATTCCAAAAAGAGAAAAAGAGATTGAAAAGATCGTTACTTCATTTCCTTTCGATTATATAATCGGTTCTGTTCATTATCTCGGAGAAGAAACTGTTGATCTGGGGCCTGAATTCTATTCTGGTAAGGATATAAATCAAATTTATGAGAGTTATTTCAACCTGGTATGTGAGGCTGCAGCAACAGGATTCTATGATATTATCGGGCATCCTGACCTGGTAAGGATCCACAGATTCTCCCCGGAAAAGGACATCTCCCACCTTTACAGAATGATGGCTTCGAAATTTAAAGCTCATGATGTCGCATTTGAGCTTAACACCAACGGGAGAAATAAACCTCTTAACGACTTTTATCCCGACAAGAAACAATTGCCGCTTTTTTCGGAACACGGTTTACCTGTTTGTGTCAATTCTGATGCTCATTTTCCGTCACGCGTAGGTCAGTTTTTTGATGAGGCTTATGAGCTTCTAAAACGCTCCGGTTTTTCTGAAATGGCTGTTTTTAAAAACCGTGAACGCTTTATGATTCCCTTTTAACACTTTTTAAGTCATTTAATTCATTCAAAAACGTATATTTGAAAAATATGATTACGTGTAATTTTTACACTTTATAATTAAATTCTTCCACCACCATGAAAAAAACTGTACTATTGATTGTGATGATTATTTTATCACTTGCCGGTTGCAAGAAAGCGACGGCCCCGACCATGATCCGGACCGGAGGCCCGGAGGTGGTTGAGTTCAGGGTTGTTCCATTTGAACTTACCGACGTCAAACTGCTTGAGGGTCCATTCAAACATGCTACAGATCTGAACTCCGAGGTTCTTCTTAAATATGAGCCAGACAGGTTCCTCGCCAAATTCCGCTCCGAAGCAGGTCTGAAACCAAAGGCTGAGCATTATGGCGGCTGGGAAGACAATACTATTGCCGGGCACAGCCTGGGTCATTATCTGAGTGCTCTTTCCATGATGTACCAGACAACCGGAAACCCCGAATTTCTTGACAGGGTCAATTATATTGTCAGTGAACTTAAAGAATGTCAGGATGCGGATCCGGATGGATATTTAGGCGCCTTCCCCGACGGAAAGAAAATTCTTACGGAAGAGGTTGCGAAGGGAAATATCCGCTCACAGGGTTTTGACCTGAACGGCATCTGGGTTCCCTATTATACCGAGCACAAAGTAATGGCCGGATTGCGTGACGCCTACCATCTCTGCGGAAATAAAACAGCGCTTGAGATCTCAGAGAAATTTGCTGACTGGCTAAACACAGTTGTTGATGATCTTACTCCTGAACAGATTGAGGATATGCTTCACTGTGAACATGGCGGCATACTTGAGACGCTTACAGATCTTTATGCCGACACAGGGAATGAAAAATACCTGAAAATGACTCATTCATTCCAGGATAAATTCGTTCTTGAGCCACTTTCAAGGGGAGAGGATATTCTGCCAGGAAAACACGGCAACACCAATATCCCAAAACTGATTGGTCTTGCACGACGCTATGAAATGACGGGGGATACCATTGACAGGAAAACGGCTATGTTTTTCTGGGAGACAGTAGTAAAACATCATACCTATGTTACGGGTGGTAATGGTAATAATGAGTATTTTGGTGAAGAGGGCAAACTACGCGACAGGCTTGGAGACGGAACCACCGAGTCATGCAATGTCTATAACATGCTTAAGCTCACCAACCACCTGTTTGAGTGGACTGCATCGCCTGAGGCAGCCGATTACTATGAAAGAGCTCTTTTCAACCATATTCTCTCTACACAGAATCCGGAAAACGGACAGGTAGTTTATAACCTTTCTCTTGACATGGGCGGGTTCAAGAGTTTTCAGGATCCGGAATGGTTCACCTGCTGCATTGGCACAGGCATGGAAAACCACTCAAAATATAACGGTTCCATATATTTCCATAATGACGAAGAGCTGTATGTATATCAGTACATTGCCTCTGAGCTGACCTGGAAAGACAAAGGTCTTACCGTCACGCAGAACACGCAGTATCCTGAAGAACATGGGACTACGCTCGAGATAACAGCCGCAGAACCTGTTGAACTGACAATAAACATCAGGTACCCGTCATGGGCATCCTCAGGAATTGAGGTAGCCGTCAACGGAAGCAGAAAGCGCGTAAGACAGACCCCCGGAAGCTTCATTCCCCTGACCCGGAAGTGGAAAACGGGAGATAAGATTGAGGTAAATATTCCCTTCAACCTGCGCCTGGAATCAATGCCTGATGATTCATCAAGAGTGGCGATCTTCTACGGACCTGTTGTTCTGGCCGGCGAGCTGGGCCCGGTAAGAGACAATGCGACGCTCAGCCCGCTGTATGTTCCGGTACTGATGACCACTGACAGGAATCCTGCCAATTGGATGGTGCCGGTGGAAAACACGACAAACACATTCATACTTGACAGCGTGGGCCGCCCTCGTGACGTTGAGCTGAAGCCGTTCTACCGGACATATAATTCCCGTTATACAATCTTCTGGGATATGTTCTCTGAAGAGGCCTGGAAAGAAAAAGAGAGTGCATATATAGCATTACAGGAGTACAAAGTGAACCTGGAAAAGATCACCATTGACTTTTTCCAGCCTGGCGAAATGCAGCCTGAAAGAGAACATAAGTTCAAGGGTGAAAGGACAAACCCCGGGAGGTTCAAACAGAGACCCTTCCGCGAAACACGTGCTGGATGGTTTTCCGTGGAGATGAAGACAGACCCGGCAACTGCCAATAAGATCGTTGCGGAGTACTGGGGTGGATACCCGGGCAGGAAAACCTTTGACATCCTTGTGAATGGAAAGGTTATTGCAACTGAAAATCTTTCAAACAAAAAAGACGGTGAGTTTATTTATGTTGAATATCCGATCCCTGCAGAAATGACAAAGGGTAAATCAAAAGTCACCCTGCGGATTGAGGCCCAGCCTAAGAATATGGCCGGCCCGGTGTTCGGACTCAGGACCGTCAGGGTGGAATAAGTCCGCCAAAGGAACATAGGCGGGGGAAATAACCGCATCAGGCTGCCATCAGGTGTTCAATCAGTATCTTGATCCCGATGGCTGCCAGTATTATACCCCCCAGTATCTCAACCCGTGATCCCAGATGACTGCCCGCTGACTTGCCTATGCGTACTGCTGTCATGGAGGCCAGGAAGGTCACAGCGCCGATGATAAGGCCTGCACTCCATATCCGTACCTCAAGAAAGGCAAAACTGAAGCCAATGGCAAGCGCATCTATGCTTGTGCCTATTGCTATGATGAGAAGAACGGCCATCTTTCTGAAGTCCTGCTCTGGTTTGTCCGCGGCCTTTTTTAATCCTTCGATGATCATCCGGCCACCAAGGAATGCAAGCAGGACAAATGCGATCCAGTGGTCAAAACGACCAATATAACTGCTTACCGTGGATCCTATATAATACCCCAGGACCGGCATGGCGCCCTGGAAAAGAGCAAGGACAAAGGCAATGCGCATGGCCTCGCCGAAGCGGATCCTCGACTGAACAACCCCGCATGAAAGAGAAACCGCGAAGGTGTCAAAGGAGAGCCCAAGAGCAATGCCGATAAGTGTTATATAGTCCATCAGTCACAGCGTTAGCAGCAAAAGTATTGATTTATTACTAATTTTAAACCCGATATTCAGAGATGAGAATCCTGGTTCAAAGAGTAAAGCGTGCCTCCGTAACAATTGACGGGGAATTATGTTCCGCCACGGGACCCGGTATACTCGTTTTCCTGGGCATAGAGGAGGCCGATACAGACCAGGATGTTTTATGGCTGGCCCCCAGGCTGGTCAGTCTCCGTATTTTTGATGACACAGCGGGTGTTATGAACATTTCAGCCCATGACGCTGGAAAAGAAATAATGGTAATAAGCCAGTTCACACTGCATGCGTCGACTAAAAGAGGGAACAGGCCTTCATATATTCGTGCTGCCAAACCTGAAAAGGCCATCCCGCTTTATGAACAGTTCATCAGGGAAACTGAAAGGCTGCTGGGCAGAAAAGTAATGACAGGCAGGTTTGGGGCGATGATGGACGTAGAACTTGTCAACAACGGGCCTGTAACAATATTCATAGACAGTAAAAACAGAGAATGACAGACAGGGAGCTAAAAAGATCAGTGCTGACAGTCACAGCCTTTGCCTCGTTTCTGACACCCTTTATGGGCTCCTCGGTAAACCTGGCTCTTCCCTCCATAGGAGCAGAGTTCGGTTCCAATGCCGTCACGCTCAACTGGATAGTCAGCAGTTACATGCTTTCAACGGCGATCTTTCTTCTTCCTGCAGGCCGTGTTGGCGATATCCTCGGACGCAAGAAAATATTCTTTGCCGGCATCCTGCTTTTCACCCTGACGATGATCCTGCTCTCCTTTACTCCCGGAATTACCTTTCTTATCACTGTCCGCATTGTTCAGGGGCTTGCAAGTGCAATGATTTTTGCCACTAATCTGGCAATACTTACAGCTGTTTTTCCTGCCGGAGAACGTGGCAAAGCAATGGGCATTAATGTGACGGCAGTGTACATCGGACTTTCTTCAGGCCCCTTCCTTGGTGGTATTCTTACACGTTATCTGGGCTGGAGAAGCATTTTTGCCTTTTTAATTCCTATGGGGATTATAAGCCTGATACTTATTCGCAAAAAAATGAAAGAGGAATGGGCTGATGCCAGGGGAGAGGGCTTTGACTGGCCTGGAGCTCTCATTTACGGTGTTTGTCTTGCTGCAATCATGTACGGTTTTTCAAAACTGCCGTCTGCCACCGGGTGGTTGCTCACCACAGCAGGTATTGTCCTGGTACCGGTTTTCCTGTTCCGGGAAACGAAAACCGAGCATCCTTTGTTTGATGTCTCACTTATTTTCAGGAACAGGGTCTTTGCATTCTCAAGCCTTGCCGCCCTGATTCATTATGCCGCCACAAGCGCAATAGGTTTTTTTCTCAGTCTTTACCTGCAGTATATTAAAGGCATGGGGCCGCGTGACGCGGGATTTATTCTCATGTCGTGGCCCATAACCATGGCTCTCCTCTCTCCTGCTGCAGGAAAGCTTTCAGACAAGTACAATCCCGGTGTGCTGGCCTCGATGGGGATGGCGCTTACCTCGGCAGGACTTGTTCTGCTCTGCTTTCTTTCGGATTCCACATCTCTTGTTTATATAATTTCCCTACTCGTTCTTATGGGCCTCGGTTTTTCACTTTTCTCCTCACCAAACTCCAATGCCATCATGAGCTCTGTTGAAAAGAAGCAGCTTGGAAATGCTTCAGGTATGATAGGAACTATGAGAATGGTTGGCCAGACAATGAGCATGGGTATAGCCATGATGCTGCTTGCACTTTTCATGGGACAGGAGAAGATCAGTGTATCCAATTACAGCCAGCTGCTTGCAGGAATGAAGACCGGGTTTGTAATATTTTCAGTGCTCTGCGTGGCAGGCATTTTTGCTTCTCTTGCCCGTAATTCCAATCTGAACAAATAGGTTTTTAGCTTTTTTATTGCGTTTCACCAAAAAAAGTTAAATTGACCCTGTTTTACATGGAGGTTAATAACCGTTGTCTCCATTTATATTATTCAGATTATGACAAAGTTATATCAGAAACTGCTAAAGTCCAGTATCTCCTCTGACGAGGTCAGACGTGGTATCGGAGAGTCTATGGTCTCTTATACCGGTGAAGAAAGGGCAGAAGTACTCAGGGCTCTTTTTTCTTTCCTTGACCTCACCAGCCTCAACATAACTGACAACCCGCGAATAATTAAAGATTTCACAGAGAAAGTAAGCTCATTTAGCCTTCACTTTCCAGGGATGAAAAATGTGGCTGCCGTATGCGTCTTCCCCAATTTTGTTCAGACGGCTCTTCGTGGGCTCAACGGTTGCGGGGTAAGTTTGGCGGTGGTTTCAGCTTCATTCCCCACATCCCAGACATTCCTTGAGGTGAAGATGAATGAAACAGATATTGCCGTCAGGAACGGGGCTGATGAGATTGATATTGTAATGCCGGTAGGAACGCTCCTTGACGGGGACTACGAAGCGGTAATTGAGGAGCTGAAAACAATCCGGCAGGCTGCCGGTGAGGCCACCCTGAAAGTGATTCTTGAAACAGGGGTCTTGAAAAACTGTGAGCTTATTTACAGGGCTTCAGTAATTGCAATGGAGTCAGGCGCTGACTTTATCAAGACTTCAACAGGAAAAAGCCCTGTCTCTGCCACTCCTGAGGCTGCCTGGGTCATGTGCAGGGCAATACTCGACTATTTCAATGAAACCGGTATTATGATTGGTTTCAAGGCGGCCGGAGGGATAACCACACCTGATGATGCGATGCTTTATTACAACATTGTAAAAAAAGTGCTTGGGGAAAAATGGCTTGACCCAACCTTGTTCAGAATCGGAGCCAGCAGGCTGGCTAACAGTCTGCTGCATGAGCTCTTTCCTGACAAGCCGGGTTATTTCTGATTTTGCATATGGATGAGCAATCCACAGACAGCACCTTTTCGGCCGCAGCGGGCAGTGTCATGGACACTATACCTCAGGCTGAATTCCTGTTTGGCAAAATTATTCCCATTGAAGAAAAACCCACGGTTAACCTGATCAAAACAACTTCCGCTACCGGGCAGCGCGAACTATATGAGTTCAAAAAGCGTGACCCGGGACAGCCTGTCCCTGACAGCCTTCTAAACACCGACTTCAGTTTCGGGATACTGACACTCTCCTTTGTACTCATTACTGTTTTATCAGCTTTTGCAAGAAAAAGCCTGAGAGAAAGCTTTTTGTCCATCCTCCTGAAGCGTCAGCACGAATTGTCTTCTCTTTCGTCTTCTGTAATAATTTCATGGCCTCCACTGGTAATGAACCTGTTCACCTTGTTTAGCATAAGCCTCTTTGCAGCAATAGCAGCGGTTTATACGGGGATTGTTGCGCCAATGCCAGGAGTTGAAATGATAAAGACCACCGCCATTTGTTTCGTAATATTAGCGGGAGTTCTTCTCTTCAGGCACATTACATGCATAATTGTTGCTTCTGTCTCCGGACAGAAAAAACTTTTCATGGAATATGTGTCTGTTGTGTATAATACGTGGTTTATTGCTGCCCTATGCTCATTTGCATTGTCTTCCGTAATTCTATTTTTGCCGGTAAGGACGCCTGTTATCATTATTTATGCCGGCGCCGCCCTTTTTGTTTTTCTTCTTTTACTGCGGACAATCAGGCTGTTAAACATTTTTATCATAAGACGTGTACCATTATTATATTTCATTTTATACCTTTGTGCCCTTGAAATCCTGCCTGTCCTGATAGTATTAAAAATACTCAGTGTATTTTAGAGACAGAAGGGAAAGTGGAGGTTGAACTTAAAACTTATGGCTTTGAAGATAAGGAAGGTATTAGTGTCGCAGCCTGAGCCAAACAATCCGAAATCACCATATTTCGAGCTCGCCAAAAAATACAATCTGAAGATAGACTTCAGGCCGTTCATTCTGGTTGAAGGAATTTCTGCCAAGGATTTCCGCCAGCAAAAGATAAATATTCCGGATTTCACGGCGGTGGTCTTCTCTTCCAAGACGGCTATAGATCATTTTTTCAGGATAGCCGAAGAAATGCGGATAACGATTCCTGACAATATGAAATATTTCTGCATCACTGAGAACGTCGCTTTCTATCTGCAGAAGTACATCGTCTACCGGAAACGAAAGATATTTCACGGCAAGGCAAAGTTTGAGGATTTGATTGATATGATAGTCAAGCATAAAGAGGAGAACTTTTTTGTTCCTCTTTCAGAACCTCACAAAACCGACATTCCTGACCTTCTGACAAAAAACAATGTCAGGTTCGCCGTGGGCTCCATGTACCGCACTATAAGCCGGGGATTTGACTCCGAAGACCTGGATTATGATATCCTTGTCTTTTACAGTCCGTCCGGGATTAAATCGCTTAAAGAAAACTTCCCCTCCTTTACCCAGGGCGAGATAAAAATGGCTGCCTTCGGTCCGACAACGGCAGAAGCAGTGACCAATGAGGGCTTCCGACTGGACATACAGGCTCCGAACCCGAAGGCTCCTTCAATGACAATGGCCCTTGACTGCTTCATCAGAGATTTCAATAAAAACAAAAGGTAAGGCCTCTTTCACCAAAAGTGAAAGACTATGCGGCATTAAGCCAATAAATGACCTTTTTGCCACAGGCAAGCCATTGCGCCTTAGCTGCTTCAGGGCACTCTTTTCAGTGACCGACAGCAGCCCGGAGCTCTCTCCTGTACGACTCCTGATCTCAGTGCCAAAGCGTTATTTCAAGAAGGCCGTTATGCGCAATCTTCTCCGTAGAAGAATAAAAGAGGCTTACAGGAAAAACAAAATGCCGCTTATTGACTTCCTGGTAAAAAGCGGGCGGCACATCGACATGGCTGTTATCTGGAGTGACCCCGAGCCTGCAGAATATAAACAGATAGAAGAGTCTGTAAAGGATTTGATAGGGAAACTGACCCGAATAAAGTGAACCGTTAACTTTGCGTAAAATCATTTCTCATGAACCTGATAAAACCAAAAAAGACCGTCATCATACTGGCAACTGCCGCTGTAGCCATTTTTACATTGGGCTTTCTGATAGCAGATCAGCAGGAAAAAGATTTCAGGCTCACAAAGAATATTGATATTTACATCTCTCTCTTCAGGGAGCTGAATGCTTTTTACGTTGACGAGATCGATCCGGAAAAGCTGGTTAAAACAAGCATTGACGGGATGCTTGCAACGCTTGATCCGTATACGGTTTATTACCCCCAGGATGATGTAAGTGACCTTGACTTTATGACTACCGGCAAATATGGCGGATTTGGTTCACTTATCAGAAAATCAGGAGATTACATTGTGGTAACCAATATTTATAAAGGATTTCCTGCAGATAAAAATGGGATTAAACCCGGGGATATTATGCTAAGTATAGACGGTAAATCTCTCAAGGGCGTTGCCTCTGACAAAGCTTCCGATATGCTCAAGGGAGACCCGGGTTCTGTTGCAGAACTGACACTGCTCAGGAACAGTAAAGAGTTTACCGTCAGGCTAAACCGCGAGAAGATCTCGATTCCGGCTGTTCCCTATTATGGGATGGTTGGCGGCACCACCGGATATATCCGTTTCACCAGTTTTACGCAAAACTGCATTACGGAAGTAAGGGATGCTCTCATAGACCTCAAAGAGAACCAGGGAGCTACAACCCTGATCCTCGATCTGCGAAACAATCCCGGAGGACTTGTCTCGGAAGCCGTTGAAATTGTAAACCTTTTCGTAAAGCCTGGACAGGAGGTTGTCAGTACCCGGGGAAGGGTAAAACAGTACGACGCAGTTTTCAAAACTCAGAGAAATCCCGTTGCCCCTGACATGCCCCTAATAATCCTTATTAACAGGGCCTCAGCTTCAGCCTCAGAGATTGTGGCAGGTGCAATTCAGGATCTTGACCGGGGAGTGATCCTGGGAGAACGGTCCTATGGAAAGGGCCTGGTGCAGGTAGCCCGGCCGCTAAGCTATAAAGCTGAACTGAAGGTGACAACCGCAAAATACTATATCCCCAGCGGACGATGCATACAGGCGGTGGATTTTTCACACCCCAATGAGGACGGCAGTGTGGGACATATTCCTGATTCGCTGATTAAAACATTCAAAACAAAAAACGGAAGGGAAGTTAAGGACGGCGGCGGTATTATCCCTGATAAGACCGTACCTTCAGAAATGCTTACACGGTTCACAAGTGAGCTATATATCCAGAATATGATATTTGATTTTGCAACGGAATATTACTGGTCTCACCCCGTCCCGGCAAACCCTGACAGCCTGATAATCAATGAAGCTGATCTTGAACAATTCGGCGAATTCCTCAGGAAGAAAAACTTCTCCTATAAGACAGATTCAGAGACGGCCCTTGAAGAGGTTGTTTCCCTGACAAAAAGCGAGGGCCTTTATGAGGTAAACTCCGGCACTATTGAGGAGCTACGAAAGGGTGTTTCCCATAATCTTGATAATGATCTCAGAAACCAAAAAAAGGATGTTGCCGGGCTGATTGAGTCAGAGCTTGTCGGAAGATATTTCTATGATGCCGGAGCCGTAAGATATTCTCTTCCTTTTGACAAACAGGTAACCGAAGCTGTCGGTATTGCTGCAAACAATACTTCGTACTCGTCCTTTCTTAACGTTCCGGGACGCTGATCACCCGGGCTGGTGTCATTTCCACTTTTCGGCAGAGTCACTGAAGTGCTCTTTCTTCCATACAGGTAGCCGATCCTTTACCATCTCAAGCGCATGCCGGCAGGCACGGGTGGCCTGATCACGATGTCCGGCCGTTATCATAATGAAAAGCGATGCCTCCCCGGCTTTAACCATGCCGGTAGAATGAACTATTATTATATTTCTGACATCGTTGAACGCAGATCTCACGATGTCTATAATGACATCCGTCTCCTTCTCGGCCATTTCCGGATATGCTGAATATTCAATGGCGGTCACCTTCCTTCCTTCCTGTTCGTCATCCCTGACTCTTCCAATGAAAAGAGAAAGCGCTCCTGCCCCTGTATCTTCATTTCCGAGGGTTAAGAGTTCGGAAATCAATAACGTAGTCAATGGTCCGTCAACCAGGTGTCTTTGTTTCATTTTGATTATTTATCAGCCTCCGGCAAACGGGGGAAGTAATGCAATTATGTCGTTATCTTTCAGTGAAGTGTCTGTAGTAAGCATTGTTCCGTTAAGCGCAAGCCTGAAAACAACTGTTTTCATTCGTGGATATTTTTCGTAAATCTGTCGGCGCAGACCGGTAGTGCTTTCAACTCCGAACTCCTCCCCGGTTTTGCCTGCAATCTCCTGTGCAATGCCGAAATATAAAACCTTTATCATTTCCTCTGTCTTTAATGGGCCTCAAGCCAGTTATAACCAGTGCCGGTATCCACCTCAAGTTGTACGGCGAGAGATGCCGCCCCTTTCATTTCTTCCGTCACGATATTGCTAAGTCTCTCAGTGTCACTGACGGTGACTTCAAAAATAAGTTCGTCATGCACCTGGAGGATCATTTTTGCCTCAGGCATCTCATTGTCAAGCCGTTCCGCTATCCTGACCATCGCAATCTTAATAATATCCGCGGCGCTGCCCTGCAATGGTGCATTTATCGCGTTTCTTTCGGCATTGCCACGCACGACCTGGCTTCGCGAGTGTATATCCGGAACATACCGGCGCCTGCCGAACATCGTTGTAACATAACCCGCTTCCCTGGCTTTGCGGATGCTCTCATCCATATATTTTTTCACACCGGGATATGATGCAAAGTAGCCGTCAATAAGCTCTCTGGCATCTTTTCTTCCTATGTTGAGCCTTTCAGAAAGCCCGAAAGCAGATATTCCGTAAATGATACCGAAGTTGGCGGTCTTCGCTTTCGCCCTCATTTCTCGCGTAACATCACCAACAGGCACACCGAATATTTTTGAAGCCGTAGCTGCATGTATGTCCTGTCCTGACAGGAAGTCGGCTATCATTCCCTGGTCTCCGCTCAGGTGTGCCATAAGCCTGAGTTCAATCTGTGAATAGTCTGCACTGAGAAATATCTTTCCTGGATCGGGGATAAATGCCCGCCTGATCTCTCTCCCCTCCTCGTCACGCACAGGAATATTCTGCAGGTTCGGATTTGTTGAACTGAGTCTTCCGGTAGAAGCAACAGCCTGATTATATGTGGTGTGTATCCTGCCCGTTCTCTTGTCAATAAGCTCCGGCAGTGACTCAACATAGGTTGAAAGAAGCTTTTTCAGTCCCCGGAACTCAAGTACCTTGCCAATAACCTGGTGTTTTGAAGAAAGCCGTTGAAGCACCTCTTCGTCTGTACGGTACTGCTTTGTTTTTGTCAGCCTGGCATTATCATCCAGTTTCAGCCTTATGAAGAGTATGTCGCCCAGCTGCCTGGGTGATGATATGTTAAACTCCTGCCCGGCAAGGTCATATATCTCTTTTTCAAGCCTGATGATCGTCTCCCTGAGGGAGATGGCAAAGCTCTTCAGCACCTCCACATTTATCCGGATACCTTCTCTCTCCATCCTGGCCAGTACCTTAATCAGTGGCATTTCTATTTCACCGGCGAGTTTTTCAAGGCCCTGGCTGCGGAGTAATGGCTCAAATGTCTCCTTCAGCTGCCAGGTCACATCGGCATCTTCAACCGAATATTCCCGTATCTTTTCCTTTTCCACCTCGCGCATCGTTTTTTGCCTGGGACCTCTCTCACCAATGAGATCTTCTATGGGAACCGGCCTGTAACGAAGGTATTTTCCCGACAGGAGATCCAGGTTGTGTCTCATGTCGGGTTCCAGAAGGTAATGCGCTATCATTGTGTCAAAAAGAGGGCCATTGACATTTATGCCGTAACATGACAGTACCTGGATGTCAAACTTCAGGTTCTGCCCTGTCTTGCCGATCATGCTGTTTTCAAAGACAGGCTTCAGGGGAGCGAGCAGCTCCTGTGCCGCTTTCCTTTCTGAGGGCAGCCAGAGGAGAGTTCCAGTCCCCTTTTCCCAGCTGAAGGCCACTGCTACCAGTTCCGTATTCAGTGTGTCAAGAGATGTTGTTTCAGTATCGAAGCAGAACTCCTTAAGACTGCCCAGGATTGAAGCCAGGCTCTTTGCGCCGGAGAGATCTTCAACAAGAACATATTTATGCTCAGTGGTTTTAATGGATTGCCTCTCTTCTGAAAAGGCCTGCTGAGGCACATCGAAAAGAGAACCCTGTTGATTGTCTGCCGGCCGCCTGGTCTCATTTAAGGTAACCGGCCCCTGTTCTGATGACTGAGCCGGGAGGGTGGCAGTTTTATCAAGTTTTGAAGCCATGGTACGGAACTCAAGCTCCTCGTACAATAGTTTCAGTTTAGCGATGTCTGCCTCACGCCTGTGAAACAGTTCGTGTCTGAATTCCACCGGAACATTTTGCTCTATAGTTGCGAGTCGTTTGGAGAGTAATATCTGGTCACGGTTTTCCTCCACGGCCTCCTTTTGCTTGCCGGAGAGCCTTGATGTGCTCTCAAGAAGACTCTCTATGCCCCCGAACTCTGTGATGAGCTTACGTGCCGTTATTGGCCCTATTCCGGGTGCTCCCGGAATATTATCGGACGTGTCGCCCATAAGACCCAGTAAATCAATAATAGATTCCGGCTTAACCCCGTATTCTCTTACTATTTCTGTGGGCCCCCATATCTCAGCTTCACCGCCGCTTCGGCCAGGCCTGTACATCATTACTTTTTCTGTCACCAGCTGGGCAAAGTCCTTGTCCGGAGTCATCATATAAGTAGTAAAGCCGGCCTCAGAAGCCTTGCGTGCAAGAGTGCCAATAACATCATCGGCCTCAAATCCGGCCACCTCAATGACCGGAATGCGAAAACCTTCAAGGAGTCTTTTTATATACGGCACCGCTATTTTTATGTCTTCCGGGGTGGCGTCTCTGTTGGCCTTGTATTCCGGATAAATCTCATTCCTGAATGTGGGCCCCGGGGGATCGAATACAACAGCAATATGTGTTGGTCTCTGTTTTGTCAGCAGATCTTCAAGGGTCAGAAGAAATCCAAAAACCGCGGAAGTGTTCATTCCGCCAGTGGTTATTCGCGGATTCCTGATAAATGCATAATATGACCTGAATATCAGGGCATATGCGTCAAGCAGGAACAGTCTTTTATCTTCGTTATTCTCTTTCACCTGTTGTCTGATGCATGCCACTCAGCAAACGAGGTGGCGGTTTCATAAAGTCTTACGCTGTGAAGCTCTACGCCTGAAGGCGTTTTTTCTGAAACAGTCCTGGCTATGTCTGCCGCCAGGTTCTCACATGTAGGCTGATACGGTGTCACAATCACATTTTCAAAGTGAGTGCGATAACTCTTAATCTTTTCATCCGGGGCAAAGCCGGCAACCATAAGTGCATGGTCAAATTTCTCAATTATATTTTCCTCAACGATATTTTTCAGGTCTCCGAAGTCAATGACCATTCCGTTCCTCGGATCTGCCGGATCGTCTGCCGGAACCCCCGAAAAGGTAACATAGAGAATATATGAATGTCCGTGAACATTGCGGCACGGACCGTCATAGTTCCAGAGAGCATGTGCCATCTCAAAACGAAATTCCTTTGTGATCCTGATTACTGCCATATGAAGATTTATTGGTGTCTGCAAAATTAAACTATTTATCAGCATTTTTGTTTAATAAGACTTTGGGGTCTGATAATTACAGCCTTAGTGTTTTACGAAGCATAAAAGAACTACCTTTGCATCCGATAAACATCTTATGGGGATGAATGAAAAACAGACATTGACAATACCATATTTTGCGGAGAAAAGCTTCAGTAAGTATGGTCAGCATAATGCGTTGGGTTTTGTGGGAGAACCGGTTCTCACCTATAACGACGTGAAGAGATCCGTTGATGCGGTAATGGCACTGCTTGAAAAGTATTCCATCGGCCGTGGCGATAAAGTGGCGATACTGAGTGGCAGCATGCCTAACTGGGGCATTACTTACCTGGCCATTGTATCAATGGGCGCCGTAGTGGTGCCCGTGCTGCCCGATTTTACCTCTGATGAGGTGTCAAATGTCCTTCGTCATTCCGAAGCAACAGCAATATTTGTCTCCGGCGCACTTACTGGAAAGCTGGCGGGCTATTCATCAGAGACCCTCAGGCTTGCAATCACACTTGATGACTTTGCTATAATCTCAGGGTACAACGGAGCCGGTTATGAACCTTCGGCAAGACCCGAAAAAGAATATCCTGTGGAAGAGGAAGATCTTGCGGCGCTTATTTATACATCTGGCACTACCGGAAAGTCCAAGGGTGTGATGCTGACCCATAAGAACCTTTGCTTCACTGCTGAGAAGACTCTTACAATACAGAGGGTAAATGACCAGGATGTTTTCCTGAGCATTCTTCCTCTGTCACACACTTATGAGCAGACCCTCGGCCTTATTCTGCCGATCTTCAACGGCGCATCAGTATACTATCTTCGGAAGCCTCCAACACCAGCGGTACTGCTGCCGGCCCTTTCAGCTGTAAGGCCCACCACCATGCTTACAGTGCCCCTGATCATGGAAAAGATCTATTTCAACAAAATAGCTCCTGCTTTCCATGAAAGCAAGCTGCTATCAATCCTTTACCGTATGTCCTTCTTCCGTAAGATCCTTAACAAGGCTGCAGGAAAGAAGCTATACAAGACCTTTGGAGGAAGACTAAGATTCTTCGGCATTGGAGGAGCTAAGCTCAATCCCACCGTTGAGAAATTCCTGATTGAAGCAAAATTCCCCTATGCAATAGGGTACGGACTGACGGAAACGTCGCCCCTGCTTGCAGGTACGTGCGTTGGTAGTCCACGGCTTGGTTCAACCGGGCCGGCAATGGAGGGGGTTACTCTCAAAATAAGTAATCCTGATCCCATTACCGGAGAAGGAGAAGTCTGGGCTAAAGGAGATAATGTAATGAGGGGTTATTATAATGACCCGTCAATGACAGCAGACGCCATTACTCCTGACGGATGGTTCCGCACAGGAGATCTTGGGGTCCTCAATAAAAACGGATACCTGAGCCTGAAGGGCAGACTTAAAAACATGATAGTAGGATCTAGCGGCCAGAATATATATCCGGAAGAGATAGAATCTGTTATCAATGATTTCAGCCTGGTAATAGAGTCGCTGGTTGTCCAGAAAAAAGGCAAACTGGTTGCAATGGTGCACCTCAATATGGATGAGCTTCAGGCAAAATACCAGAGCATGAAGAAGGAGCTAACAGAGCAGGCGGAAGTTAAGATAGATGAGTATCTGGAAGAGATCCGGAAATACGTGAACTCAAAAGTCAACAAATTCAGCCAGGTGCAGCTGGTTGTGTTGCAGCCTGAGCCGTTCCAGAAAACGGCAACCCTGAAAATCAAGAGATTCTTATATTGCTGATTTTGGGTTGTTTGCCGTTTGCATTCAGGGCTGTATCCCCTTTCCACTTTTTCCCTTCACTTTAGCGCCCTAAGGTACTGCTGTTTCATGATGAGAAATCCTCTCATTGAAGTGGAATGCAGGAAGTAGTGGCGATGTGGCATTTCATATTTGGCTCACAGTAATTTTTTTTGCTACTTTGCTGCAAATTACGAAAAGAAGAGATGTCGCTGAGAAACAAGTCACTCC
>Ga0307376_10001331_pt1 | contig 27133 bp, 26 predicted proteins | sample TR2MG_FD_202536 | JGI IMG/M metagenome (GOLD analysis project Ga0307376, IMG submission 202536) | Soil microbial communities from Risofladan, Vaasa, Finland - TR-2 | ecosystem: Environmental > Terrestrial > Soil > Coastal area > Acid sulfate soil | place: Finland: Risofladan, Vaasa | collected...
ACTTCTGAACCTTGCTGATAAAGCATTGGAGTATATCGCAAAATCAACAAAATTAAAGTAACGAGAATATTTGGTAAGAAAAGACTTCGAAGAGATTGAATGAATTCTTGGACAGTAATTACAGTTGTATACAGTGTCACAATAGAAACAGAGAATATTCCTCTAACCCAAATAAAAATAGCTCGTTGTACAGCAAACTCATAGAAACTTATCGTCCAACTCCCAATTGGAATCTGAAAAATGATTGCTCCCTGTTTCAAAAATAGACTAGATAATCCTAAGAAGAAAACAATCAATCCTGCAGTTAAAACAACTTTCAATGTTTTAAAAAATCTAGCTCTTAGAGATAAAAGAAAAATTAAAGATATTACATACACAAAAACTACGTCTAAAAGTACTTTACTAACTAGCAAAAAAACTAATGATACAACTACTAATATTGATATAGCGATAGTAGATAATTGACTTTCAATTGGTTTTTCGCGAAATGGTAATAGAAAACTTGACTCAGACATCAACAAAAAAATAGTAAAATTAGGATATAAAACTATCCTAGTTTTTTTAACATTAAAATGATTCCGAATTGATAGGAGAGTCTTTTTCGATGTTATTTTCAGTAGTTCTAATTTCACTTTGTTTTTCTACAATATCTTCACCCCTACAGAGAGATTTAATTTCATTTTCTTCTTGTTTACTATTATAGCGATTTTTCTTTACCAAAATGTTATAAGAATAATAATGCTGCTTATTGTTAAATATACTAGTGAATGAGAAAGTGGTAAAATACCATCAGGCATATGCATATTGATTACTCCTTAATAATAAACATAAAATAAATCATTGAAAATACTAGTCGTTAAAATTTGAATTTTTATTTCAATAAAACGTTATAAAATAATACTTATGTATTTACTAGAAAACTTAAATAACTGCATTATAATATACATTATGCTTCTTTAGAAGAGGAAAGCGAAATTAAAATGAGGGATTAAAAAAAAATGAAGCCTATAAGTTTGTGTTTAGTACAAATGGGGCAAAAGGGACTTGAACTTGTTAAAGCTCATCCTGATGTTCTTCCATTAAATGTTATCAATGAAATTGTTATTAAAAGTATGCCAATGAGTGCAAAGGATGGTGATTTTACTTCAAGCACAGTAGCAGATACTGTTTTTTCAGGGTATGTTTTTTCAGTACCTTCAGATACAGGAAGAGATAATATTGCTTCATTGGTAGCAGTTTTCAATGATATGAAATACAATTCTGAGATTATTCAAAAAATATTCTCATTTACTGTTAGTGAACTCAAAAAAAATAACCTCGCTGATATAAATACTATTAAAAAAATTCTTCCAAATCTTTACACTGGACTTGCAGATGGTCAATTAAAAGTAAAAATCAGTTCGATTGTTACTTTGGAATTTGATATTAAAGATAAAAAAGGTAATGATTTAGACCAAGATGCAATAGATGGATTCGGTAAAGACCTCTGGAAATAGTTAATGGAGAAATGAATAAAATTGTCTTTCTTATTAAAACTATTTAAATCTAAAACAAAACATGTGAATATTACGATTTGTGGATTAGATAAAGCAGGAAAAACAACGATTGTTAGATATCTCGTTGCAGGAACACATAAAGAAACCATCCCAACTATGGGAGTAAATCGTGAGATAATAGATTTGCCCAAACTACAGATGGATGTATTTGATTTGGGTGGCCAGGAGGATTTTCGCGGTCTTTGGGGTGACATAAACGAAAAAGCTGATGGTTTAATTTATGTAATTGACAGCACAGACTTTGTAAGAATGCAAGAAACAAAGGATATTTTCTACAATATTATAAATACTCAAATTAATCAACTTATTCCCGTAATGATTCTTTTAAATAAAGCAGATTTAGAAGGAAAAATTTCCCGACCAGAATTTATGAGATTTTTTGGTTTATTTGAACTTACAACTATCAAATGGTCTTGTTTTGAAACTTCTGCTTTAACTGGTCTTGGTCTTTACGAATCTTTCAAATGGTTCATTGATTGTTTTCAGGAGGACTAATCTTGGTTCTTACAGGTTTTTCTTTCAACTATATAATAGCTGGATCATTTGATGTAGTGATACTAAGTATTTTTATTGTGCTTTTACTGCGTCATTTCTTTAACAAAAGGACAATTGGAACGATTATGTTGATTATGGCTTATGGAAATATATTCCTTAATGAGATATTAGCAACAACAGCTTTCATTCTTGAAAGTTTATACCCCACAAGTTCTAAGATAGTCGTTTATTGTAAAATACTTCAAATCATTGGTGTTTTCTTATTAGTTTATTCCATTAATTGGATGTATTTCTTTGGAAACCGTCATCTTATTCGTGATAACGATTTCTTCAAATCAGTTTACACTATTGTTTTTGGTACAATTACTGGAGGTTCATTTGGATTAGCACTTAATGATATTCTAACTGATACTCCTAATCCAGTGTGGTATAGTGAAATTGATTTAGCTGGTGTAGATTTCAATATATACTTTCCAGCAGTTGAATGGCCAACAATTATCCTTATTGGATTGATTTTCGTTATAGGCTCATATACATACATAAGACTATCTTTACGAACTTTTCAGTTGCAAAGAAAAGCGAAAGATGTCGTTGCCAAAAAAGGTTTTGTTGTTATTACTTGGTCAATTCTTTTACTTCTTATGACTGGACTTTTCTTGGGCGTTTACATATTTGGAGCAGGAGAAATTGCAATTGTTTCAGCCTTAATGTATATAGCTAGAGGAATAATTGTTTTGGCAGCAGTAATCACTGGGTATATCGGATGGATTATGCCTGATTGGGTTCGTAAGAGATTCAGAGGCAAAGCATGGATAACACAAGTTTATACTGGAAAAATACCTGAACCTCCCAAAAACAAAGCAAATGTTGAATTAGTTGCTGATAGTGATATTGATGTAGTAGAAGTATCAGAAACGTGATTTTCTGCTCATCTAATTCCTATTTTTTTTAGAGATAATTCAACAGCAAAAGCTGTTGCAGAAACTGTATCACCAAGACCAACTGTATGTTTTGGTTTTTTGATTAAAATTGTTGGAATAGCTACCAAATAATAATTCTGAAATTCAGCTATCCCCGTTCTACGAAAAATATCTTTATCAATTAGATTTCCCTTTGCCAAAGAATTTGTTAATTCATCAAATTCCTTCGTTAACTCAAAATTCTCGAAAGGTTCCCAATTTTCTAACTTAATTTCTCTAATATTTAGTTTCTCACCCTTCTCAGCACGATTTGCTGTTATAATAGAGGCATAGCATAATGCTTCTCTAACTAAATTAATATCCAACAAATTATCATTCTGTATTAAAACAATATAACAACCATACTCATGAATGTGTAATCTTTTCAACGATAATTTTTCATAAACAATTTTACTGCCTTCAAATATACTTTCTTGAAGCGCATATGATCTAATATTATTTGCTAATTTATGTTCTCCTAGAATCTCGAGTATTTCAGCTAGCTCTCGATCATTACAACTCATGCTATCCCAAATAGCTTCCTTAGAAGAAAGGTTAATTAATTCCTCAAGGATTTCTTCATTTTTTGTACTACTTAATTCCAATTGTATCACTAAATTGCTATTTATTTCTTTAATTTTCTTTAAATAGTCTAAAACATCAGAAATCTTCTCCTTTACTACTTCAATCCCTAAATCATGAATATCAAGCATATGAAAACCAGAAATGATAATACCATTTGAGAATCTTGCTATTTTTTCAATGCCTTTTGAAAAACCTTCATTTATTGTCATTTTTTCATTCAATGGGTCATAAGTAGAAATAAAGCGATTACTTCTAGGGCAAATCCACTTTAAATCATCAGTTATTTTTAGTATATCGTTTTTCTTAAATTCTGATATAATATGTAAGTAGAGATTTTTATCATCACATTCTACATTTTTTGGGTGAATAAAATCAATGTCCCCTGTATTTGTAAGAATAGGTACTACTATATTTTTATTATCTGAAAAAAGACTCCTCAATTCTAAAGGTAATGAAATTGAGTGAACAATTATTCTTGGAACACCAATTTCTGCAAGAACGCTGGACATAATTCCAGCTTGTCCTCCCAAATAGTAGTTTGAGTTTATTGGTAAAAAATTTAGCAAGTGATTATATACTGATTCATTTTGAATGATCCATTCACTAGCTTTGCCAGCTATAAAACAGCCACATAAACCAATTACATAATCATTAATATTTTCAATATTGCCTTTCCAGTTTTCAACACCGTTTAACAATTCTTCCACACTAATTCCAAATTCATTTACTAATTTTTGAATCAAAACAGCATCAATATTTACAATAGCATCAATATTTGTATTTAGACCAACAACAATTCCATCTAAATTTGAAATATATTTAGGAATTTTTGTGAAAGATTCATGATAGAAATTTACCCAAACTTCTTTCAAATACATAGCCTCTTAGTAGATGCTAAAAAAAGCACTATATAAAATATTAAAATTTCTTTTTAATATAATAAAAAAAATCAGAGAGGGATTTCTCCCTACTCATCATCGGAAGAATCTTCCTCTTCATCATCACCATTATCCGAGCTTTTACTCCATCGAGACTGATATGTTTCACCAGCGAAAGAATATGCTAAGATGAACAGAACAAAATATATTACACAAGCTAGAGCAAGTGCTATTGTTAAAGCGTAATTTTTAATTTGTTCAACGTTTCCACCCCTAATGAAATCAACAGCAATGAAAAGAGGTAGCATAATATATGCTCCCATTGGAACATTATCTTTATCTGTTCTTTTAGTTTTCTTAAACCATCTTAATAGAAATTCCAATAAGCCTAACGCTATAGAAACCCCACTGATAATCCAAAAGACAATATTCCTAGCTGGATTTTCTACATCTAATAGCATATAGAGGATAAAAACACCTGCTGCTACTAAGAATTCTACAATATATAAAATTCCTTTTGGTCTTGTTGAATGTCTATCTACTTGAGAAGCTCCCTCAAAAATGAATGAAGTAAATCCTGCTATCACAGCTCCAATAGCTAGAGAATAACCAAAACCATAGAGAACATGAACCCAGCCATAACGTTCCATTAAGGTTCCTGTTGCAGCTCCTCCAGCCCAGCTTGTCCAAATGCTACTCCAAACCGGAGCGTAATTGGCATAAAATCCAATAGCTAATATAACAGGTATTGCTCCAAGAATTATACCAGGAATGATTGCTATCCACCAAGGTATACGAGCACCAGCCTTTTTTCTAACTAACCAAGGAATTAAACCAAATGAAGCAAATACAGCTATGGCAGGAGAACCAAACGGAAGGATGAAAAATGCAAAAATGAAAAGTGCATTAACTGTATAAAAAAGATTCAAGCCAATGCTTACTTTCCTAAGAGCTCTTCCCATGTTATCAAAAGTTTCTCCAACTCGATCTTTATCAATTAATAAAAATGATACCCAAGGTATACTAAAGAATACCGGTACACCAAACCATACAATGAATTTAGCCCACCCCTCAGGTAAGAAAGGTAATGGACCTAATGACGTAAACATTTGCCATGATATAATAGGACCAAACCATCCTAACTCTGACCCTACTACTATAAGAATAAATGACGCTGGAATAAGAAATAATAGTATCAGTACTATTAAACGTCCAACTTTTAATCCTTGAAGTTTTCTGAGTGCCATTAAATATTCCTCACTAATATTCTTGGGACAAACAATCATTTAAGGTTGTCCTTTTAATTTCGAGAAAAAACAATCATTTAATTATACTTTAAACTTTTTTTCCAACATCTTGTGTTCTAAAGAGATGACTCCACTAGAAGTTGAGGTTAGTAAAGTTTATAAGTCGGTGTATCTATAGAGTTATTTCCAATAGAAACTAAGGTCAGTAAAAGAAGGTCTCTTGTTTCTAACGAAATTTGTAGAGTAAGGTGAATTTATGGCACTACAAACAAATGGTCTAATTATTCCCAGAGGCGAATACTTGCATCTGAAATTATACCATATTAATGGCGGATCACTAGACAGTGCTTCAACTATTGTAAATAAATTAAAAGAGCACACAGTAGAATTTAAAGATAGAAAATTCTATGAAGGATTTTCTGATGTTGACACAAATGGAAATATGATTAGCGTTTATTATACTATAGGACAACCAATAACTGTTCAACGAATGAAAGATAATGATCTTAGAAGTGAAGTAGTATATTCTCAAGGAAAGTGTGAATATATCATTCATATAAGAGAGAAATATCTTGAATGTCGGGGAACTTCTTGGGTTGCTAGTAGAGGAATAATGCAACTAATGAATATTCTTAACGCAGAATTTGGTAGAATTAATTTAGATGAAAATTCTATGGTTACATTATGTAGAGATGCAGCCATGGTTAACAAAGTAAAAATTTCGGATTTAGATAATCCCGCTTTAAGTCAAATAGAATTAAATGGTGAAATATTAGATAGTGCAGAATGGACAATCTATAGAAGACAAGGTACAATCAAATACTTTAAAGGATTCATTGATCTCCCAACAGGCAGTCAAATTACTGCTCAAATAACAAACAGAGGAGCAATGATGATTTACAAACGAGGAGTAGGCATCCCCGCTGAAGATGTTATTTCAGCAGTCGATATGCTTATGAAACTCTCGAAAAATTAGTTACGCTTGTTACAAGAGAGACCTTGTTCAAGTGGTCTCGTATGAGACCTGTTCACCTGCATTCTGGATTGCGATGGCTCAACATACGCGCTCCCCATTGTTTTCCCTGAAACAATGGTTCTCATTTTGGAGCCTTCGCTTTCCAGAACAATTTAATTTTTACACGGAATCAGTTTTTATACAACTGTTTTTTTGAAATATAATTATTTGTAATACCAAAATATTACTAAAAATAATTGAAAATCTTATGAAGTATTACTATTATTTTTATTGGAAGAATTAATAGTTTTTATAGTGAAATAAATGTCTTCAAGTGGAATAAAAGCAGAGAGAGATCTTGTTCATCTCTTTTGGAATGCTGGATTTGCAGTATTACGAGCTCCTGCATCTGGTGGTGGTACTTTATTACCAAGACCGGATTTAATTGCAGGTTCAATTAAGAGAAAGAAATTTTATGTGTTGGAAATTAAAACAATTAGAAGAGACATTCTCTATTTAGATAAGCAACAAATAGAGGGTCTAATTGAATTTGCTAATAGAATAGGTTTTGAAGCTATTTTAGGTATTAAATTTAAAAATCGGAGAAAAGGATTTCTTTTTCTTAAAATACCAGATCAATTAGAAGAAATTCGCAAAAGTACCAATTATAAGGTCTCTCTAGCGTATGCTTCAAGTGTTGGAGTTTCTTTTGGTGAGTTGATTGGTGATTATCAACAAGAAAAATTGTTTTGAAAAAGCAAATTTAGTAATAATAATACTCTTCTCTTTTTGCACGCTCTTCTGCTTTCCGTCTCTCGTCTTCTTCATGTTCTATTGCATCGTCTATTGCTTTAATTGCTGTTTGAATCATATTAATAACTTCAGTATCTTTTTCATTTTCCAATAGAGTAACTAAAATTTCTTTCGAATTAATACTCTTTAATTTACTTAGAGCCCAAGCAGCATACCTTCGAACTTCGTTAGATTTATCAGTTTCAATAGTATTTAGTAGTGGCTCAACTGCTTTTTTGTCATTAATATCACCTAAAGCAATTACTGCTGCTCTTCGTACTTGTTCATCTTTTGATTTAGACAATTCATCGATAATTGCATTTATTGCTTTTCTTTCTTTGTGTTTCCCAAGTGAGGAAATAATTTCTTGTTTTACAGCTTCGAAAGTTTCTTTATCCAATTGTGCAAGTAATGCAGCAGATATTCGACTATCTCTAATTCTTCTAAGAGACCAAGCAGCACTTTTGCGAACTATTGGACTCTTATCTTCTTTTAAGGTGTTGATTAATGGATCAACTGCTGTTGTATTAGCAATTCTTCCTAAAGAGATTACTATTGATTCTCTAACAGCATCACTTTCCTCTTTTTTTAACGAAGAAACTAAAGGTCCAATAGCAGCTCTTCCTCCAATTCTTCCTAAACCTGCAGCAACTTCAACTCGAATTTGAACATCATCAGAAGTTTCAAGTAATTCTCTAAAAAGACTCGCTGCTTTCCTTTCTCCCAATAAATATAATGATTTAATTGCGGCAACTATAATTTTTCTATTAGAATCTTCTTTAGCGATTTTTTGTAATTCTTCTGCAGCAGCTTTATTATTTAGCTTCCCAATTGCGAGAATAGCTACTTCTCTTATGGAAATTATCTTTTCATTTAAAATTGAATTCATTAATGTATCATAAGCAGCATCATCACCTAATTCACCTAAAGCTTTAAGCATAGCTGCTTTTACTTTCTTATCAGGATCACTTTTGTATATTTCAATCAATAATTCGGTTGCTTCTCTATCTCCAATTTTACCTAGTGCTTCAGCTGAGGAAATTCTAGTTGCAACATCAGGATTTTCTTTTAATGCTATCATCAATTCTTGTGTTACTCTACGATCCCCTAAGTCACCTAAAACTTTTGCAGCTTTGGTTCGTTTATTTTCATTATCAGATTGAAGATTATCAAGTAATTCAGGGATTTTTTCAGACATTTTTAAACACCGATTTTTTTAATAATAACAATATTCTTTCATTGAAATCTAGTAATTATTATATAATTTCAGAGTTTGACCTTCTATATAAGAGTTATACAAAAAATCAACTATAACTATTATTTATAATTTGCTTAATTTTTCCACTCTAAAATGCTTTCACTATAAAAGTAATTTGCTAAAAATTCTTAAGATACTGATAATAACTGAGCTAAGAAGTATTTTAAGGTGATTTAAATCCAATGGGCGTAGTAAAATTTGTTCTGAGAAGAATCAAGCGAGGTGATGAACAATCAATTGATTTACTATGTCAGAAATGTTTTCCAGAAGATGATGCTTTTGGTATTGCTAAATCGCTAATTGAAATTCAACATTTTTATGTTGCTGAAGAATTGGAAACAAAGAAAATTCTTGGATTTATTGCTTTTGGTATCTATTCAATTGATACTGCACATATAATGATTTTAGCTGTTGAACCTGAATATCAACGAAAAGGAATTGGTACTAAAATAATGGATTATTCAATGGATATAATTGAAAAAACACCTATTAAGAGAGTTAGATTGGAAGTTAAAATAACAAATATAGCAGCAATAAGGTTCTATGAAAAACTAGGTTTTGAGACAAAAGCTACCTTTGAGAATTATTATGAAGATAAATCAAATGCTTTTGTGATGGTTAAGATTTTATAAAAAAATGAAAGAATTACAATTACTAGAAAAACTAGTAATTGAGATTAATCTTAACCAGTAATTATTTGACCGCAATATTCACACTTAATTTCTTCTCCAGGAAGTGGGGGTTCAATCAATTTTCCACCACAATTTGGACAAGCTGTTTTTGCGACTGATAATTGCTTAGTGGCTTCTCTCGAGAGAATCTTCCCACTTTTCCAATCATAGGTTCCGTGGAATAATCCTCGCTTTTCCATGCCAATAATTATACGCTTAACTTCATCAGTAGTCATACCAGTTTCATCACAGAGTTCTTGCAAGGTAACTCGTCTTTTAGAATTAACTATACCAATCACTCTCTCTGCAAAAGCTCTACCTTCTTGAGTGACAAATTCACCAGTAGCTTTATCAAAATATACTATAATCAATCCTTTTTCAATTATTCTTGAAACTGATTTTTCGATTTTATCTTCTCTACTATGAGCTTTTTTAGCTAAATCAACTGGAGTGATACGATCAAATTCTTCGAGTAGTTTTGCTATTCTCATATCAAATCCATTATGTGAAACATCAATTAAAGCTAGTATTAAAAGAATTAATCCAGGAATAAAGAAAACTGAACCTATAACGATTGCAGATATCAAACCTTGAAGACTATTATTTCCTCTTAGATAAAAAATCAATACTACGCCCACGATAAAGAAACCTATTACAGATAAGATCAATCCTAAAATCCATTTGAGAGCTGTTCTAGCCATTTTGCAAACACCATTTCCCTAGAGAGTGATATTTAATAAGAATGTATTTCATTTATAAGAAAAAAACCTTTGCTTATAAAATTTCACTTCTCCTATAACTAAGTTAAGCAAAAATGAATATAAAGAAGAGAGGAATTGAAGAAATGGAGATACTAAAATGTCTGATAATCTAGAAGAATTCAAAAAATATCGAGAAAAAATGAATGAGAAAATTCTCAATAGTGGGAATGTACAAATTAAAAGATTTTTTGCGCTTGATTCTCGAGCGTATGAAGATGGAGCATTATCAATAAAAATTAAAGAATTATTGGGATTAGTTGCTTCAACAGTTTTAAGATGTAATGATTGTATAACTTATCATGTGATCAATTGTGTAGAGGAAGGAGTAACATCAGAAGAATTTTTCGAAGCTATGAATGTAGGACTTATCGTAGGAGGTTCGATAGTCATTCCTCATTTGAGAAAAGCAGTTGAAGTATTTGAAGAATGTTTGAAACTTAAAAATGAAGGAAAAGAGTTTAATTTATAAAAAAATGAAAAAAGAGAAGGAATTAATTATCCTTCAGCTTCAATTTTTAATTAGATTCAGTCTTATCATATAGATTTGCATAGGGAGCTCTATCACCAGTTAAGTATCGCTTATGGGGATCAATTATGAAAGTTAAGAGAAAAACACCTATGATGAAGAAGACAAATAATCCACCAAGAGCAAATCTATAGGCGTGATGTTCCCCGTATTTTGGAGTGAAAGCATAGATTAAACCAGCAAAGATTAGTGGTGAAGCAATAGCACTTACTCTACCAGCAATTTTCTGGAAACCGCCATATTGTGCTAATTTTTGTGGTGGAGCAAGTTCCATAATGAACTGTCGCCCAATAATCCAAATGCCACCAAATCCGACTCCTATGAAGAAAGCACCAAGAAACATTGGCCATTTTGGAAAATCAATTCCACCTACACTCCATCCTGAGACCATCACAATGAGAATAGCAATAGCCCAAGATACACCATTGATCATAAAACTCAATTTAGGTCCAATACGATTCATAATTAAGCCAGTTATAATAGCAAAGACAAAACTTCCTCCTATTCCTGCAAAGATGACATAATTGGTCACCGTAGTATCATAACCAACAGCGCCTTGAATAATAACAGCCATATAGAGAACAGCAGTATTTGCTGCATCTGTTATAAAGAACCAACTTAAAAAGAAAAGAATAGAATTTCGATCCTTTAAAATTTCTTTACCAGTTGTTCTAAAAGTATTGAGAGATTGTCTGAAATTATCTTTAAGTGTAACATCTTGAGGATTTTCAACTTCTTTATGGAAGAGGTATGGAAAAGCCATAATAATTATTACTACAGCACCAATTACGAACATCCATCGAAGCCCTGCTAAATCAATAGAACTAGGAGGAATATCCTGATTAGCCCAAACAGCGGTATCAATATGAGTTGGTTTACCAAAAATACCAACGAGAACCATACTAGTAACAACTCCTAGTACTGAACCAATAAAGCTTAGAGAACCACCAATTGCTTGTGTAATCGAACGTTCCTCTGTTTTAGCAATGAAGGGAATCTGTGCATCATAATACATCCGTCCAGCTTGATAGCAGAAATTCGCAATCAAAAATAAGACGCTTGCCCACCAGAAATTTACCCAAGCGGATATTAAAGCGGTTGTGCCAATCATTATACTTGCGACAATAATTACTGCTCCTTTTCTTTTACCTGCAATATCAGATATTGAACCCATAATGGGGCCTAATACTGCTATCAGTAGATTTGATACTGCCATAAAAACTGACATAACAATAAAAGCTTCACTGTAAGACCAACCATTTTGGATTCCAAGTAAAAGAGCAAAAGGAGTATAAGCTAGGCTTATTACTAGTTGAGAGAAATAAGTATCCGCTGCATCATAAGTGAACCAAAGAAGAGCATTTCTTTTTCCTGTTCTTTTTGCCTCGATACATGTAGGATCTAATATTTTATCTCCCACTTTTTCTGAAGGTATTGCTTCAGCTAATAAATCATCATCTGCCATTTTTTGCACCGTTTTTGAATGAGTCCTATAGACAAAAATGTCTATCTTGAGTCCTTTTAGAAGCATTTAAATGTTGTTCTTTTTTTATTTTTACGATGTAAAAATTTGCTTTATATACAGCAATCATTTTTATATAAGTTTGAACGATAAAAGTTTGTTAATCACTGTAAAATCAGGAGATTTTCATTAATGAGTGAAAAAACTGAAAAAACTAAAGATTCAGCTAAAACTGAGAAACCAGACGTTAAACTTGCATTAGCTACTTTTAAAGAACGTGCTATTGCTGCTTTGGTTGATTATGGAATTATATTTGGTATTTATGTTGTAGGAATAATTCTTCAGATAGCAATTGGATATGTTCCAATTGTAGGTGGATGGTTAAGCTGGCTACTTGGTATGCTTATATATGTTGCAGGACTAGCTGCTATGTTTTACATATTTATTTGGATGCCATTCAAAAAAGATGGACAAACCATTGGTAAGAAAATGCAAAACATCAAAATCATGATTGTTGCAGATCCAGAAAAATGGACTTTACGACCAGTAGGTGAAGAGGATTTAACAGCTATGATCCTTCGTGGTATTATTGGTTGGATTGAAGCATCTATTGTTTTTGGTCTTCTTGCTTGGTATTTCATCACCAATGATAAGAATAGCCAGAGACTTGCAGATCAACTCGGTAAAACAGTTGTTGTTCAAGTTGACCCTGAAACCAAAGTTCCACTTAAGAAACCAAGAGCATGAATTACTTTAATTCATACTTTTTCTTTTTTTATTATTTCTTCATCCAAAATTATTAATATTATATTATCCTTTTTATGAAAGAACAGTATTTGAGTGGAAATATTTGAGTGAGGATAAACAAGTTTCATCTGAGAAACCTAAAGTTGCTCTAATTGATTTAATTGCAACACTTGAACAACGAATCTTAGCAGTAATTATTGATGGATTAATTGTTGATCTAATATTTATAATCGTTTTATTTATACCCACTATTTTACAAATCCTTGCTATAATAAATATGAAACCCATACTTGAATTACTGAGCACAATTGCATGGGCCATATCAGTTCCTTTAGCAATACTTGCTTCATTTTTCTATTTTGTATATTGGCCTATTAAAACTAGAGGATTTACTATTGGGATGAGAAAAATAGGCATTCGTTTTTTTGTTATTCCTGACATTAAAAACAAAAAAATTAGACCTCTAGCAAAAGAGGATTTTCTCCTGAGCATCAAGAGAACTCTTTTTAGTTTTGTTGATCTTTTGGCTTTTGGTATGGTTGGCATATTAATTATTAATAAAAGCCCAACCAATCAATGTTTTTCAGAAAAATTACTTGATATTATAGTAATTGAACAAGAAATTGATTAGTTTTAAGAATTAAATAATTAACTATTGACATTTTTTGTTTTTCTAGAAAAAAGAGATATTAGGTCAATAAAGACCTAAAATTGTTTTCTTGGCTGGTAAATTATCCTATACCACCACCGCCTCCTCCACCACCGCCACCACCAAATCCTCCTCCAAAACCGCTTCTTCCACCGCTTGATGATGGAGGTGTAAACCCTTCGCTCATATTAGAGATTGCTGATGTTAATCCTTCTGCCATGTTTGAAATGGCATTTGGTAAACTTTCTGCAAGATTACTTATTCCTTGAACCATTGATTCAAAACCTCTGCCAATACTATCAAATCCTGTTATTGTACGATGAGTCATACCACCATGAATAGGATAATAGATTCTTGGATAATAGTACCAATATGGAGCTGTGTAATAATATCCTGCTGGAGGTGGTCTTGTAGAAATATTCTTAGCAATATTTTTTAGGTGATGAGGTAGATCGAAATTTGGATCAATCAAAAGATAGGAAAAATGATCCATTGAATAGGTAAATTGTTCATAAGGATCAGGAAATCCCAACATTTGACCTCTAATTAACTGTAAATAGCTCTGCCAGCTACCCTTCATTTGTGCACCATATTTCGTTAGTTTTGGCATTCTATTGGAAAGAATAAGTCCAAGGAGACAAGCAGCTACAACACCAATTATTCCAAAGATCAAATTACCAATGTAGAAAAATTCACCCAATATATATAAGAGGGTACAACCAACAATGCCTAATACAATTGCTGTACCAGAATATCTTCCTCTTATTTTTTCGGGATTTTGTGTGAAATACGGCGTATCCCCACCAGAGAGCTTATTATAAATGTCATTTTTATTTTTCCATAGATCTGCTGCATTTGTTTTAATAACCGAGAGAGAAATAACTTCAACAGGAATTTCTTCAACTTTTTCACTCTCACCTTCCGTCCTTTCTTTAAACCAGAGGGTATCATAAGAATGGTCTTCAATAAATTTCAAAATGCTTTTATCAAATTTTGTCAATTCACCATAATAAGCATCTTTTTCTGTTCTTTGAAAATACATTTCATCAGAATCATCTGTTTGGATAATTTTTAAGTATCCTTTTTCAGCCATATAGAAAAATTCAGCTACAAAATCAATTTTATCGAATTTCTCATCGAGTAGTGTTCCAACCTCAGCGGGAGAGAGATTATTAGGAGGTCCAAGTTCACTTACTGTTTGTACATCTGCTCCACAGAGTGGACAGAATTTTATTTTCCTTACATCTCTATAACCACATTCCACACATTTTCTAGTAGAAATTTCATTCAAAGTTGGAATAGTTTTTACCTTTGGATCAATTCCTTTGAAAATAAAAGCTAATAAAAAGAATAAAGCAAAAGGTACGAATCCTAATCCAATACAAATTATCCAATTACTATTCAAATACACTCTCCAGCTAAATGGCATAACTATACCTGCAGGAGGAGAATCAGTGTCTATTGTATAAGATTCATAGGCATTGACAGAACCTTGATGGAAAACAACATGTGTTTTACCATCAATGTTGATAGCTGTTCCTTTATCATCTCCAGGAGTATCACCTTGATAATAGGTTGTTGATTGGATAGCATTTAATTCATATTCTTTGGGAAAGATTACTCGAGTATCGATATCATGGATGGGAACTTCAAATTCTTCGCCAATAACATTCCAATAAACTCTATCTCTGTTTCCTCTCAAATCCATTGCTGATGATACATTATAAGTTAAAATAAAAGTGAGATCTACTTGTGAGGAATATGATTGTCTGTAAAATTCCCAATAAAATTCAATCGTGTCAGATGTTCTTTCTATATTATAGTAATAAATTTGAGGGGTACCAGGACCTGATTGTATACTCCAACTTGTTACATCATGAAAACTTCGCCAGTTTAGATTCCTAAAAGCAAATCCATATGAACCAGGATCAAGAGTATAGACCATTTCTTCAACAATTAAAAGGGAACCATCCATCCCTACAGTTATGTTTTGATTCCAATCAGAATAATAATAACCTGTTGCACCAATTCCTCCTCCACTAATGTTGCTTGGTTTTTTAGCAACAGAATCCCTAACATTGAGAATAAATACTCCAGTATTCCCAATTATCACGACCAATAATAATGTTAAGACAAATTTCTTTTGGTTTTTTAAATTCAAATGATTTTTTCCTCCAGCAACCACCGGGTGAAAACATTCGTTCAGTCTATAAACTTAAGGTATGTTCTTTATTAAAAAAATTACCTTATTGAGGCAGTAAAAAAGAAATTTTGCAACCAACAAATTATTTTAATGTAAGTTCGAATGTAATATTAGATGAAGGACAAAGGTTTAAAAACACCCAAGTCTCAAAAAAAGATAAGAAACAAATAACAATAATTCGATACATAAATCGAAATTATGATCAAAAAGAATGAATGAATGATTAGCTAAGAAGAAAACTAGCTGAATCATCAAATTTCACGTTCACAAATCCTATTCAAGAAATAGGATATTATTACAAATAACAATTACTTGAAAAGTAACAATCAAAATAGATTATACCTTTCATATTATGTTTACAATAAATAATGAAAATAAGTTGAATGTAGGAAATTATTTCAAAGATAATTGTTACCTATTATCAGTCTTGAAATAAATACAAGATAGATATTGATGATAAATTACTTTCTTTTTGATCACGGAGAATATACTGAAAACGAACGAAATTCGAAAAAATTAATGTTTAGCTTTAATTTATATTAGACTCTCCTATTTTTCGATTTAATGTAACAATTTTGCGTTATTTGTTCAATCTAACCTAAAATGGAGGTATAGATTACATTGGCAGATAACAATCATAACAATAATAATCAGACATCAGAGGAATCTACGACTACAAAATATATGATCCATGCGGATTTCATGATTGATGGCGTAGTAGAAAAACCAGATGTTGTAGGTGCATTATTCGGTCAAACTGAAGGATTACTCTCAGATGACTTAGAATTACGAGAATTGCAAAAAAGCGGAAGGGTAGGAAGAATTCAAGTTAGCCTTTTAGTAAGAAGTGGAAAAACAAAAGGATCTATCTTCGTTCCTTCAAGCTTAGACAAAGTCGAAACATCAATTTTAGCTGCAGCAATTGAAACTGTTGATAGAATTGGTCCATGTAATGCAAATATTTCGATTAGAAAGATCGAAGATGTTCGTGAAGAAAAACGAAAGAAAATTATTGAACGAGCTTCTGATCTTTTAAAGAGATGGGATTCCCAAGTTTCTCAAGAATCTAGTGAAATTCATGATGAAGTAATTAAAGCTGCAAGAGTAGGTGGTATTATACAATTTGGTAATTTACCTGCTGGACCAGAATTAAATGACTCTGACACTATAATTGTTGTTGAAGGCAGAGCAGATATTAATGCTTGTTTGCGTGCAGGAGTAAGGAATACAATAGCAGTTGATGGAGCTAATGTTCCTAAAGTAGTAAGTGATTTAACTAGGAAAAAAACAACTATCGCTTTCTTAGATGGTGATCGTGGTGGAGATTTAATCTTAAAAGAATTACTAATGTATGGTTATATTGATTTTGTTGCTCGAGCTCCTGCTGGTAAAGAAGTGGAAGATTTAAAACCTAAAGAAATTGTAGAACAACTTAGCAAAAAACTTTCCATTGAACAAGCAGGTTTCATAACTGAAATACATGCAGATGAAATATTAGAAAAAGCTATCAAGAAAAAACAATCAAAAACTTCTGCTAAATCAATTACTACACCAGTAGCAACACCAACAATACAACAACCTCAATTACCAGTTAAAGAAACTGCTCAGAGAGGACCAGTAGCCAGAGGAGAATCTACAGCAAGAAACAGTAGATCTTCTCCAAGAGCTTCATCACAATACAGAGATGATCGCAGACCACAATCAAGAACTGGGAGTAGACCACAGCAAAGAGATGGTCGAAGACCACAAACGAGGGAAAGACGAGAATATATTCCTCGTGAAGCTGCTCCAAGAGTTCCAGACGAATTAATCGAATTTGTAAAAGAAATTGATGGAAAAGAAAAACAAGAGGGTATTTTTCTAGATGAAAAGCATAAAAAGCTAAAAACAATCCTTGTTTCAGATATTTATGATGAAATAAAGAAAACAAAAGATAAAGTCAACAAAGTCATTTTTGATGGAATTATAACTCAAAGATTGATTGATGTTTGCGAAGAAAAAGAAATAAATGTTCTAGTTGGAGCACGAATAGCTGAAATAGAAAAACCTTCTAACAAAGTAAAAGTCTTTATTTTTGCTTAAATTCTCTAAAATTACATAGGTTAATCTTGAATTAACCTTTTTTCTTATTTTTATTTGTTCAATATAATATATGGATAATCTGTTATTTTAAGAGATAAAAAAGTATTAATCTATTTGTGCTCGAAAAATGTTAAATGGGCAAGACAATCTTCCTGTAGAAACCATCAGATCAGAGAATTTTGAGAATAAGAATCAAGAAAACGAATTTGTGAGAGAAGAAACTGCTATTCGAATGAGAGATATTGAAGATACTTTTGATATTCCAATTCCAAAAGATCCTCTTAGACGTATCATTGGACAAGATTTTGCAATTAAGATTTCAAGAATGGCAGCTGCTCAAAGGAGAAATCTGTTATTAATTGGACCACCAGGAATTGGGAAATCAATGATAGCTCAAGCACTATCATTTCATCTAGGACAACCTACTGAAGAGATTTGGATTGTTCACAATCCTGAAAATCCTGAAAGACCTTTCTTTGAAGTTAAACAACTAAACGAAATACGTATGAGAATACAACAAAGATCAGTTAGTAATGAATATGGGGAATTAATACCACCACAAAAAGCTCCTTTTGATGTAGCAGTAAAACTTGGTTATGCTTGTGAAAATTGTAAGAATTTTTCAATTCCTGAAACGAGAATTTGCCCTCATTGTAATAAATCGAAAATAAAGAAAAACCAATCAAGATTTGGTGATTTACTTTCTTTATCACCATTTACAGCGAAAGCAACTGATGGTTCTAAAGTTTCAAAAGCTATTCAATTACCTGATGGTCGTGAGGAAATACTTCTTTTTGAAGAAGCAGGTAATCAAATTCGTATATTTGATCAAAAAGCAATTGAATTATCCCAAGCTAAGAAAGGACCAAATCCGATGAAGGTTTTGGTACCAATTCGCAGATCATTATTTGTTCAAGCTACTGGTGCTAGTATAACAGAGTTCTTAGGGGATTGTCTTCATGATCCATATGGAGGGCATCATAAATTAGGAACACCACCTTATAAGAGAGTTGTTGCTGGAGCTATTCATGAAGCTCATCAAGGTGTTTTATTTATCGATGAAATATCTCAATTGGGAAATTTGCAAAGATCATTACTCACAGCTATGCAAGAAAGAAGATTTCCAATTATTGGTCGAAATTCTCAAAGTTCAGGAGCATCTGTTAGAGTAGATAATGTTCCTTGTGATTTTGTACTGGTAGCAGCATGTAACCTTGCTGATTTACCAAGCATCTTACCACCTTTACGATCCAGAATTCAAGGTGATGGTTATGAGGTTCTACTAAAAACAACGATGCCAGATAATGAACCCAATAGATTAAAATTGATACAATTTATTTCACAAGAAATTTTGAGAGATAATAAGATACCAGCAATGGATCGCAAAGGAATTTTTGAAGTAATTAAATATGCTAGAATTATTGCAGAACAGATTGATAATGAAGAATCTTCACTTACCCTTAGATTACGAGAACTTGCTGGGCTTGTTAAAATCGCAGGAGATATAGCAATTATTAATCGAGAAGATAAAATATCGATAAAACATGTAAGAGCAGCAATTGAAATAGCAAAACCATTAGAAGATCAAATTATTCAAAAATATGGCTCATATGAAAATGCTATAAAAAGTGAAAAAAGAGGTTTTGGAATTAAAAAAGAAAAAGAGGAAAATTTACCTCAAAATCTGTGGAATGGATAGACTTGAGATACTATATACAAAATCTATTCATTTACTAATTTGTCCAAATTTTCAAGTGCTTCTTTTAGAATTTGAATTTCTTCTTCATTATTATAAACATAAATTGATGCTCTAGCAGTTCCCTCTCTTGGGAGGATATTTATTGAATAATGGAACGGATTTGTACAATGAGCTCCTGCTCGAACCATCAACTTATAATCCTCAATTTCTGTATCTAAGTAATTAGCAATATCACCAGCAGTATCAATATTTTTCAACTGAAATGATACCAAACCACTTCTTTGATTATAATCTTTGGGACCGATTATTTTAATATTTGAGATGCTCTCAAGTGCTTTATGTAATTTTTCTGTTAGTACCTTTTCTCGCGCTTCTATATTTTCCATTCCGAGCTTATCTAAATAATCAACTGCTGCACCTGCGCCAATTTCTCCAGCATAATTTTGTAAACCTGCTTCGAACTTATGAGGTGGTTCTAAATATTCAGGAATAATTACACCATTTTCAAGACGAACATCTTTGATTGTATCACCACCAACTAGGAAAGAGTCCATTTCTTTTAGCAAGTGTTCTTTACCATAAAGAAATCCCATACCAGTGGGACCAAGTGCTTTATGCATACTAACTGCGGAGAAATCGAGATCAGAATGTTGATAATCAATTTTTTTATGAGGAAAATATTGAGCATCATCACCAACTACTAAAGTTCCATGATCATGAGCTATTTTTATAATTTCTTCTAATGGAGCAGTAGTACCAGTTACATTTGAAATATGAACTATTGACACTAAACGAGTATTCTTATTTATTGCTTTTTCAAAATCCTCTATATTAAACAAACCTTCTTCGTTAGCTTCTATTATTTTTAATTTTAATCCTTTTCTATTGACTACTTTATGAAATGGTAAGATACCACTATGATGTTCTAAATTAGTAGAAATAATTTCTTGTCCTTTTTCGAAATGTAAGGAGTGAGCAACAATATTTAATGCTTCAGTGGCATTTCTAACCCAAATAATCTCATTTGTACTTCTTGCATTCACATGTTTAGCAATTTTTTCTCGAGCATCATCTCTCAATTCAGTTGTTTCTCGAGCAAGAGAATGTATTGAACGCCCACCACAGGCACCTAGATTTCTGTAATAATAACAGCATGCATCAATCACTTGGTTTGGTTTTAAAGCCATACAAGCACTATCTAAATAAATAATTGATTTACCATCGATTTTTCTTTTTAATGTTGGGAAATCTTCTCTTACTTTTTTCCAGTCGACCATATAATTCACCATTTTAGGAAAATACCACTTTTAACAGAAGATAATTTCTTGCTAAAACTCACGAATCTTTTGAAAAAGTTTTCTATTTGTGGAACTTTTTTATTTTAAGAAATCAATATAATGATTAGTAGAATAATTAATCAGTGCTTAAGATGATAAAAGAAATTTCCAATTGCAATATTTGTGGTGGAGTTTTTCCTCGAGATGAAATGATAGCGTATACTTTCCCAAATGGAGTGAAATTAGTTTGTAGGAGATGCTATAATCAATTACCTCCAGATCCAATGAAAAGAATCCCTTATCCTGGTAAAGAAAGAAAGCCAACAGATGATTTTTTCCCACCAGTTGAATAATAAAATACTAATCAGTAAATAATGGTGAAACCATATTAAAAATTGCAGTTAATTTATCATTTCTAGGAAATTGTATATGTAAACCTTTCAATTCCATAACTAGAGATTGCCATTCCAAATTCTGCTCTTTTGTAGCACCTTCAATGATAAGATTTGATATTGCACGAGCAATTTCAATTTGAATGCTTTCAACATAAGTATAACGATTAAATAAATCTCTTAATTTTGATAATGTTTGTTCTATTAATTGCGAATCTTGTATTTGATTAGCAAAGATTAAAATTCTTCTAATTGATCTTGCATAGAATTCTTGAATGTCCAAATCATCAGGAAATTCTTGACGAATGGCTTCAATTTCTTTTTGAAGAGCATATGCTTCATCAATTTTGTTTATCTGTAAATACCATCTTATTGCTAGATTTAATCCTTTAACCAATTGTGTCTGAATGCTTGAGTAATTAGAATATCCATATGATAGTTGTTTCAGTTTTTCTAGGTAAATGCTCATTTCAAGATAAAGCTGCTTTTTACCATATCCACTGACGACATTCACTAAACTTTTTGCCAATAATTCCTGAAAAGCTAAATCCTCTGGATCATCTTCTGCCCATTCAGTTAATTCGTGATAAAGAGATAATATTTTATCAAATTCTTCCATCTCGCCATAAGCCAATATAGCATCAACATAAGCTTTCCCTAGTCTAATTACGACTTCTCTATCATCTGTCTTAATTGTATAATCTCTCAAAATCTCAAGTTGTTCTTCCATTTCTTCAATTTTTCCATATTTTCCAAGCATTCGTATAGTATTGACTAAAGCTTTAGAATAACTCAATATTATTTCTTGATTTTCTGGAAAAATAGATACAAGATTTTCTGATTCCGATAATAATCCAAAAGCTTCTTCAAAAGAATCAGTTATTTCACTTAGCAGAAAAATAGCATTTACAATTGCTTTTGAATAGTATTCAAAAAGTATTACTATTGTTGGATTATCATTGCATAAGGTTGAGAGCTCTTTTACAATATTACTCATCACTTTAATCTTACCAATATGAGAGATTTCTCGAGTTAGATTAAATAATCCACGAGCTAATTGAATTTTTATTTGTTCATCTTCTGGAAATCTTCTAACAATTTTTCCAATACGAGTAATGTAAGAGACCATAAAACCAGTTTCCCAAAAAACTCCTGCCCATGCTGCTGCTTTAAATACGCCATTAATAACCAATATTTGAATATCTTTATTATAGCTTAATTCATCTCCAAGTGAAACAAGATCCCTTGTAAACCTCGTTATGGCATCTAAATCTTCCATTACACCTGATAAATCCAATGCTATTCTTAAGCCATTTGCATAAATAATCTTCAGATCAATTTCATCAAAATCTTTCATTAATTTTGCCAATTCATCCAAAATTGATATCATTTTTTCATAATCTTCAGCTTCCCCAAACCATTTCACAGCATTTACTAATCCTTCTGAATAATCTTTTATGATTTCGTCATGAGAATCTGTATTTAGTGAAAAAATCGTTCTCATGTCATTTAATGATCTTGTTAGTGCAGAAAATTCTTGCATATCACCATAACAACTTATTTCTTCAGCTATTCCTTTAATTAGAATACTAGCAAAAAGTCCTTTAGATTCCTCAATCGGTAAAAGACCTCTTAAAAGATCTCCAAATTCAACAGTTTTTTCATAATTCCAATCCCCACCAAATGCTGTTAAGGCAATAATAATTGCATCAGCAGTTGAAGTTCGTAAAATAATATTTTCAGCATTTTCCAATGCAAGATTAATTAAAAAATTAACATAACCTTCTAGGATTTCCAAATTATCAATATTACCTAGAATATTTAATGCTTGTAAAATTGCATCAGCTATAGCTGCAGTATGATCTTCATTTGAGAGATTTTCTTGTAAAAAAACAGTTAACTTAGTTGTTATAAAATTCAGAATTTCCTCATCACTATTTTCTTCCTGAGATTGTAAAGCAATTAGATAACCTTCTATAAGAGAGAAAAACAGATTATCATAATGCTTCTGGTTTTTCTTAACAACTTGCTCTAATAATTTTAAGCATTCTTTAGTAGCTTCAAAATTATTGGAAGAACTAAATTCTTCAATTTTTTCAAAAAGATAGTTTATTTGTTCAGTTGGTTCATCATGTGGTAATGAAAGATTTATTTGATTATTTTCATCTTCCTCCTCGTCGGATGAGAATTCGTTTTTATTTTCAGTATTCTCTTCTCTTACCATTGAAATCTCTCTTCTATTATAGAGTTCCTATACATAATCATTAAAAATTTTTTAGGTAGATGATAACAAATATTAAAATTAGAAAAATTAGGAAAAGGAAAAACAAACTTATTTTCCTTTTCGGTTATTTGCTCCTTCAACAGTTAATCTAAAAATAAAACAGTAAATTCCACCAATAACTAATAGAAGACCACCAGTTGTGAAAGAACCTAATCCTAAAAACATCAGAATTAATCCTGTTATTGCTACATCAATTTTAGTCATAATATTATAAAATACTTGAGTGAAGATTTTCAAACCAGCTAATAGTGCAATTATTCCTACTAGGATATTCAATATTCCTCCTAAAATGAAAGGCCAATTAGTAGATGATCCTGCAGGAACAAAATCAAATAAACCAAATCCATCTAAGAAATACATTGAAGAACCTTCAACGAATTTAATTATGAATCCAATTATTGCATTGAATATTATTAAATTACCACCAATGAAGAAGAAGAAAAATCCCCAATCTTCTGTTTTATTTATTTCTAACATCACATTTCACCTGATAATTATTGTCATTTAGTAATCTTTTCCTATAATCAAGTGAGTTATTAATTATTAAAAAAATTTTCTAATAAAAATATGAAGTAAGGATAAATTACAGAGTTCCATAAGTTTCAATTATTGCTCCAGCAATGATTTTTGCAGCTTTGATTAAATCATCTATTGGTACAAACTCATTCGCTTGATGGAGAACAGAAGTAGAACCACCACCTATAATAGCAAAAGGAATATCTTTTGGTGGTATAAGTGCAGCTGCATCTGTACCATAAGTTAATCCTATCGGTTTAGAAGGGAATTTTGTGATTTCTTTTGACCATTTTAAAAGCTTCTTTATAATAAGTTCGTCACGTTTAGTACTCAAAGCTGGTATAGAGTGTATAATTTCATGAGAGAAACTATAAGGATATTTTTTAGATAAATCCTTTAGTAAATTAGAAATTTGTTTGTTAAAATTTTGAAAATCTATTTCAGGTATAAGTCTAAAGTCACAATCAATGTAGCATTCATCTGGAACAACATTAATTTTAGATCCTCCTTGAATAATCCCTATGTTTAGAGTTGAAGGACCCAATAACTCATGAGATATTTCAGGTAAGACCTTTTTTATTTGATTAATTCCTAAACAAGCTCCTTCAATAGCATTTATCCCTTCTTCTGGCATGCTTCCATGTGCAGCTTTTCCTTTTATTTTAATTCGAATCCAGAAGGGGCCTTTTTCAGCTATCCCAACTTTCAAATTTGTTGCTTCAGTAATTATTAAACAATCAGCTTTTTCCATTACACCCATTTTCTGTAAATGAAAAGCACCATTCATTCCTACTTCTTCATCAGCGGTACCAACAAACACTAATCTATGTTTTAGAGTAATACCAGAGCGCTTTATTAATTCCATTACAGCAAGAAGCGAAGCTACTCCTCCTTTCATATCAACTGAACCTCGACCATAAATTAAACCATCTTCTTCAGTTGCTTGAAGTGGAGGATATTTCCAATTTGATATATCACCAGAAGGAACCGTATCTAAATGTCCACTTAAAATAATATCTCGTTCTCCTTTTCCATAATAAATAACAATATTGTATCTTTCATCATCTATGGGAAAAATCTTTGTTTGAAAACCCAATTCATAACTTTTTTTTTCAAGATATTCAACAATATGTTTAGTCTTACCAGGCGGATTTTGACTATCCATTGATACTAATTTTTTTGTTAATTCAATAATCAAGTCAGAATCTATTTTCTCAATTAGTTCTTCTATATTCATTAAATCCACAATTTTCATTAGACTAATAGCTTTTAAAATTGTTCTTAAATAAATAGAAATAATAGGAAAAAATGAAAAATTATGAAGTTATTTATTTTATACAATTGGAGTTAGTTTATTATAAGTTTGAACAAGAGCTTCTAGTATGTCTTTTTCCACCATTGATTCCCAAATAGTTCCAAATATTTGTATAACATCTTGAATTCCTTGTATAATATAAGGATCAGGATCATTCGGACGTATTCTTAAAGTTTCAAATAAAGTTCTTTTTAAATAAATACAAGCAGCATCAACTATTAGAGATAATTTCTCTACATTAGATTCCGTTATAGCTTTAAGTTTTTCATGCTCAAAAAGTGAAGTATTAAGAAGAAAACTTCTTCCAACTTCTTGGACTAGTATTCTATAAATTTCCAAATCTTCAAGATTAGCAGAAATAACAATTTTTTCTGCTAGAAGGTTTGTAGCTATTGTAGTAGTTGGTTCAACTAGTAATGCTATAAATTCATTGTATGGGTATTCTATTCCTAAAACTTTTTGCCATGAATTAATAATATTGATTGGTTTAATAATCATATTAACATCTTCAGTTTTTTTCATAAGCTTAGGTAAAGCTTTTTTCTCCCAGTAATCTGAATAGAATCTTTCCCAAACACCACTTAGAACCTGTTGGAATTGTGTGATAACTTCTTTTATTATTTCTTTATGCTCGTTCAAACGTTTAAAATGATTGTCAAAAATTTCTTTTGGAGCATAAATTGGTAATCCATCAAATAACTCTGGATAGCTAATAATTAAACTATCAATTGAACCTTCTTCTACTGCTTCTGAAATTTTATCAAAAGAATCTAAAATCATTTCAACATCTTCTGCTGGTATGTAGCTCGGAATTTGGAATAATATCGCATAAAGTTCAGTATTGCATCCCAATGCCATACATTTTTTAGCATTATTTTGCCATAATTCATATTCTTCTTCCAGCAAAGTAAAATGATGTTTCATCCCATAATTTGTATCATAAAATGAACCTTCTACCTCTAAACAAGAGAAAATATGCATTAGTAAATTAGGTGTTAATGAAGTTGATACTTGAATTTTTTTAATCAAAGACGATACACCACTCTTATAATCTCAATTATATCTCAACATAATATTTTTTCTATAATAAAGAATTTATGTCCTCTTTTCCAATTAAAAAGTGAATTTTAAGATAAAAGAAATTTAAACTCAAATATTTTATTGACTACTGGGAGTATATGATAAAATCTCATTTGTTTCTACACTAATGATTGCAATTTTAGTTTCCTTTGGTAATAATTGTAAATGATTATTAATACATTTTGAATGAACTTTTCTCCTATCACTAAACTCTTTATCAACTAAAATAATCATACAATCTTCTTCATTGAATCTAAAACCACACAAATAACATTGATCAGCAGCATCGGATTTTTCCAATAATGGAATTTTTTGATCAGTTACTACTAATCCGAAAATTTTTTGTTGAGCCATGCCTTTATATCATTCCCATTTACAAATTGTGTATCTTTTAAATCATCTTTTTTGTTTTTGTAACTTTCGGTTTTGACAAAAGAGAAAGAAAAATTGTAATAATTAATAAAATACTACTTGTTTGTAATTTATGAAATAATACTAATAAATAGTTAACAACATTTAGTGATATTGTAATAACAATATAATAAAGCGATTGAAAATGTCCGAAGCAAATATCAAAACCTCCCAAAAAATGGAACGAAACCTCCCCTTACTTTTAAAAAATATGAAAAAAGCTTTTGGACAAAATATCAAAGGTCCAGTTTTTCAAAGGGAGCGAGAATTTAAAGCTAGTATAAAATATAATTTTCTCTCAGATTTGGTTAAATTTCTCTTTATTAGAGGAGT
>Ga0307376_10001335_pt1 | contig 27099 bp, 19 predicted proteins | sample TR2MG_FD_202536 | JGI IMG/M metagenome (GOLD analysis project Ga0307376, IMG submission 202536) | Soil microbial communities from Risofladan, Vaasa, Finland - TR-2 | ecosystem: Environmental > Terrestrial > Soil > Coastal area > Acid sulfate soil | place: Finland: Risofladan, Vaasa | collected...
ACGCGATGCGCTCCGGACAGGTTATGATTCTCGAAGGCGAAGAGAAAGGCGGCAACACGGCGACCGAAGAGTTTTTCGATGTACTCAGCGCCGATTTCGAACGCCTCGACGCCGAGACGCAGGCGCTTAACGAACATCACCGCACGTTCCCCGGTTTGCACGACCGGTGGCAAATATTGAGGAAAAAATGATTGAGGCACCCCTTAGTACTCCACCGCAAGCCTACATGGACATCATCAGTCCGCTGATCGACAAAGCGCGGGAACTTCTGGAGGCCGGTGAAAAACTTCAGGCGTTCGCCTTCGTTGGCAACCTGACCACCAAGGAAGTCATCCCAGTGATGATTCAGCCGGGAAGCATCGAGGACAAAGACCAGTCTGCGCGGGAGATCCAGTCAGCGGCGTTGGCATTGGAGGCTGATTTTGTGTTCGCGATCATGGAAGCATGGACGCTTCGGCCAGACAAAATGCGCCAAATGAATGCGATCCTCGACAAGTTCGGAAGCATAAGCGCCTCGCCCTATGCGATAGATACGTGCTCGTTTATGTTGGAAACGAGGCATGGGGTGTGGGCCGCACAACCGCAGATCAGGCCCAAGGGAATTTCAAAGAAGAAACGGACAATTGGGGTAGTCGAGTTCCGCTATTTCACGGAAGCTGAAGGCCGATTTGCACACCTGCTACCCAAGAAGGAAGGCGACGAGCCACCGACGACTTTACATTGATTCACTGCAGGATGCGCCGATGGGGATGGGTGGTCTATTGGAACACTGGCATGGCCCTGAAGGTTGGGCTCATAGGACACCGAAGTTTCTCTGGGGTGGCCTAGGCCACCAGGGCGGTCGTAAAACATCACGACATGCTTGATCTCGATGGGTGTCTGGTGCGATTCACTTCGCAACCAACTGAATGAGGAAACGGGTGCGGTGAGGTTTGCAAGAAACAAGGTGGCATGGCTTTATGCTTTATGCTTCGTAGTATCGCAACCAGATTGCGATGATTTTATTTTGCCCTTGACTCACGGCCGGCTAATGGGCGTCCACTATTCCATATAGTGCCATGGAAATTGAGCTAACAAACCAAGGGAAGGTATGATTTGCAATATTTGGCTCGACAAAAAATATTTCCCCTGCCTGTGCGGCCGTTAAATATAGTAGTGCATCCATAACGTTTATTTTCTAATTAGGGATAACCCCAATGGCGTTGGCAAAAATGATAAAGCAACATCGACTATCAATACCCATCATCACCCGCTCACGCGTTTCCGCCCATTCCATATTTTACGAGCAGCCTCTCTCCCATAAAAACGTGAACTGGCGTATGGATCATGAGCACCACAGTAAATATGTAGATTGTTTGGATTAGGGGAGCCTCGATGATCGGCAGGAGCAATGAATAATTCGGAATTATCGGCGGTTGCGGCGCAACCATCGATATGTTCGCATCGACGTCGCATGGCAAGCAAACGCACGGTCCAGAATGGATGTGGTAACTCGTGCCAAGTGTGTTCTCCAAGGCGAAACGTCGCGCGGGGCGCGCGTGCTCCCGCATCATATATGGATGTTCGAGCCCCCTTGCTTTTATTGCACCACCCGCACGCCAGTGCTAGATTATTCGCTCCACCACCGCCTGCCGCCACGGGAACGATATGTTCGACTTCAATGCTTACGTCTCGCTGATATAGACCGCGCGGCCGAAGAATATCAACGAACTGTGGCGTCACAACCTCATTGCGGGTTGCCTTAAGTAGAAATTTGTCGATGGCCGCCTGTGAAAATGCGAAGCCACACATCCAGCACCGAGGAGCGCCAATGGCGCTATCGATTAGCTCCCTCTTTTGTTCCTTGGAGGCATTTATTCTCATTATTTGCCGATGCCGATCAACTTCGGCCATAACGTGTTTTGTTATACGTTTTGCAAGCTCTCCTCGCTCATCCTGAGGCTCATTGGCATACAAATTGTCGATTCTTGCCTTTGTGTCTACGAATACATCGAGGATGGTTTTTGATTCGTCGATATAGCACAGCGGGTTGCAAAGCCCTTCGATAAACCACCGGAACCATAATGCATAAGCGTCCGCCCTTAAGACAATATCGTTCCTTTTAAGCATCGACTCTGGAGGAGGGGTTTTTGAGAGCGCAAGGATGTCGTCTTGCCGCCACATACTTGATGGATCGTGAGACGTATCTGCAACATATTGGGAAACCCTTGCCAAAGACATGTTGAGTTAACCTTCTTTGTAAATGGTCGAGAATAGTTTTACATCCGGCAGTCGCTTGGGATCTCGTCGGTAGTCACACCAAAGTTTTGACCACTGTTTCCTTGACCCAGCGGAATCCTTCTTGACGCCGGAAAGCCTCCAATTCCTTGCGAAATAGTTTCGGTCTACATCGAGCAACCATTCCTCCACAAGACCCTTAACCTCTTCCGTAGAGTTGATGGGCCGTCGCGCATCAGAGATAAAGGCGAAAAAATCCGTGGCTAGTGTCAACAATGATGGCTTATTGAAGAGATTAGAGGTTCTGGGACGCCCCCAATAGTTGGGAGCTTCTGGTAAAGTCGTATTTCCTAGAATGTCGCGCACAGAGCTCCAGAAAGCAATGAACACATCCTTCCATGGTCCATCAGGGTCGCTCCAAACAGAGTATGCATTTTCATTAGCATTCACATTCGTGATCTTTGACATCGGAAGGTAACGACGTTTCCATGCGTCTGCGAAGTCAACTTTGCCGTCGTGAAAGTAACGGGCACCTTTCAGATCTCTAAAAATATCAACAAGTTTAACAAGGACGGTCCACGGGAGTAGTTCCACTCCTTCGCTTTCCAGGCCACGAGTAACAAGCGATTCAAATGGACTAGCCTGATTGCGCACAAAGAAACTTATGGCACGCGAGTTTCTCAATGGAATGCCAGCATTTTCGAGTCGTCCGGCGATTGGTTCCAACTCGGCATCCGAAAGGCTGGTCGATATTATGGTTGCCAATAGGGCAGGACGAACCGGGGTTGCCTTCTGGTTAACTACGACGAACTGAAAAACGTGCTCGCCAGGGTTGGCGTCAAGTAACATTGAAATCGGTAGGCGTCGAGCGCGTTCAACCAAAAGAGTTTTTTGAACAGTATCAGTCTCGGCACCTGCCGCTATAAGTTCGGCCATTCTAGTCAAAATTTGCGGATCAGAATCAATGGATGTGCGTGCCGCTTGTAAAGCACCCAGCAAACGATGCTGTCCGTCCACAAGTATCACTGGGCGAAGGAAAGCCTCGACCGCATCTCGTCCGAAGCCAACGAATTCGTCCCCCTGAAACTGTTGACCCAAACGTCCAAGAAGTACCTCTCTTGCCTTAAGTTCAGCCCAAAAATCGGCAATATGGGATTCCTCAAACAACGCCTCTTCGGCTGATTGGTTTAAATCTGCAGTCTCAATCGTTGGTTCGTCAGAGCTATCTTCAGCATTATCCTCTTCGCCGTAATCGTCGGTAGCATCTGATGGGAATACGGTTTCACTCTGATCCCTCAAGCGTCTAATAAGTGCGTCTGGTGCCTCACGACCAACCAGCTCGGGAACTCGTTGTTCGAGCGCTTCGCGGGCATCTCTAAAGAGGTCTCCCAGTGACTGCAAATCCCTTGCTTTGACTTTAATCGTCAATGTGCCGACTATGGCGTGAGCCTCTTCATTGGGCTCAACTGAGAGAGATGTAAAACTGACATCGATTCCGATGTTCTGTCTGATTGCGCACAAAAGTGGATTGTGGATTACATTGTGGGGCTCGCTATAGAACTTCGCGATTTGATTTACCCTATCAGGATTATCGTCACGTTGGAATCCTAGAGTTTCGCCGTCAATGATTCGCGTTTTTCTGGGAATCCCAACCCATTCGTCAATTTCAACCGCCGAAGCGGAAAACAAAACTAACGGCGGAGCCCCCGATCCCTGTCTGACCAGTAGGGCTGGATAAGTAAAAGTTTTCTCGTTCATTTTTCACCACCAAAACGTTATTCGTTATACAGCTAAGCATTAAAGTGTCAAGTTCGCACTCGTTATTCTAACGTGATACGAGCCTGCAATTCCCAGAACGCCAGATCGCGGATCTTCTGGAACCTCTTGTTGCCATCGATGAAGATACTGCAGTGCTTTTCCAGTTTGCGGACGCTCTCCATCAAGGTTTCCTGCTCGGACCTGTCGTCGGTGTTGAATATCGACTTGATGTCCGCGTTTTTGATTTCGGATACCCGATGTATGACCCATGTCAGCACGTAGCTCGCGTAATTATTCTCCCCAGTTTTGAAATGGGTGATGTCCTGGGTGGAGAGGATGACCCCGACGCCATATTCGCGCCCCTCTTTGAGTATCTTCCTAAGCGCAGAAAAATCTTGCGACATGAAGTTGTCCGCCTCGTCCACGAAGATCATCTTGGTGATCTGGCGGAAATCCCCCTCGACGGTGGGCTTCCCCTTCTTCTGCATCTGGCAGTAGAACAGGTCTAGGGTAAGGGCAACGACGAGGTTCTGTATCTGTATGGAATATCCTGCCAGCTCGATGACTGTCACCTGTCCGACGAGGTCGTAGAGGCTGGTTACCTTCAGTGGGTCGCTCTCAAAAATTTCGTAACTGGCCAAGCTATCCAGCGCCGCGTAGAGCGAATCCTCCTCGACTCTCTCCTGGTTCACGAACAGGTCCCAGACGTTCTGGATCGTAGGTGCTGGCCTGCTCCAAGTGGATGCGTCGGATCTGCTGATTCCCGCGAGCTCGTATGCGTCGAGGATGAGCCGGCGAAGTCGCAACTGCTGTTTTTGCCCAAGGCCGAACGCCCTCGCCATGGTTTCCGCAAATCCCGTGGCGGTGTGGACGGGCAACATCGGCATGTCGCCATATATGCTCAGGGGATTGTAAGGCAATCCGTGCAAGCGATATTTCTTCGCCCCCGTGGCCTCTATGAAGGCATCGTCGACATAGTCGGATTTGTAATCGAATATGAGCATCCCGATGGATAGCCCCCCCACATTGTTCGACTGGTTGCGGACGAGCTGTGCGATGACCGATTTGGTGAACTGGGTTTTGCCCGTGCCCATGGTGCCGATGATGCCAGTATTAGTGTTCATGAACTTCGCAGTATTGGTCGGCTCCCAGTAGAGCGGGGTATTGCGTAGCACCTCGTGTCCGAACAGAACTTTCAACGGTAGGGCTGGGGCACTTTGCACGATGGATATCTTTGTAGCCATTTCTGTGGGCGCGGCGCTGGTCGGCGGTGCCGTTTCGGTCGTGGCCTGAGGTTCGGCTTCCGCCACTTCGGCTGGGACGGCCGCTACAAGCTCGGGGCGCAGACGATGCTGTTTGGGAACGTGGAGGGTTGCCACCAGGTCGTCGAGTTCGGCGGTAGTCTTCGCGTTGATGAGCGAATCGAGCAATCCGAAGGGCAACTGCACCTGTAGGATATTGGAATCGGTCAGATTGTAATCGGGCTCGAAGCAGCTGTCGTTTTCGACGTGAGCCACGACGAATCCAGAGGCGTAGTTATCCAGATCGGCCATCTGGTATTGGCCCCTCAGCCACCATTCGCGCCTTGCCATCAGTTCGCTCAAGTTGTTATCGGACAGAACCTGGTAGAGGCGCAATTTTTCGACCTGCATCAGGACCTGCCTGACGAAGAGTCCCCGATAGAGCGTTGATGCCAGCGTTTGGGGCCCCAATACCTCTTCGGTCAGATACCGTTTCAGCTCGGTTGCCTGTTTTCCTGCATAGGCAAAATCGGGTCTGGCGCCGGTCTTTACCTCCAGTGGGAGCAGGTAGAGTTTGCAGCCCTTGAATCCGACGAAAAGGACGTCGTCCGAGATGGCACCTTTGCGATATCCCTGGACGTGGCGCGAGAATTCGCTATCGCTCATCTTGAGGCCCACATTGCCCGATACCCTGAGCATTTCTGCTACAGACAGGGGGATCCAGGTGATGTCCGAATCGCGCAGGAGGGAGCTCACGAACTTGTATGCCCCGATGATGCCATTTTTTTCCTTGCGCTCGTTGGCGTTGGCGGTGAGCATCTTGAGCAGCCACTCCCCGTTGAATGCGTTGAATTCGGAGAGCAGGTTGTCGCTCTTGAGCAGGCTCTTGAACAGATCAACCTGTTTGGTCACGGTGATGGCATCGTAGCCAGCAGCACTCGTGTATTGGTCGGAATAGTGGATCAGCACCACATCCTGCTGGTTGGCAAAAAAGTCGAGAGTTACCTTGGGGTCGATGATGGTCGTCCACAAGGCGCTGTCGTAGGAGCGTTCCATCAGCTCTTTGAACTCGGTTCCGACGGCAAGGCCGATACCCATCCCGAGATTGTGCGCGTTGCTCTGCCTTGCGGGCTGGAACAGGGTTCCGATGAGACGGGCCAATCTCAGCGGCTGATGCTGTTCGAATTGGACTCCGCGCAATCCGAAGGCGGTAAAGTATGACGTTTCTTTGGTCTCGGACGCTTCGCCCGCGATGAGGCCGTCGCACAGGACTCCGCTGGCCGCCTCTTCGATATTTACCGCCCGGCAATCCACCGGGGCATTGTTGGAGAAGAAGGCTAGATGTGCATAGGCGAGTGGCTCGCCGGGTTTCGGCGTCATGAACTTGCTGTAGGTCAGACGGCTTCGCACGAGATCGATGAGCATGTCGGCATCCGCACGGATATCCCCAGAAGTCAGGCCGAGCCACGATTTGAGCTCGTCGTAGGATGCCGTCTCGGCAAAGCGGTCGAAATCGTTGTAGAGAAGGGCGTCATCGTAGAAGTTGACGTGGATGGAGCTCGCACGCTCTTTGTTTATTTTGAAGTGGTCGACCAGCCCCAAAAATAGCTCGCCGGCCTCGGCCTGATGGATCGCGTTGATGATGAGAGCGCTGCGGGTCGCCGTCTTGAATAACCTCGCATAGGCTTGGGTGAACTCGGCCAATTTGTCCTTGACCAGACGTTGGACGTAGCTGTGGCTGGCCTGCTTCTGGGGCACCAGCTCCAGCCAGAAAGAGTTCTCCCTGACCGGCACCACATGGGAAAAATCGGATTCGGTGCTGTAGACAAACGGCAACAATCCGGATGCGACCAGCCGCTCGCGAGTGACCGCTGGCAGTTCCCCGAAGGAGCCCGACTCGTCCACCTCGATCTGGCGGACCAGGTCGAGGTGATAGGCCAGAACGAGGGGGTGCAACGGCGAAATGCGTTCCTTTCCTTCGAGAAAATACATGCCGATGCGAAGCAATCGCTTATGGTCCTGGCCCAACACCTCGTTGCGCGGAATGGCCTGCAATGCCGTTTCGTAGGCGTCGACCACGTTCTGAGTCAGGGTCCGGTAGACTTCCCCCCAGGCAGCTAGGCTCGGCAACGTTTTATATTTGGCGAGGTAGTCGAACAATGTCTTGTAGGCGAAGTGGAGCGGTTCGCAAAACGCCTGGATATCGGAAAGATGGATATTGGCGTTCGTCCCGACGAACAACAGCTCTTCATCCACCAGCCTCGCCTCAGCCATGAGCATCTGCTTGCGTGGTCCGACCACGCTTATTTCCGAGTTGTCGATGACGATCTTGCTCTTTGCGCGATTGAACTCGGCGTTGTAATCGTCGGAAAACAGTTTGCCGAAGCGGTCCTTGTCGAACAGTAGCGGAACGGTCACCCCCTCTTCGGCTGCGGGGCCCTCCACGTTAAGGCGCAGGGTGTGTTGGCCCGATTGCAAGGAGAAATGGATCATCTCGGTCTGGTTTGCCAGGTGCTCGAAATCGACGGAGGAGAATCGCTGGCAATCGACGCATTCGTCTCCTTCGTCGAGGTGGATCGTCTCGCCAGCGACCGGCTGGATCTGCAGGTGGTTTTCTTCCATCAACAGCGTGAGCCATCCGTGGCGGGGATCTACGCGGAAGCGATTTTTGATTTCTTCCAGATAGAAATGTCCCTGCTCGACTAGGAGGCAACGGAACTTGTAGTCTTCGGCCCGATTGTCCCGTTTCAGCTCGACGCTCGCGAAGGTGACCTGTCCGTCGAAGGGCAGCGTGACGTTGGCGCGACAACGCTTTCCTCCGGCGCGGCTGACATCGATCTGCGCCGTTTTCTCCAGCGTCTTGTTGTGCGCGATCCTTATCTGATCCGTCTCCAGATCGCTTCCGGTGAAGATGAGTTTGATGGTAACCAGCGACTGCCCTGTGGGCACCTCGATCAGAAGGCCCAGTTCTTTCTGGCCGGCTTTCGTCTGGCTTTTTGCCCGCTGATGGAAAGCGCATCCGGCCACATCTACCTCTTCGAGCTCCATCTTCTGCTCTTGGTTGGCCCTAGCCTCGTCCAGATATGACTGATAGTCGAGCCCGCTCCAATCGTTGTGCTCGATGAAGTGTTCGCGGATGAATTTGGAGCTATAGTCTTTCAGTATATTTTCGTATTGGTCCGAATAGTGCTCGACGGCGAACTCGATCTCGCGGCGCATGGAGCGGTTCTCTTCCAGACGTCTCCGTATCTGCGAGACTTGTCCTCTCATATTGAGGATGATGGGGTCGTTGAATAGGCCAAGCTCGCCGAACTCCAGCACACCCTCTGTCAGGGTTTTGAATAGGGGGGCGAAACCGAAGACGGTGGCATCTTCTTCGGTGATGATGGCGAGCTGATCTTTGAGCAGGCACCTGGAAAGTTCGCGCCCCTCCACCCGCTGGTCTATCAGTATTTCCAGCTTCTTTTCGAGAATCTTCGGATGCCAGATGGCGCCTTCGGCACCAGCGTCCTTCGCGCTGTTTATAAGCGTATCGAGCAGGCTGTTGTGGATGATGAGCAGGGCCGCCTGGGAAAATTGGTGGTCGCGCCCCGCGACTTTGTCGCGTAGAAAGGAGATGTAGTTCTCGGTAAACCCGTTCTCTCCCTGTTCTCCGTGCAGGACGGGTATGAGGCTGACACCATTGCATAGAACGAAAGGCAGGTGAACGCCGTCGATCTCGATGGTCTGCGCATCCGATTTATCCAGAAATGCCTGGTAGAGGCTAAGCGCGTTGTCGGCATCGGGCGATTTGAATTGGTAGCGAAAACCCGGACGGATATCCGGGGTGGCCCATTCCAGGAAGCGCTCGGCTAGGAAGCTCTCATACGGTCTTGCGGACATAGACGGCATCTCCACTATCACTCATTCTTTCAACGTTGCCCATTCGCTCGTAAAAGCCGACCAGAACCTGTTGGGTCTGTCCGTCCAGGTAGAATCCTCTGCGATTGAATTCGTCCATCAGTTCGTGAAGGCGCAGTTTTTCCTTTAAGCCTATCGCTAGATTGGTGAGAAGAAGGAGCTGGTCCTGGTTTAGCACCAGCACTCTCCCGGCCCGCCCGCGAGTCTGGATGAAATCTCCACATATCTGTTTTTCGAGTTCCTTGGTGTATTTTTCGTTTATCTCGCTGCGCGTGGTCTTGCTCACATTGAACTGCTCGATGGCGAGACCTATCATGTTTTCGAACGCAGTCTCGACTGTGTCCGCATGGCCTCGATTGTCCAGTTTTCTGTTATCTGCAAAGGCATCGAGATATCCGTTCAATACTTGCAGGACTTGGTTCTTATCGTGATACCTAACAGAGTCTTTGAAAATCTGCCAAAGGGGGCGCTTGAAATCTTTGTGTTGTATGGCTTCGAGGGCCGAAAGTATGGGAAACAGGCTCTCGCTGAACTTGGCAAACATCTTGTAGCCGTGGTGGACGTTGATTCGCTCGGTGCTGGCCTTTTCCGTGTCGAGGATGAAATATAGTGGCTTGCTGGTTGGCTCGCCATTCTTCCAGGCCCCGATGTTCAATGCCATCTGCGAGCAGTAGCTGAAGGCGTAAAGACGGAGTGTGTTGGTCAGCTCCCGAAGCAGATACTTGGGGCGCGTGGATAAAAAGTTGATGTCTTCCTGGAATGATCCGGCGATATATGGCAGATACGGCTGTTCGACAGCGTCGTAGCTGGCGGCGTCGGACAGCTTTCGTTGGAGGACGAGAAGCATCTGGCTCTCTATGAAATTGAGCTTGTCGTTAACGTCTTCCATCTGGTTGGAACCACCGAGCAATCCCAAAAAAAGCTCCCCCATGCGCACGTTCGAGGCGCGCAGTTCTGTTTTTCCCGAGCCTTTTCGTTGGGCCTTGAACAACAGGAAGAGAGGGGAGATATCGAAAACCGCATCTGAGGCAAAATACATGCGATCGAGCACCTCCCAAAAACCTGGCTGGTCCAGCTTGGCGAGGAACTGGGTGCGGCAGTCGTCGCGGAATTGGTCGAAGTCGTATTGCCTGATCTGTTTCTTCAGCGCGTGGCCCAGCACCATCCCGGTGATGATATCCCAGTCGAAATCGTTTCCCTTGTTGCGGATTGGCAGGTAGCTGGTGAGCTTGTTTTTGTCCGTTGGTGCTAGATCTTCGGGGAATGGGAACATGCTATGCCACTCCGCCGATCTCTATCATGTCATCGTCCATTTGGGCGGTGTAACAATGGTTGTTTTCGTAGAATTTCAAGATGTTGCTCTGTTTTGCCACCTCCCTGACCTGCTCGATGATCTCGTCGAGCAATACGACGGCATTCTTGTCGTATTTGTTGGGGCGATAGCCACGATTGAGCTTGGAGATGAGCTCGAAGAGATTCAGGTTGATGGCGATGGGTTCCAGGGTCTTGTCGGACACCTTCAGTCGGGCCCAAAATCTGGAGACTGAAGGGTTTTCCATTTTCTGGATGGATGCGAAATCCGCCTTCACATCTATGGGGGCGGCCAGCTGTAGATCCCCCGATTTCCCCAAGAAGACCTCTCCCTTTTGTAGCCATGGCGCATTTCTATTGGCGTAGCGGTAGATGGCACTTATCAGTTCGTTTCCGTAGAAGCGGCGCAACGCCAGCTTGGTTTCGCCGCTTCCATCGTATTCGTTGTGGAGCAGCCATACCTTGGCGTATTCTTCGAGCAGGGCTTCGTTGAAGTCGTCCCGGAAATGGTGGTGGAAGTTGTTTCCGATGGAAAAATCGCGCAGAAGATAGAACAGCCTGATCAATGTCGCGGCACCTCCATCCGCAACGCCTGTGGGCTTGATTATCAGACCTTTTTCTTGGAGGCTGTCCATGAAGGTGGCAAGTTCTGGGTTGGGCAGTTCCAGTTCGTATCGCAACACGAACTGGTCCAGGGCGCGGGTGTGCAAGATGGCTGGATCGAAATCTCCCATCCGCTGTATGAGCTCGTTGTCGCTCGTCCCGAACAGGTTGTCGGGAAGGTATTTGTTTCCGAGCAATAGCTGGTAGATGAAATCCAGCAGTGCCCGCGCGGTGATGAACTGGTCCTTGATGAGGCGCACCTTGAACAGGTTGGTGATGATGGCATCCTGCACGCAATCCATCGCAAGTAGCTTGTAGTTGGCGAGGAGTGCTGGATCTCGCCGTTCGCTCTCGTCCTTCTGGCCAAGCACATGGAATGGATTTCTGTCGCTGACCTCGGTGAGCCGTTGGACTATCTGTTTTGCGAACCTGGAGTGCGATGAGGCCGAATCTGCATGGAACTGGAATTTTGGATAGTTCTCGAAATCGAAGAAATGGAAGCCCGACCCCGCGTTCTTCCCGTCCAGAAATTTTTCGATCGCATCCCTTATGGACGAATGGCGCGGCGCTCCTTCTTTGCCATAGTTGGCCAGCATTCCGATGTTGATGCCGACGACCAGCGGCCTGTCGTCGGTCTGGCTGGCATCGAAAAGGTGGTCCAGGGCGTCGATGGCGGACTGGTGCGGGGAAAAGCTGTGGGTGCCGTCGAGGTGGAAGCGGATGTTGTTGCGGTATTGTTCCTGACACCTGGCGAGTATTTCGGATTTTCCATCACCGCTGCTGCCGCACAGAAAAACTACTGTTCCGCGAGCGAGCGAGGAAAGTATCTTGCGAAAATCACGTTCGATGTCCTGCTCGATATATAGCCATTCTTTGGCGTCGTCCAACGGGTCGCGGGGTTTTCCGCTGAGGGTCTTTACCGAGAACGGCGATGCCTTGGATAGGACGGACAGCGCATCTCGCAAAGTAAGATCCATTGGACCCCCATAAAGTCATCGGCAAAAAAGTTATATAGGCGGATGGCGCGTCGAGTGAAGGGCTAAAGCGGAAATAAGGAGTGGCCACCGGAACCGGAGACTGGCATGGACATCCCGCGCGGCGGATCCAGCAAAACCTTTTGCTAGTCGAGCCCCCAATTTTTCTTGCTTGCTTTTTTCAACGAAGAAGTCACCTATTGTGCGAGTCTATCACGCTGTAATGCCGATTGTGACGGGGCTTTTCCCATTTTTTCGTCCGTGGGAAAAATGCGCTCGATTACTTAAAAATTTCGGCAAAGTATGTATTAAAAAACGTCATGTACGTTATAATGCGACCCATCACACATACAGGCAGCCTATGGATCCCTCTTTCGAATACATCTTCCCCGCCATCCGGGGCATACAGGCGGGACGAGAATACTTTGTCTCGATGTGTCCCCTCAGAGTAATCCCCAGAATATTTCTGTTCGACGAAGAAGAGCTGATGCCCGAGTTCAGGGCCCAGAGAATATTGAATCGTGCGAGGGTCCCCGAAATCGCACAATACGTTCTGAAAAACAAAAAGAGCTACGTATTTTCTGCCATAACGGCATCATTAGACGGTGCCGTACACTTCAAATCGCTGGGGTCTGGCGGCGAGGCAGACAGGCTCGGCGCCCTGCATGTTGATATGTCCGCGCGCTTCATCATTAACGATGGACAACATCGGAGAGCCGCTATCGAGCAGGCTTTGGCCAACGCACCTGAACTTGCCGACGAAACTATAGCGGTCGTGTTTTTCATCGATCGGGGGCTGGAGCGGAGCCAGCAGATGTTCTCGGATCTGAACAGGCATGCGGTTCGACCCAGTCGTTCTCTAGGCCTTCTCTACGATCACAGGAATGATCTTTCCAAAATCACCAAGCTGGTCGCGTTGAAATCGATGGCTTTCAAGGATCTTGTGGAGATGGAGCGCAGCACCTTATCTGAACGCAGCCGCAAGCTCTTCACCCTCAGCGCCATATATACTGGATGTTCGGTGTTGCTCGACAGCAACGAATACTCGAACGTGGAACATGCGTCCAAGGTATGCATCGAATTCTGGGACGAGATCGCGAACCACATACCAGAATGGGAGCTGGTACGGTCATCCAGAATGACGGCTGGAGAAATACGTCGGGATTTCCTACATTCCCACGCCATCGCGCTGCAAGCATTTGGTATGGTGGGGCGCGACCTGATGCAAATCGATCGCAAAAACTGGAAGAAGCGCCTGGCGGAAATCGAGAAAATAGACTGGTCCAAATCGAATGCGGAAATCTGGGAAGGACGCGCACTTATCGGGGGGCGGGTTTCGAAGTCCTCTAACAACGTCACTCTGACAACCAATTTTATAAAGCACAGGCTCGGCCTCAAGCTCGGCCCCGAAGAAAAGCGCGTCGAGCAGATGTTCGAGCGCGGTCGCAATAATTCTAAATAGAGTATATGGGTACAGAAAATATAACGATGGAAGATCGTATCGAAACTGCGATACGCAATACGCAGGACCTCTATTTAAGCGACACCCTACCCTGGGTTGTCGGATACAGCGGGGGGAAGGATTCTACCGCCACCTTACAGCTGATATGGAAGGCGGTATCGGCACTTCCCACAGACAAGCGCTCCAAGCCGATACACGTCATCAGCACGGATACTCTGGTTGAAAATCCCGTGGTGGCGATCTGGGTGACGAACTCGCTTGCGGCCATGCAAAAGGCTGCCCAGGAACAGGAGATGCCCATCTTTCCACATCGCTTGACTCCCAAAGTGGAGGACAGGTTTTGGGTCAACCTGATAGGAAAAGGATATCCCGCACCGCGTCCACTGTTTCGCTGGTGCACGAGCCGACTGAAGATCAACGCCTCGAACACTTTCATCACCGAACTCGCGAACAACCAGGGCGAAGCGATCCTGGTTCTCGGGTCCCGAAAAGCCGAAAGCAATGCACGGGACAAGGTGCTGGCCCGCTACGAGAACAGTACCCGCGAGCTATTGAGCAGGAACGCCGACGCCAACCTCGACCGCGTATGGGTCTATACTCCGGTATCGACCTGGACCAGCGATGATGTATGGGAGTACCTCATCGAAAGCGAGAACCCGTGGAATTACGACAACATAGAACTATTCCATATCTACCGGGGAGCCACGCCAGATGCGGAATGTCCTCTGGTCGTCGACAAAAGCACGCCAAGCTGCGGAGATAGCAGGTTCGGATGCTTCGTCTGCACGATGGTATCCGAAGATAAATCGATGCAGGCGATGATCCAGAACGACGAGGACAGGCGATGGATGATGCCGTTGCTGAATTTCCGAAACGAATTCCTGAAGACCAAGGGCGACAGGGATCTGCGCGAGTTCACCAAGATGGACGGAAGCCTCCAGCTCCAGTATCTCGGCATGAAAAGCGGGGAGCGTGCTGCACCTTCATCTCGCCAAGGAAAAATCGTCGGCGAAAAGGTAGTGAAAAGATTGACGGAAAACAGCATCGACGAAGAAGGTTATCCGTTGCCGAACCGCAAGGTGCTCGTCCTTGAAACTCGGGTTGTCGAGGTAGACGGGGAAATGCGCGAAACGACATACAAAATCGAAAAGATTGCGACATTGGTTCACGGACCATATACGCAAAAATATCGTGAGACCATGCTCGAAGAACTTTTGCGAGCGCAGGAGACAATCCGTGGGAATCTGCCCGAATCGGTATCTGAGTTTTCCATCATCACCCCGGAGGAGCTTGAGGAGATCCGCAGGTTATGGGTGATCCAGAAGCGGGAGTTCGAGGACTCAGTGCCAGATATCTACTTGAGGGCGACAGGAAGGTCCTACCCCAGCCCCGAACTTGATGAAACGACACCTTTCAGGCCCGACGACATCCGCTTGCTCCGCGAAGTTTGCATGGAAATGGCGATCGATGCCACGCAGAGCGGGCCCCTGGATTCCAAGCAAATGTTGTTCAACGTTTTGCGTGAGCAGTTGGGTATCCAGCATGGTTATCGCGGAGCCATCCGTCGTGTTGGCCTACACAGCGAGCTGGAAGATGTTCTCGAGATGCGGTCTTTCGAAAACGAGGACCAGGCGCTCGATTTTGCCCTCCAGCGAAAATCGGGTGGTAACGAGCTGATGTACGAGATGCGAGATGCCTCCGATGTTTTCGCGTACATTCCAGAAGAACAGATGGCACAGGAACTTGAAGCATGATCTTCGAGCAGGTGGTATTGAACAATTTTGGCGTATATCGTGGCGAGCACCGAATAGACTTGGATGTGCCTCCAGAAAGCCCCGTGATACTGATAGGGGCGTTGAATGGGGCGGGGAAAACGACGTTCCTAGATGCGATGCAACTCGCTCTCTACGGGAAAAGTGCCCGTTGTTCGGGACGGGAGCGGGTGAGCTATCCAGAATATCTTGAGTCTATGATCAACCGCGACGCCCCGCCACATCAGGGGTCTGGGGTCGAGTTCGCATTCCGAGCGCGGGCGAATGGTCAGGATGCTCGCATCCGCATATCCAGAACCTGGCAAAAGCGCGGGGACAGCATCAAGGAGAGCCTGGAGGTGTTCCGCGATGGCGTACATGATGCTGTGGCTTCAGAGCGATGGGTGGAGTTCGTCGAAGATTTCATGCCATCGCAGATAGCCGACCTGTTTTTTTTCGATGGCGAGAAAATTGAAGCCCTCGCCGACCCGTTACGTTCGGCTGCTTTGCTCAGGGCCGGGATCCATTCGTTGCTCGGCATCGATCTGGTCGAAAGCTTGTTGCGAAGCCTTCAGCAGGTCGAGAGAAAACGAATGACGGATACTGCATCGGAAAGCGACAAATCGATGTTACAAGCCATAGAGGCTCAGCGCAACGAGATACGGCAGGAACTCGAAACGAATATGCAAAAGAGAGCATCACTCCAGAACGATTTAGATTCAATCGAAAAGGAAGAGGCCTCGGTCTTGGCAGAGTTCATGCGCCTAGGCGGTGATCTCCTGGTCCAGCGAGACCAGCTCGTTTCTGAACAGGAATATTACCGCAAGAAAAAGGCCGAAATCGAGGACGAGCTGAGGATGTTGGCGGGAGGAGCCTTGCCCTTGATGATTCCCGCTAAAACGCTGGAAGTGGCTTATTCCAAGGCGTTGGAGGCGAAGCGCAACGGAAATATCAACGTTCTGAAGGCAGAGGCCGAATCGAGAGACGCCGTCATAGAAAAGTTTGTCGGCACCCTGGGAGTTGGGAAACCAGCATTGGCGAAATTGCGCTCCCACCTCAAGGAGGATCGGGCGCAACGATATCGCTCGTCCGTGTCGAAGTGGGCGGTATCCGAAGAGTTGCTGAACCAATACGGCCACGAAGCGACCGAGGCCATGGGGCGCGTGGCCGAACATACGCTTCAGTCCCTTGCGGATGCGGTAGAGCATCTGAGCGCAGTAGAGCGCAATCTGGCGGCGGTTCCCGCGAGTGCCGAGGTGTCGAAGATCCAGCAGGAGATGGATGTAATCAGGGCGGATCGCGCCCGATTGGAAGCGATGATGGTTTTGCTGGACGACGAGGTTGCGGCCCAAAGGGTCAAATTGGAGCGACTCCAGGCGCAGGCCGAGCGCGAGGCTGAACGGCTTGGCGAGCGATTGACCCGCGACGAGGTGTCGAGGCGAATAATCGACCATTCGTCCAGGGGGCGGAAGGTGTTGGCGAGCTTTAGGGAACGCCTGCTGGCAAATAACTTGCATCGGCTGGAGCTATCGATCTTGAAGTATTTCCAGCGCCTAATCAGGAAGAAATCGCTGGTTCACGGCATCGCCATAGATGCGGAATCGTTTCAGATCTCGGTCACCAATCTGGCGGGGCAACTCGTTCCCGCACACAGACTGTCCGCAGGGGAGCGCCAACTTTTGGCGGTGGCAACTCTTTGGGCGCTGGCCCATGCTTCCGGGCGGTTCTTGCCCGCCGTCATCGATACGCCACTGAGCCGGCTGGACAGCAAACATCGGGGCACTCTGGTCCAAAATTATTTTCCTACCGCCAGCCACCAGGTCATCCTCCTGTCGACAGACGAAGAGGTGGTGGGCAAGTATCTGGACCAGCTAAGCCCATCCGTCGGGCGGTATTACCTGATCGAGCACGACGAATTGGCAAACACGTCTAGGTTCGTCGACAGCTATTTTTCACATTCCCATTCCGAGGTGCGCGCATGACCCCGATCGAAACCGTGAGGATTTCCGAGAAAGCCAAGACGCAGTTGATAACGATGAAGCGTCGCACGGGAATAGCCAATTGGAACGTGTTGTGCCGTTGGGCGTTTTGCCTCTCGATAAACCAGCCGACTAGGCCCCCCGAAGAAGTTATTCCTTCCGATAGCACCGTCGAAATGACATGGAAAACTTTTACTGGAGGTGCCGAGGAGGTGTATTGGGGGTTGCTGTTGGTCCGTGCCGAGGAGGATGGGGTAGCCCCTAAAAAAGAGGCGCTCTCGCATTACTTTCGCCTGCATTTGCATCGTGGCATTTCCTACCTATCGGGAGCAAATGGTCCGAGCGACCTTCCCCAGTTTATTCGTCTGGCACTTCCCAAAAACTGAGCTGGCTTCAGGGGCTCTGCTTGTGGCGCTTCTTGGTTGGAGTAGCAACCGAAGCCTGTTCGCCCTGCGGGGCGAAATCGTCGTTGCCCAAAACGAGATCCAGGGCATAGGACGGGATGGACATCGTCTCGATCTGAACGCCAAAGCCCTTTTCGATCATGAGGTCGACGATGGATTCGCCGTCGACCAGTATGATGGGAACCGCTCCGCGCTTGATGGATGCTTCGATGGCCCCCTGCGAAAAAGAAGCGGTGGTAAAAAACAATCCCTGTTCCACGTCGCCCTGGGCGGCCCCGCGAAACTTGTCGATTTCTGGTCGCTGGATGTTTCCTTTGGCCCAGCGTTTGCATTGGAAAGCAACGTTTAGGTTCGCGAGGCCGACTTTGAGCTTTCCGAAACCGTCGATTCCCCCATCTCCAGATAGTTGGGTCACCTTCGTGTCGTGGAATCCGTAAACATCCAAGAGGCGCTTGGCGAACAGTTCGAAGGCCACTGGCGACAAGCGTTTTAGGTCCACGAGGATTTTATGCTTCAGTTCGGCAATATATTTCGCGTGCAGGAGCTGAAGTTCGTCGAGTGCGGTCGCGTATGGAAGTTTTGGTATGGTTGGTGGCTGTTCGGCTTTGCCAGCACAAGATTTTTTGGGCTGTCGTTTTGCTTCTTCGAGCGGTTCGTAGAGGTTGTCGCCGACCAGCCTGAAATACTTGGTTTGGGCGGCGCTCGGAAAATCCAGGCCTTCGCAATGACGGCGGATCTGGATGCGGACGATGTGTGCTGGATTGTCGGTATGAAACTCGTAGAGTTTTGCGTCCGAAATGGCGGCATACGCCTCGTTGAACGTCATGGGGGCACCCTTCGCCCGCATGACTTGGATGATGGCTTCGGCGATTGTCATGAATGTGGCCTTTGCGGACCTCTCCGGTCATATAACTGGAAACGGTTTTGACAATGCTCGATCGCTGTTTGCCATCCCAGTGTGAATGGACCGCAGTATGCTACACACATAAGATTTGGCGCAAGCTGGTTTGACCGTTCCAGCATACGCTAGCGTATTATGCACGATTGCATAATTGTGAATGTTGACCATAGTGTTGGGAGACTCCAATGTCTTATGACGAGCTTGATGCGGCGGGAGACGCCAAGGCATTGTCGTCAGCCAATGTCCGTATAATTCGCTGGCCGGCCAAGGCAATCCCAGATGTTACCAACATCAAATCTACTTTTATGAATAACACTACGGTCAAGTAGGGCGCGCCCCTTACCTTGAATGTTGAAGGGGAGCTTCTAAGAAAGCAATCAACATGAGCGGTAGGCAGATTGGTGCCAGTAGCAGAATGTCAGGAGGGGCACTGCGACCGTCTCCTCCTCGGGCCATAGCGGACTCTGGCGATTTCCAAAAAGCTATCGATGCAGCTTGCCAGGATGTCCGCTTCCGAAAATCTTGAGGGGTATTAACGACACGTTGCTGCTATTCAAACTGCAACTTATAATTTTTCGCTTTCCGGCATCGAGATCGCAGCGTGTTAAAGCTGATAAGAAAAAGCCGTTCGAGGGTATTTTCGTTTCCGCGTATATCGCGGTATGTAGTCTCTGAATACTAATCTGAGTTGACCCGTGCGCGTGTCTCAGCCTTTGCGGTATTCACCATCTCTACTATTTCAGCAAAATTACTTAGGGATATTTGCTTTCGTTCCGGAGTAATTTGATCGCTGTCTAAATCCAAATTCAGTCGCTTGATAAAATAAAAGGCGAGCGCGGCTCTTGTTCTCATAATCAGAACGCCATTTTCCATACCAAAGTCTCGCTCTATCGCAGACTTCTGCGCTTCGCCTAGATATGGATGAGCAACGATCTTCAAATCAATCATTGTATTCCATTCCATGTCGTTCGATGGATCAACATCCGAAGATCGACTGATACTCACCGATAGTATTCTCGATAAAACGAAGTCTCTGAAATCCCTGTGTTCGACACACCAAGCCCGAGCATGCCAACGGTGCCCATCAAATGCCAATGAATGTGGGACGATTGTACGCGCACGAGTATTAGTAAGAGACTGGTAAACCACTTCGAGCTGATGCCGCCCCATAATCGCATTTAATATTGCTCGCAAAGTATCTGGTTCGACGCTCCGCACTACTGTCTGCATTACGGCAGCGGGCGGCAAGCTTCCAAACCATGTATCAGTCCTACTAACTGCACCATTCAGTATGGCATTCAGTTGAATGAGATACCTGTCTGCCGACACTCTAAAATATTTTGGCGTAAATGTACTAGTGGGAACATAAGCCTTTGCGGTTGCATCGTACTCAATATTATTCGGGACTGTCTCCTGATAAGACCTCAGATCTACAGAAGCCTGCGGGGTTGACACCCCAAAACGTTCTTCAAGATCGCTGCGATTCACCCTTCCCAACCAAAACGCACGCCATTCTATTAACTCAAATCGCTGCGCCATTCCCCAACGAACATCATCTTTTTCAGCCATTTAGCATTCCTCCATATAGTTACGATACCCGTATAGTAACTTGACAGGTATATTTTATATCTGTATTATACTCCCAAATGAGAGGTATTTCTCTGGCGCCTCTCTCAAAGACAGTTGGGATTAAGTTCTTTGAGTTTGGTCGGCAAAGCTGGGTAATGATAAACGAGAGGTATGCGCAATGGTTAATGAAACGGAAATTCATGCGGGGGATAACGAGTCCCACCACTTGGTGACGATTGTGGTTGATGGGACTGACCGTCAAGTGCGGCCCGGGAAATGGGTGGTGCGCGACCTTAAATCGTATCTCGGTATTGACCAGGCGAAGGTGCTTGCCGAAATCACGCCGCAAGGACTCAAAGATTTGGATGATGGCGCTGATACTGAGGTGCATGAAAAGGAGCAGTACATGACCCATGCTCGCACTGGGAGTTCCTCCTAATGAACGGCCCTAGTGCCGTTCATGTTGGCGAGGCCGACATCGAACCGGAACTGCTGCCAATTGCCAAGCTTTGCACTGGAAAGGTTCGGTATATGTCCGAAGGAGGTCTCCGCTACATTCACATGGAAAAGCTGCGCTTTCTCGTTCGGGAGGCTAAGAATGAGATGGATGCGCTCCTCTGTCTTAACTACACGAATACCGCTTATCCTACAAAACTGTATTTGCCAACCAACCTTGGACTCGGGCTGAACTGGAACGAGAATGGTTACATTCTTGCAAGGAATTGGTTTTCATGGTCGTGGAGAGACGTATCACCAAATCAGACGCCGTTTGAAATCTTGGCAGATCACTTGAAGGCATTTAGATGAAGACAATTTTCAGAGCAACTGGCCAGTTTCTTAAGGAAGTGAGGCGCGACCTCTCGCGTCCCCATCGTTTCGCAGCTGAGCGCGTCGGTTTCATTTCAGTTCGTGCCGCGAATACATCAAAAAACATAGTACTGCTGGCGGAAGGTTACCACCCAGTCGCTGATAACGACTACGTCGATGATCCAACAGTTGGGGCTATGATGGGCCAAGAGGCCATCCGTAAAGCTTTGGACATTGCTTTGCTGCAGTCTGTAGGCATATTTCATGTGCATATGCACGAACATAATGGGCGTCCCAATTTCAGTCGTACAGACTTGCGTGAGCAAATGAAATTCGTACCAGACTTTTTCAAGGTTTGTCGTGGCTTACCCCATGGGGCAATTGTGCTGAGTCATGATCGTGCTACAGGGCGAGTGTGGCTCAATAGCACAGCAGTGGCAGACATATCTGAATTCAATATTGTGGACACTCCAATGAAAGTCGACATCCTGAAGTCAAACGGAAACGTGGACACATTTGCATGATGGCCCACAGAGATTTTAGTCGCCAAAGTTTCCTTGGACAACTTTCCGAGCAAACTCTGGCCGACACTCGCGCCACGATTGTAGGCTTGGGCGGGGGCGGATCACATATCGCGCAGCAACTTGCGCATTTGGGTGTCGGGCATATTCGTCTCATTGATCCTCAAGAAATAGATGATAGCAATCTCAATAGACTTGTCGGCGCGACAGCAAAAGATGTGGAGGAAAAAACACCAAAGGTGAAGATCGCGGAGCGACTCATTAAAGGAATCCGGCCGTGGATTGAGGTTGATGTTGCACAGGCCGATTGGCAAAAGGCTGACGATCTCATTAAAGATGCTCACGTTCTGTTTGGCTGTGTAGACGGGTATCGGCAGCGAATGTACCTGGAAAGTGCAGCCCGTCGCTTCTGCATACCTTACATCGACATCGGCATGGATGTGATTCATCTCGCCGAAGATCAATTTGCAGTTGCCGGACAAATGATCATGAGTCTTCCTGGAGGTCCTTGTATGAAGTGCATGGGTTTTTTGACCAAGGAACGATTGGAAAGTGAGGAGAACGACTATGGGGACGCAGGAATTAACCCGCAAGTCGTGTGGACGAATGGGACTCTAGCATCTCTTGCCGTAGGTCAATTCGTGCGACTCTTTACTCCTTGGTTCGATGGCTCTCGACAATTTGAATGGCTGGAATTGGATGGGAACAGTCAGCTTGTATCTAAAAGTCGGCAGCCAGAATATGCAAATAAAGGTCCGTGTAATCACTTTAATGCAAGCCACTTGGGTGATCCGTTTTTTGAAATTCAGGCGGCGCAAATTGATGTACGCAATAACCATCACAGAAGCCAATTCGGTTATGGTAAATAATTTGTGTCCTTCAGCAACTAACATGCTACATAATCAGCGTTAGACGATTCTGCGGGTGAACCTAAAGGGAGGTTTGCAATGATCTATAAGTGCCCATTGTGCGGCAGCACTCTCACCGAAAGCCATTACCACAAGGTGATTAAGCTAGAGGAGAAAAAAGAGAAAGTTCAAAAAGGAGAGCTTGAGAAAATGAAGAAACAGGCAGCAGCGGCGCAGGCGGCAGCTGCAGCTGCAAAAAAGAAACAGCAGGACATTCTCGCAAAGGCAAAGCAAGACGTAGAGGCTGCGAAAAAGCAAGCGGCTGTGACTGAGCAGAAAAAGAGTGCGGTCAGGGACAAGCGCCTTATAGCGAGAATCAAGAAGCTAGAAGAAGAAAAGAAGATGCTCCAGAAACACACTTCTCCTCAGGAGATCGGCTTGGCTGATGAGGGTGTGTTGGTGAAAAGGCTGGAGAAGGAATTTCCAGACGACCGCATCGTCCACGTTGGTAAGGGAGGCGACGTTCTTCACTACGTCATATTCTGTGAAGAGGACGCGGGCTGCATCGTTTATGAATGCAAGCACACCGACAGGATAGCATCCGACCATGTAGCCCAAACAGCACTTGCCAAAAAGACTCGCCACGCGAGTTACGGAATTCTAGTTACAACTGGAACTCGCAAAGGCTTTTCCGGACTCGATCAAGAGTCCGGCATTTTCCTCGTTGCTCAGGCTGGAGTATTAACCCTCGCTCGTATATGCCGAGATAGCCTCGTCACGATGGCAAAGCAACGCCTTGATGCTTCCGCAAAAGCGGCGGCTGCAAAACGGCTGATGGACTACGTCACCAGCCCGATTTGTAAGACCCCGCTGGAGGAAGCGATATCACATACTGAGCATGCGCACAAGAATCTGCTCAGGGAAGTAAAGCAGCACCTCAATGACTGGAATGAGCGGAACGAACTTTATCAGACCATTCACTATGACGTATCACATGTTCAGAAGAACATAGACCGAGTGCTTGGTGGCGTCGAACCTTTGAAGCTTGAGAAGCCAGTATTTTTGCCGCTCGCACTACCATCGAAATGAACCGGATACCTCTGCGCTGAACAAGGATGCGAAAATAACTCGCGCTGGTTAGCTTGTGGAGCCGATTGTATTATTTAGGCTATGCGGTCTAATACGAAGTGCCTATATGTGTCGGGAGTGCCTGAAACCAAAGTCAGCTTTTAAGGTGGCTGAATAAATTGGTGAGAACGCAAAATTTCAATGACTGCTTCTAAGAAGAGTATTAGCTTGAGCGGTGGGCAGGATCGTGCCAAAGGAGATATTCAGTACGGCCTTTTTGGATGGCTGGCTTATCGCTTAGCAGAATGAAAAAGTGATAGCATGAAACCTACTAGCTGGAAGACGAAAAACAGAGGGAACCTTGGTTGATGTTGCAATGAATTTGGTGGCTGCCAGGACAACTGAAATCTGGACTCGCTGTAGGTGGGGTAAATTCACGGAGAAGGCTAAATGGAACATCGCGCCATCGAACAAGTTATACAGAGGGCAGAAAATGATAAGTCAGACTCGGACTTTACTTATTTCTTCTCGCTACTGCTGGCAGGCGAGGCGCTCGCCAAAACTGTCATTCTCGGAATGACCTCTGCTATTACAGATGATAAAGACCGCAATAGATACCGCCTAGAGCATAGTCTGGTGAGGTCCGATGGTCTTGGCGATTGGGGTAGGGTCATAGAGGATGTGCTTTCTGGCCCTGCGTCGCAATATTTGCTCACTGAGGTACGAACTGAACAGGCAGAGTTGACCAAGCTATGTCGTGATGGAGATTGGCAATATACTTCTGTTGTTGCATTGAAGTCAGCTCTAGCTTCTTTAGAGATAGCTTCAGAGGAAGTGCCAATTAAGTCGGATATGAAAAGGTGGTTCCGGCTGTTTGTCACGTTGCGCAACAAAACGCGCGCTCATGGTGCTACTCATGTTGCTAAGGCGGGAAAAGCAGCAGAGCACTTGGAGCGCAGCATTAGTTTGTTCTATCAGAATTTCGCTTTGTTCCATCGGCCATGGGCCTACTTGTACCGAAATCTTTCTGGGAAATATCGGGTTTCATCTATTACCCCAGTGTGCGCTCCTTTTGAATTTCTGAAGAAGGATGGGACTTGTTCGTTTCCTAATGGTGTTTACATTTTCTTTGATAAGCCGCGTCTCGTTCCATTACTACACAGCAATGCAGAGTTACAAGATTTCTTTTTTTCAAACGGGGGACTCAGTGGGAAGCGCTTTGAACTCCTTTCCTATTTCACGAACGATAAAATAGATGGCGATGCAACAGCATACAATACTCCACCGGGAACGTTGCCCCCTAGTGAGACCGAAGGTCATGGGGAACTATTACCTAAGGGGAATTGTTTTTCTAATGTTCCTGACCTAATTCGGGATTACATTTCTCGTCCAAAGCTAGAAGAAGAATTGTTAAAGCTGCTTTTGGACGATAGGAGACCAATCATAACTCTGGTCGGTAGAGGGGGGATTGGCAAAACATCACTATCCCTGAAGGTCATACAGAATCTGTACGAAATGAGTCGATATGATGCAGTTGTTTGGCTAAGTGCGCGAGATGTTGACTTGCAGCTCACTGGTCCGAAACCAGTTCGTCCACTCGTTTTATCCACGGAGGATATGAGCAAATTTTATGCAGACCTCGTTCTTCCACCAGAGAAAACGAAGGAAAATGGTTTTAACGCTCGTAGTTATTTTGAGAAGCAATTACAGAAGAGTGATATAGGTCCGTGTTTATTTGTGTTCGATAATTTTGAAACGACCCAGAATCCAATCGAGATGTTCAACTGGATTGACTCATTCATTAGGCTACCTAATAAAGCATTAATTACGACGCGACTCCGCGATTTCAAAGGCGACTACCCGCTCGAAGTGCTAGGGATGGAAAGCGCAGAGGCTACTGCTCTCATCGACCAAACCGCCACTCATCTTGGAGTTAAAAATTTGTTAAATGGCGCGTACATTACAGATTTAATTTCAATATCTGCGGGGCACCCATATGTAATTAAGATTCTTCTTGGTGAAGTTGCGAAAGCAGGCCGTCTGGTGGATATTAAGCATATAGTGGCAACGAGTGACGAGATTCTTGTTGCACTATTTGAACGCACATACGCCTCACTTACACCTTGCTCGCAAAGAGCCTTCATGACATTGGCCGATTGGAATTCCTCTGTCCCACGACTTGCGTTGGAGGCTGTTCTATTGCGTTCCATAGAGGAGCGGAGCGAAGTCGAAAAGGGCATTGAGTCTCTTCTCCAGTTCTCGATGGCTGAAGTTCACATTTCCCCTACGGATAACCAAGAATTTATAAGTTTACCGTTTGTTGCAAGAATCTTCGGTAAGAAAAAACTTAATGTGAGTCCATTTAAGACTGCGGTTAAAGTGGACGTTGAAACACTCCAAATGCTAGGCACCAGTCGACGAGATGATATTCACCTTGGGTTGGAGCAGCGGCTAAAAAGATTTATCGAGAATATCTCTATCCGAATTGAGGCGGGTGGTTCATTTGAGAGCTACGCACCAATTTTAGAAATGATCTGCCGTAGCTATAACCCTGGCTGGCTGTTGTTGGCAAGGTGGCACATGGAGTCAAATACTACTGCTGGGTATCAAAAGGCAAAAGAGGAGGCACGGCGATTTCTAGAAAACAAACCCACAGATGAAGATTCACCCGAAGCTTGGAAAATATTGGCGCAAGCTTGTCAGCTTACCAATGATCCATTAGGAGAAATTCATGCATTTATTGAGCGAGCAAAAATTAGCTCGGTACCATTCTATGATATTTCCAACACTGCGAATCGTTTGAATCGGTTACTGCACGCTAGGACGCTGGACATGGATAAAGAAGAGAAGCGTCTGCTAGCACAATCTATTTCATCGGTACTTGAGAAAAGACGGCAAGAAGCCGGAGCAGATGACTTATCTAGAATGGCTTGGCTTGCTTTTCACCTAGATCGGGAAGACAAGGCTAGAGAGTATGCAGAAGCTGGTTTGAGGATGGATGCTGATAATTACCACTGTAGCAACATCCTCTCTCGGCTAACGGACTAACCAACTCAAAGCAGTCCTGTAACCGATTTATGATAGGCCGCTTCGAAAGAACCTGTTCGGATTTCTGACAAGCAGACGTTCGTGGCCAGCTAAATCAGTTCCAATACTGATGTCTGCTAAGGCCGACTTCCAGACCGTCTTCATTTCGGCCTTACCGGGAGTCCGTGACTGAGGACAGGGGAATGATGGCATGACGGTGGGTTTAGCCGCGTCTAAGCAACGCACGCTGCCTCACGGAAAGCGCGTGTGCGGCGATTTGGATAGGGACGAGGTGTGTGAGCCTCTTCAACCAAAAACACACGCGCCATGGGGAGGTTTAGTACATCAGTGATTTAAAATCGATTGGGTCTGGCCGCTTGTTTTTAGAGAGCCAGATTGCCGCTTCTCCTTTGCAGGAGACGACTTCACTATCGCTTATTCCAGAGCGCCATCTAAGACTCCCAGATCCCCCTCCAAAAGTTTCTGCAAATATTTCTGTGACGCATGCATGAAAGGTATCTACGGTTCCATTTAGGCCTGTCCCAAGCGAAAAAGCCAATAATTCTGCTGCTTGCACATTGTATTTGTCGACCGCCAGACTTAGGGTGTTATTTGCTTTTGTTGGGTCGTAGAACGGAGCTTGTTTTTTGATGATCATTTCACCCATCAAATATCCCCAATGCCGGGCGTATTTTTTACCGATTTCAAGGGTCGTTAATAAGTCCCATTCATGTTGCCAATCTTTTTGAGACCGGTAC
>Ga0307376_10001337_pt1 | contig 27094 bp, 25 predicted proteins | sample TR2MG_FD_202536 | JGI IMG/M metagenome (GOLD analysis project Ga0307376, IMG submission 202536) | Soil microbial communities from Risofladan, Vaasa, Finland - TR-2 | ecosystem: Environmental > Terrestrial > Soil > Coastal area > Acid sulfate soil | place: Finland: Risofladan, Vaasa | collected...
CCCAACCTCGATACCCTCGAAATCAATCACAGTGGCAGTGGGCTTAACAGCAATGCCTGTTGAAGCGGAATCTTCTTTGGCTGGCTCCTTCTTGGGTTCAGCGGTATCTGTCGCTATTGTTGTGGAATCAGGTTCCATGCTGGTTGCACCACCGTCATTCTCAGCCTGAGTGTTCTCCGAAAGCACTGAATCACCCACTTGCTCGGGAACTGGTATTTCGCCACACGCTACCGCCACCAGCAGAAGCATAACCAAGACAATTCCTGGAACCAAGTATTCCCTTACAATCTTAGGAATTAACATAATCTTCCCACCTTCAAATGAATTTGGGGGATTATGGCAGTAAGCCCTATGAATCGCAAATGCCCAAGGTATCTATTGTTATCTTCTTAGTGACTACTTACTTATTCGTCCCAGAATCGCTCGCGGTCGGCTCGTCTCTGAACGGTGGTTGTGATAGACTTGGATGTTTCGTTAATTCTAAAGATCAACGACGTTGTATTAGAAAGCAATGGACAACCGAAAAACAGGCACTGCGCTGAGCTTGTTGTCTTTACCGGTTGTGATTCTGGCCCTTGCCTGGATTCTTCCAAAGTATTTGCAAGCTCAGGAACAAAACGGCATCCAGGTTCCGGCCTCCGGGGATGTTGTTTCAGGAATTGTCATTATCGAGGGGATCGCCTGGGATCCTGACTTTTTGCGTTATGAGCTCGCTTTCTATCACGAGTCACGATCCGGGGCTGAATGGATTGTATTCGCCCAAGGTGACCAGGCGGTTCTGAATGGGACTCTGGCTATTTGGGATACGACGGTCGGTCTTCCTAATTCGCCTGTTTTTCAAGATGGTCAATACCGATTGCGATTAAGGGTCGTGCGAAGTGACTATAACTACGATGAGTATTACGTATCTGGTTTGGTAGTTGACAACGAGAATACGACACCGACCCCTACAACACCTGTCACGGCTACCTTGGAGTCGGATGTGTCGCCGTTATCAGGAACCGCCCTGGCGGCAACTGCACGAGCCGAAGCGCGGCCGATACCGTCACTGACGCCATTTCCAACACCATCGCCCCTGGCATTGCCTGAAAACGACCCCCTTGGAGCGAACAGTCCGGAGGACGCGACAGGAGATGACCAAACCGGACTCTTCGGTCGATTAACAGGAATAGACACCAGACAATTCAGTCGTGCCTTTTGGTCAGGTGTGAGAATCGCGGCCTTTATCTTTGCGGGCCTGGCAGCATATTGGCTCCTGCGTGGAATTTTTCGAATAATCTTTCGTTATATTCGGGCGAGCAGATAGGGATTAACCACGACCAGACCTGGCCGATCAGGACATCATGATATGGATGGAACCCAAGCTGGAGAAACACAATCTAATAATAAGTATTTGGTCGCCGGTTTGGGAAACCCCGGTCGGCGATACCGGCGTAACAGGCATAATATCGGTTTTATGGTAATTGATCGGCTTGCCGAGACGGCCGGTATCCAACTCCGACGGGTGCAATCAAATGCCATTATTGGAGATGGCTTTCTAACACAACAGTCCCTTATTTTGGCAAAGCCGCAGACGTACATGAACAAAAGTGGAACTGCCATTGCCTCTTTGACTCGATACTACCGGATACCCCTGGGCAACCTCCTCGTCATATATGATGAAATAGATTTACCCTTCGGTATGCTAAGATTTCGAGAACAAGGCGGGTCCGGTGGTCACAACGGGATGAAATCCATCATCGATCAAATTGGGCAGGAATTTCCGAGGTTGCGTCTTGGGGTCGATCGTCCACCGGGTTATATGGAGCCGGCGGACTACGTGCTGCAAAATTTCAGTGATGGCGAAGCTTCGATTGTTGACGAGATGATTAATCAGGCAGTCGCGGCGATTCAAGTATTCCTTAACGATGGTATTGAAATCGCAATGACCCGATTTAATGGTCAAATCACTTGATATAAGCCTTCGGAAGGTATTTCTAGCTTCTATTTATCTTTTCCTGGTGACAAATGAATTTATCTGGCGTACTCAATTTATTTGAGGATTTACCCGCCTATAACACGCTACAAAATCGGCTGGCCGATGAGATTGAGGTGGCCCCCCTTAAGCTGCCGCTGTCTGCTCGGGCGCCCCTCTTGGCCAAACTATTCGCGTCCAACCAACGGACGATACTTCTTATTACATCGAGGGTTGATTCTGCTCCGGTGTGGCAACAAGCGCTTGAGGCATGGTTACCAGACGGCAGGCACCCTCATCGCTTTCTCGAACCAACCCCTCTCCCTTATGAACGGGGGCCATGGAGTAGGCTTTCTAGAAACGGCCGCCTGACTGTATTCGCAAAGTTGCTTGAAAGCCAACACCCTTTGTTACCCCAAAACAGCGGTCCCTTATTGGTTGTGACCTCAGCCAGGGCGCTTCTCCAAAAAACCGTTCCTCGCAGGAGGTTCGCAGCTGCAACCCGATTGCTGCGAATTGGGCAGATCCTGGATTTGGATAAACTTATCAATGACTGGCTTGTCGCCGGTTATTCGCACAATATTGTCGTTGAATCTGAGGGGCAATTCAGCCGTCGTGGCGGAATCCTGGATATTTTCCCGGTTGGCGCGCTCAACCCGATTAGAATCGAGCTGTTCGGCGATGAGATTGAGACTTTGCGCGCTTTTGACCCGGCCACCCAACGTTCCGGTGATTCCGTCTCGACCCAGTATGACCATCTTGTCATCCCGCCGGCTCGTGAACTTATGCCCGGTGATGCCATCAAGCTCGGAACTCTTTTGGCAAAAGAAGTGTCAAACAAAGAAGATAACCTACCAAGTTGGCATGACGACCTGGTAGAGATTGAATCGGGGGAGGCGACGCCTAATCTAGAGTACTATCTGCCCATGGTTTACTCCCAGCCGGGGTCCATCATCGATTACCTCCCAGATAACGCGCTGGTCATCATCGATGACCTGGTTGAGTTAGAAGCGGCAAGCTATGAACTATATAATCATGCCAAACAAGTTGCCGGGGAACAAGTGGACTATCCGCCCGGATTTCCCCATCCACTTTTCAAATGGGATGAGTTGATAGCGAAAATATCGACCAGGCAATCTCTGGTGATGGGTCAGGGGCAGGCTATTCAAACATCAGTAACGCCTGCCCCGAATCTTGCCCTGTCGTTCCAGAGCGGCCCAAGGTTTGGGGGACAGATGCGGCCGTTTCTTATGCAATTGCGCGAAGCTGCGAATCGCCGGGAGAGTACGGTTATCGTGAGCCGCCAGGCACAGCGCCTGGTAGAGTTGTGGCGTGAAGACATGGGTGACAATCTACTTATTGCAGCTGACCAGTTAAGTGAAACCGATGATGCAGCCAACGGATTTAAAAAAGGTCAGATTTCTTTCATCCAGGGAACTCTGACGGAAGGTTTTATCATCGAGAGAATCCTGGAAGAGGATGCCAATTATCAATCAAACAGTCCTCAGGTCTTGCTCCATTTACTTACTGACGCGGAAATATTTGGTTGGAGTCGACCAGCTCCTCGCCGCCGAAGCAGGCCACGGTCGGTCGCCCCAGAAACCTATTTTGCCGATATAGCCCCCAGCGATTACGTGGTCCATACCGAATTTGGAATCGGCCAGTTTGTTGGCCTGGTTGTAAGGATGATCGGAGGTGCGGAACGAGAATATCTACAAATATCCTTTGCGAATAGTGACTTGCTCTACGTACCAGTACACCATGCCGATCGTCTCAGTAAGTGGATAGGACCCGATGATCGTTCGCCGACTTTGCAGCGCCTTGGCGAAAAAAGCTGGCGCAACACAAAAGTAAAAGCTCAGCAATCGGTTGATGAATTAGCAGATGAGCTATTGGACCTGTACGCGGTACGGGAGACAATCGCTGGCCATGCTTTCGAGGTTGATAGCCAGTGGCAGGCTGAATTAGAGGCCAGTTTTCCTTACCGTGAAACGGAAGATCAACTCCAGGCGATTTCCGAAGTCAAGAATGATATGGAACGAGCCTATCCGATGGATAGACTCATTTGTGGCGATGTGGGTTATGGAAAGACGGAGGTTGCTTTACGAGCGGCATTCAAGGCAGTTATGGACGGTAAACAGGTGGCCGTATTGGTCCCGACAACCGTATTGGCCCAACAGCATTACAATACATTTCGTCAACGGCTCAAGCCATTCCCGGTCATTCTTGAGATGTTGTCTCGATTTCGAACTACAACCAGGCAAACAGAGATCATTCATAAACTCCGTGATGGCGCAATTGACATTGTTATCGGAACGCATCGTTTGTTGTCGGCTGATGTTTCGTTCAAGGACCTGGGATTATTGATTATCGATGAAGAGCAAAGATTTGGGGTTGCTCATAAAGAAACCCTAAAACGACTGCGTACCGAGGTGGATGTTCTAACCCTGACCGCAACGCCCATACCCCGAACGCTTTACCTGAGCCTTAGCGGTGCCCGGGATATTAGCCAAATCGACACAGCGCCCATGGATCGCCTTCCCATTCAGACCTATTCTGGCGAATTTGACGAGGTCTTAGTCCGCCGGGCGATATTGCGCGAGTTAGACCGGGGCGGGCAAATTTATTATGTGCATAACCGGGTCCAAACAATCGGCAATGCCCTGTTGAAGTTATCCCATTCGGTTCCCGAAGCGGTTATTGCAGTTGGGCACGGTCAGATGAGCGAGCGCGAGTTGGAAAATGTGATGGTCCGATTTGTGAACGGAGAGGTCGATGTGTTGCTCACAACCACAATTATCGAAAGCGGCCTTGACATACCCAATGCCAATTCTATTATTGTAGATCGAGCTGATCGATTCGGATTGTCCCAGCTTTATCAATTACGAGGACGCGTTGGTCGAGGGGGTCGCAGGGCCTATGCGTATTTTCTGCACCCAGCTTGGGATAAATTAACAAACGACGCCAAAGTCCGATTGGAAGTTATTGAGGCTCAAACTGAGTTGGGCGCAGGCTACACAATCGCAATGCGAGACCTGGAAATACGCGGGGCAGGCGATCTTCTTGGTTCCCGTCAAAGTGGGCATATTGCTTCAGTCGGGTTTGCACTCTATACGCGAATGCTTGCCCAAGCTGTTAGGCAGCGAAAGGCAATGAGAAAGGGCGAGATAATAAAATCAGAGCTCTCAGAGGACGTATTGATTGATATTCCCCTAGCAGCCTATATCCCAATCGATTACGTTTCTGATTCATCTCTTCGTTTGCGCCTTTACCGGCGGATGGCAATTCTGGAAACGTTGGCAGAGATTGATGAGATGGCTGTTGAGTTAGCTGATAGATTCGGAGCGATTCCAGATCCGATCGATAATCTCCTATACCAACTCAGAATAAAAACCATGGCGAAAGAAGCAACAATCGAATCAATAACCTCGGAGGCGGGCCAGATCCAGATTCGATTGAACGGAGAAGAAAGTCACAATCTGTTCCAGTTGCAAAGGTGGCTAGGTTCGGATGTGCGCGTAAGCAGGCGAGGAATTTGGCTCGGTCGAGACATGAGTACCCGTGAATGGCAAGTTTTGTTGGTGCAGACCTTGGAAAAGCTTCAAGAGACCCGGCGCGACAGGTTGTCAGCGGTTAGCATTAGTAGCAGCGGATGATTGCTCTGATCTGGGCTTACGCGTTATAATGACGATCATGAGAATCGAATTCTTTGACAATCCACTCCAGGAGTCGCGTTCTCGTGGCGAAGTTCGTTTCAATCAGTTAGGAATATACGTTTTTGAAGATCGGCAGCGCATTGCAGTTGGTTTTGACCTTACCCCATTCCGTGAGCGTCCTTCCATTGATGTTTCCATAGTTAACCATGCCGGTGTGGAAGAGGCCAGCTTGAGCGTTATCGAGGCAATGCAAGCACGATTTAACCTGACAATGCACCTACATGAACCTGCATCCAACCAAAATTATCATATTAAAGCATACCTTTATTACCGGGCGGCCAGTGGAGAACGAAAGGTTGTTGATAGCATCAGCAGGCAATTTGATCTGATAAATGTTGGCGAACAATAGACTACCGTCCCTTGCTTCTCGTTACTCCTATAGATTGATTCAACTTGATTGTTAATATAGATTGTGATGAATATGGCGAATAAAACACTCATAGGTCAAACATTAGGCAAATATCGAATCGTAGATCCCCTGGGGCGCGGGGGTATGGCTGAAGTGTACCGGGCCTTCCAAGAAAATCTTGATCGCTACGTCGCAGTCAAGGTGATGCATGCATTCCTGGCCGATGAGGAAAACTTTCTCGCTCGATTTCAAAGGGAAGCCAAAGCAATGGCCTCTCTGAATCACAATAATATTGTTGGTGTATATGATTTCGACGTTCAAGACGGAATGTACTACATCGTCATGGAGTACGTGAGCGGTGGTACTCTCAAGCAGAAGTTAACGACACTATCAGCCAGTGGTAAGCAGATGGCGCTTTCGGAGACGGTCCAAGTTGTTTTGGAGATCGCTGATGCCCTGGCCTATGCACATTCCCGCGGTATGGTCCACCGGGACATAAAGCCCGGTAATATCATGATCAATGAAGGCGGTCACGCGGTTCTAACCGATTTCGGAATCGCAAAGATTCTCAGCGGACCAACGGTAACAGCCACAGGGGCAATGATTGGAACACCGGCTTACATGTCTCCAGAACAAGGATTGGGGCAGCCTGGAGATGAGCGCAGCGATTTGTACGCGTTAGGCGTTCTTTTTTACCAGATGGTAACTGGAAAATTGCCATACGATGCGGATACACCTCTGGCGGTTATTCTAAAACACGTCAACGAACCGGTTCCCCGACCTGTTGAGATGAATCCCAACACACCGGATGCGGTGCAGTCGGTTATCATTAAATCGATGGCCAAGGACCCAAATGAACGATATCAATCGGCATTGGATTTTATTCATGGTCTAACCGCCGCCGCTTCGGCCAGTGATTTGGCCCTGGCTGCTGGGGTGGTTTATGGTGCAGTTCGCGATACACCAACTAATCCACCAGTTTCTGGCATCCAGGCTACCCGGATTGCACCGGCCGATGCAACCGCGCTCTCACCTGCGATAGGAGGTGCGGCCGCCGTTGGCGCCACACGAATTGCTACTTCTGACCAGATTATGGCCACCGAGATAGCGGCGCCCGTGCTACCTGGGGCACCGTCTACACCGGCCAAGACGAGAACGATTTGGCCCATAATCCTTGTCGTTCTGTTGTTTCTGATCGTTGCTGGCGCTGTCGGGGGCTTTGTTATTTTTGGAGGTGGGGACGATCCGACGCCAACAGCTACGGTAGTCGTCGCAGTTGTGCCGGAGGACACACCAACTGATGCACCAACCGGTACAGCAACGCCAGAACCTGGACCGACGGCCGATAATGTGTCGACGGCCGTTGCCCGAATCGCAGAAACACTAACAGCGCAACCAACCGAGACAGATTTGCCAACGGCGACCTTAAGCCCAACGGAAACACCGACTCCTGATGCCACAGCCACCTTTCTTGCCGGGTGCGAGAATGATGTCGAACTTGTCAATAGCTATACCTTCCAAAACGAAAATACGAGCAACGCACCTATTGGCGTCAATTTCGATATGAACTGGGTTATTCGAAATAATGGTGATTGTCCGTTGCCAGCCGGACTACTCTGGACTTATCGAGAGGGAGAGGGGTTCGGACAAGAGGTATCGGTTGAGTTGGAAGATGACCTGTTTGCCGGGGACGAAGCGATATTACGGACAGAACTCGTTGCCCCAAATCGGACCGGCACATTTGTCAGTTCATGGCAGTTTGAAGATGAAGATGGCAATAGCGTTGGACCTGCCCTTGAATTTGAAATTCTGGTTTACGTGCCCCAAACTCCGACCCCGCGGGCGACCAGCACACCGGAGGTCTCGCCAACCGCCTCCCAGCCTTTTGGTTATAACACATCAATTGGAAGCTGTGTAGATGTTGAAACAGACTGGGAATGCACGGTCAGGATAACACCGTACGGTGGGGTAGGGCCGTACACCGTTCTTATTTCAGATGACGATCCGCCTAGTGAATATAATGGAACCGGTCCATTCTTCCATGTGATCCTCTCCAGACGCTGCAATCCTTGGGTAAATACGTTTACGATACAGGATGATGGCACTGGCCAAACTTTCACTGAGTCAAAATTCTACGATCCAAAGGTCGTGTATGGGTGTACAGAACCCTAGATCTATTCAAAAAACCATATGTTTCGAGAAATTGAATTAAAGACCTACAAGATCGAAGGCATCTTGCTAGACTATGTACTGCGGGCGACTCTGCAACCTCGTGGACATTTGTTAGCTTTTATGAATGATCGGAACTGGGAATTTATTCCCTTTCAGGATGCAGAACTTTTTCCTCTAGCCCACGACTCGAGGTTGGGATCCATGCGGAAAGAATACCTCTCCGTAAACAAGCAGAATTTATGTCTGGTGAGCTTGTTGGATCCTGAGGCGATAGCCGATATCCAGATTCCTATTGCTCACCGCTCGATTATTTTTCACCTGGGGTTATTCGCAGTTCAGGGTGAACTGCATGTTACCAGTGATGCCCCCAACGAGGATCTATTGGATGATCTTCACGATTACTTCCCGGTGACCGCGGCCTCAATCTACCCAATTCGACCAATTGCCACGCCGCCAACAACCAAAGTCCCGCTGATGTTTATCAGCCGCTCACTGATTCAGGCCTATCAGGTTATCAAGAACAATCGGGCTTAAACAAGTGCTTTTTGGTCAGATTTCTCCTTGCTGACGCGCCTGGAGCTTTTCGAGTTTGGCTTTCGTCTCTCGCCAGGTCACTGGGGACAATCCTAAATTTTGGCGGATTTGTTTTAGTTCCTGCCCCGATCTTAAGGCTCGCAGAGCCGAAGCCCAGCGCAAATTTTCAAACGACAATAATCCCTGGGACAGGCCGGCGATCTCCCCAACATGGCTCAGTATATATTCCAGATTTCTTGCAGTACAGGTAAATAACGTATCTCCAGGTTGGTATTGTTGGAGGTACTCGTCTAGTGTTTCGAGCCAATTGGAATCTAACGGTATCTTTCGTTCCTTGTGGCGGAGGCTAGGATTACTATACCGGATGAATACATACGGAGCCTCAGGATCTGTCCGGTCAATGTGGTTAGGTACCAGAGTCATTGTTTCGCTCTTCTTGATACCCGTCAAGAGTAAAAGAGTCAACAACAGATGGGGGCGGGCGTCTGGAGCCTCCTCGGCCGTTCCGGCTCTTAAAATCGAAGACGCCGCCAATGCTTTTGCCAGATCCTCTTCTTTGGGTACATGAGGTAAAGGACTGCTGACGGTTATCTGAATGACAGCTGAGGCCGGATCTCTTGGGAGAATGCCTGACTGATGCAACCAATCAAAAAAAACTTTAAGCGTCGTGACTCTACGGGCATATGATTTGCGGCTACAAGGCACACCTCTCTCATAAAGAAGCCAATTCAAGAAATCGTTCAAATTCTTCGTGCCTATTTCACCAATGGGTTGCCCTACACCCAAATACTTTCCCAAAAGCCGAATATCACTGGCAAAAGCTTTTCTTGTATTAATGGCAAATACCTCTTCCTCCATATGGCGATCAAAGGCTCCCAATGCTGCTTGAATGGATGCTTCGGATGACAGTTGGTTTTGTTGGTCCTGGGTTAGAGTACCTCCAGGGTATAATTCTGGCTGGTGGGATTCACTCATGGATACCTCTCTTCATCACAACTATATTTCGCATAGTAATAATAGCATACCGGATACTTGGATTACTGTCAAACAAAATCGGAGTCGAATGAGGAGGTAAAACATCTTCCAAATCACCAGAGTCCGGGCCAAGGATCATGAATCTTTTACTTCGGTCGAATTAACCTCGCTCAAATCTGTTCTGAAATTGATTCAAAAGGTCAACAACCCAAGTGATTGACTTGGCGGAGTAATACAATCCCCCGAATATGGGTCGCCTGGAGACCCGGTTTGTCTTTCCTGGTCCTGGGTAGTCATAGGAATGGCCTGGATCACTCCCCGAACCAATTGTAGCTGGGGGAGGCACCGCGAGAGCTGCAATTTTTTTTAGCAATAAATCTAGCTGTCGGCCGATACCTTGGCTGAGATCCAGGGTTTCGTTCTTTCTACGACGGGCACTGACGCGACCAACTAATTGCGTTACAGGGAAGGGTGGATCAAAGTTTTTGATCCGATCACCTCTGAGTAGGAGGTAATTTGCGCCGTCGATGGAAAAAATTAACCATAAACGATGGGCAAGAAAACCATCGGCATCGCCGACAATTATGATATCTCCGACTTCAAGCTCTTGTTGGTTGGTTGAGGTTACCTGAATTTCATCACCCGCTCGTATCAGCGGGGTCATGCTGTTGCTGGTTACCGTCAGTAATGGCCGCGAGCCCCCTTGTAAGGAGCGAATTAATATTTCTGTCGTTACCGATGGATCAACTGTTCTCATACCCAAAAGGAAATTTGCTGCTCTTGACTAATACTTTCGGTCAGCGACGGCGGCTGCAATGTATAGTATAATGTGTGATGGATATCGCTAAGAAGCAATCAGCGATCTTTGTCGTACAACCATTGGGTTTAAAACGGATGATTGCTTGAGCAAATGTCAGATTGGACTCTAAAGTCAAACCGGCATGAGTCAAACCCTGGAGAATAAACCATGCACGTCCGATGTTCTTACTGTCGTCATTCCTTTAATCTGTCGCGAGATTATCTCGTTCAGGCGGTCAGCGAATCGTCAGCCACAGGCCAAAAATACCACTCAGTTGAATGCATCAAATGCCGCAAACAGATAAAAGTGCCCTTAAAACAGATGAAACGATACCTCCCGAAGACCGAAACAGGGGAGGCTGACGCTTAGTCTAAACTAGTCGCTCCATTCTAGGGTTTCTTCGCCGATGTGCACGGTGTCGCCATCGGATACACCTGCTTCTATGAGAGCTTTGCTAATCCCCATGCTATCCAGGATCTGTTGGAAACGGCGGGTCGTCTCCTCAAATTCCCAATAAGTCATTGCAGCCACCCGTTCGATGTTTCTTCCACTTACGCGCCAATTGCCATTTTCGCGAGCAATCCTAAAGGAATCATCATCCGGCTCTGGGCTTATTACCACGATTTCTGCTGCGGTTTGCTCTGGTTCCGGTGTGTTGTCTAACAGTTCTTTTACCCGGTGCATCAATTGCTGGACTCCATGACCGGTGACGGCCGAAATCGAGGCAAATGGAAAGCCCGCTTTTTCGATTCGTTCCCGCACCAAAGGTTCCCAGGCGACGGCATCAGGTAAATCAATTTTGTTGAAGACAACCAGTTGCGGTTTATCTTCTAATCGTGTGGCAAAGGAAGCCAACTCTTGATTGATCATTGCCCAATCTTCCAGGGGGTCACTAGCGCTGCCATCGAGTAAGTGAATAAGCACCCGGGTGCGTTCGATGTGCCGGAGAAATTCATGACCCAAACCATAGCCCGAAGAGGCGCCCTCAATGAGCCCGGGAATATCAGCGACTACCAAAGTGTCGTAGTCGTTGATAATCGCTACACCCAGATTAGGCTGAAGCGTTGTGAAGGGATAAGCTGCGATTTTTGGCCGCGCGGAGCTGATGACGGACAGAAGAGTTGATTTGCCAGCATTTGGGACGCCAACGATCCCTACATCGGCTATTAATTTTAGTTCAAGCAGCAACCACATTTCTGCACCAGGTTCACCGCGCTCGGCCACTCTAGGTGCTTGGTTGGTGCTCGAGGCGAAGCGAGTATTACCCCGGCCGCCGCGGCCACCGTTTAGGATTGTTACTCTTTGACCTTCAAGGGTCAGGTCAGCCAGAAAATTGTTGTTTTCCCCGTTGTAAATCAAAGTTCCGGCCGGGACCTCTAATAGCAAGCTCTCTCCCCTGGCACCGGTCATTTGTTGTCTCCCACCATGTTCCCCATGTCCGGCCTGATAATGGTTCTGGCGATGGAACCGGAACAGGCTGTTATGGTTGGAGTTCACCAGGAAGCTTACACTGCCACCATCACCACCGTCCCCACCGTTGGGGCCACCCCGAGGGACGCCTTTCTCCCGGCGGAAACCGATCATGCCATCCCCGCCGTTGCCGCTCCGTATATTTATCTTTGCTCGATCGTAGAACATGGTTTGGTCAAATCGCTTTGATTCTCTAGGCTAGAACCTTGGTTTTGGCTCATCATGGCGACTCAGCTATTTGAATCTAATAGCTCTCGTAGGATTGTCAGTCGCGGATCAATCTCATCATCAGGGCATCCACAATCACCTTCATTTAAGTTATATCCGCACTCCATGCAGAGCCCCTGGCAGTCGGCCCGGCAAATTGGTTGCATTGGGATCGCCAGCAAACTCAACTGTCTCACTAAGGGGGCTAGATCAATAAAACCATCTTCACCGATCGAGTATTCGCCAGGAGGGGCTGTTCCCGGTGGATAGTTATACATCTCATCGAGCTGAATATCTAAGGGCACCGTCACTGGATCTAAACATCGGGCGCACTCAACCGCGATATTTGATTGTAGAAGTCCGGTAATATAAATTCCTTTGGAGTTTCTGATGGCTTTGAATTTGCCGGTTAGCGGTGTGAGGGTAACATCATCTTCGAGTTGAATTGTCGGATAATCGAGCTCCATGGTACGGCTGGTACCATAGTTGACCTCCAACAAAAAACCGAAATTAAATCGCAATCGAGACTGTATTGAATTACTCACAGCTGGCTTGTTCCTGTTTTTTTTATCTCCCCATCAGTGGATACAATTGTTCCATGAAGGTGTGATTCGTTGAAGGAGTTAAAGGTCGAAGTATAACATGGGCGTCAAAGAGGCGTCAACGCTACGATTATTTTCTAATCTGCCCGATTAATCGACGACGGTCGGTTATAATAGGCCCATTGATACTGATAAGCCGACGGATTGTTATGAATAACCTCTCAATATAAGTTACCACCCTTCACCTTTTACCTTGGGAGTTGGAATGAGGCAAAAGTTATTAGTCGCCACTCGGAATACTGGAAAAATATCTGAATTTGCGGACATGTTTGCGGATTTTAAGCTAGAATGGATAGGGTTAGGAGATCTAGAAATTGACCTGAAGATCGCTGAGACAGGAGCGACATTCCAGGAGAACGCCATAATCAAAGCGACAGGGTACGCGGCCGCATCAGGTTTCTTAACCCTGGCTGACGACTCTGGTTTGGAAGTAGATGCGCTTAATGGCCGGCCTGGGGTTAATACAGCGCGTTATGGGGGTTTGGGTCTTACACCAGTTCAGAGATACGAATTACTGTTGGAAAATTTAGAAAGTGTCCCGATGGCGGAGCGGTCGGCCCGCTTTCGCTGTGTTATCGCTCTGGCCTCAGGAGAGGGCGTCCTCGGTACAGCGGCTGGTATTTGTGAAGGCTGGATTGCGCAGGAGCCGGCGGGCACAGGCGGTTTTGGCTATGATCCGATTTTCCTTCTACCGGATAGAATGAAAACGATGGCCGAGTTACCGGCTGTTGAAAAGCATCTCATCAGTCACCGAGGGCAGGCTATTGCCGAAATTGCCCCATTGTTACGGCAAGTGTTGGCTGAACAATCAGATTCGGAATAATGATGCCGTCATTCTCAGCCTTTGGCTTCTTTCCATCGCAGTTCTGCCAGGAAGTCAGCGATAACTGCGGCGACAGTGGTGGGTTTTTCCAACAAAACCATATGCGGACCACCTTCAATCTCGACCAGCCTGGCGTTTGGCAGCAGGTCGGCTAGCTCGCGACCGTATTGGATTGGCGCCATCTTGTCGGCCGAACCACTGATGACCAGAGTCGGCTGTTCAATCGAAGCGATCTCTTCTCTAACATTGAAGGTGTTACAGGCAGAGAAATCTCTGAAGGTGGTCCGTTGATCAGTTTCAAGCAGGCGTTCCTTTGCCCTGGCAGTGACTAACTCGGGTGCATCGCGAGACCAGGATAGCTTGACAATCAAATCTGTGGCTTTCGGGTAGTCAGTTGATATCAGGTTTAGAATGCTCTCCCCAACTGGAAGGGTAGCGCCGGTAGAGATCAATACCAGACCAATCACCCCTTGAATCCTGCGCAGGCCTATCTCTAGGGCGACCGCACCACCCATTGAGTAGCCGGCGACTACGACCTGTTTTAGACTCAGGGTATCAATGAGTTGAATGACATCAATGGCGTACTCAGCGATGCTATTCCTACCCGAGCCCTCTGATCGGCCATGACCAGGTAAATCGATAGCGTAGACAATGGTACTATCAAGCCGTTGTATCTCCAGAGGCCAATCAAGATGGGAGCCACCAGCGCCATGTATCAAAAGAAGGGCCGGCGGAGGTCCATGCCCTTTTTTTGTGAAAAAGATCTTTTGCTTCTGATCCAGGAGATAAGGCATGCTGTTCGTAGTTTAGCCGATATTTGAATATTTCTTCAATATGTAATCTCCTTGTCTGGACCGGCGTTATTGACTGGGCTTGTTATTCGGGCTTTAATGAAGGGTAATCGTCGCTTGACCCTCGATAAATGGGTCGTTAGAATCGGCTAAGAATTGGCCAAATAAGGATAGCGAAAATGAGTCAACTAGTCATTGAGGGTGGTCACAAGCTACGGGGTACTGTCACGGTCGGGGGGAACAAGAACGCGGCACTCAAGTTGTTACCCGGATGTCTGCTCACAGACGAGCCTGTAACTCTACATAACATTCCAGACATAGCCGATGTGCGTACAGAGATGGAGATTCTTAATGATCTCGGCGTTGAGATAACCAATCTTGGCCCAGGTAGCTTTAGGATACATGCGGCTGAGGTCACGAAAACAGATCTTAATGCGGATTTAGCCAGCCTGATCCGGGCCTCGTTTGTTTTTTCAGGCCCCATGTTAGCCAGAATGGGTCGCATACGATTACCCGGGCCAGGTGGTGATATCATTGGTGGTCGGCCGTTGGATACGAATATCCAGGGTCTTGAAGCCCTGGGGGTTAGCGTCACGGTAAGCGATCAGGGGTCTTTCTTAATGGAGGCGCCGCAATTGCATGGGGCCGGTTATCTGTTACAGGCTGAAGCCAGTGTCACAGCCACGGAAAATACCGTTATGGCTGCTGTGATGGCCAAAGGAGAGACCGTCATTGACAACGCGGCTAGAGAACCACACACTCAGGATCTCTGTAATTTTCTAAACATATTGGGTGCCCAGATCGAAGGCATCGGCACCAGCCGGCTTACCATCCAGGGTGTTGATCACCTTCACGGTGGCGAATATTCAATTGGTGCGGATTTCATGGAAGTAGGCAGCTTCATCGGCGCTGCAGCCGTGACTGGGGGAGAAATACGAATACGCAATGCGGACCCACAAAACCTGGGAATGATCGGGCAGGTATATCGCCGGCTTGGAGTCAGTTGGCACATTGAAGACCAGGATATCATTGTTCCTGGCGAACAATCCCTGGAAATAATCTCCGCCCTTGGCGGGCGGATTCCCGAGATCAAGCCCCATCCGTGGCCCGGATTCCCACCCGACCTGATGAGCATTGCCCTGGTTATAGCCACCCAGGCCCAGGGTTCTGTGTTGATGCACGATTGGATGTACGAGAGTCGCTTCTTCTTCGTCGACAAATTAGTTTTTATGGGAGCAAAGATCGTCCTATGCGATCCTCATAGAGTGTTGGTCCAAGGTCCCAGTCATTTATATGCGAATCCCCAGGGCGTTACCAGCCCAGATATCAGGGCCGGTATGGCCATGGTTTTGGCAGCGTTGTGCGCCCGCGGCTCGAGCACTATCCACAATATTCAACAGATTGATCGGGGATACGAGAAGATTGACGAGAAACTTCTCCAGCTTGGTGCGAATATTCGTCGATTGGAGTCCTGATCTTTGAAACCTGGTGACCTATATTTAGGGAGATAAATTTACGTTAAAGTATTTGACATGGGTCAGTGGTCATGTATAATCGCCTGTCGCCTTAGGTAAAGCATAGGAGACCGGGCAGGCTCGGCACATCCTGGTCTGTCAAGATCGAATTTTTATGAATGACAGAGGTGAACTTAAAGGGCTATATAGGCCCTTGTTTTTTTGGGAGAAAATAGGAAATGCCAAAACGGACTTATCAGCCAAAAATACGCCGCCGCATGCGAGTACATGGCTTTCGCGAGCGCATGAAAACACGGTCAGGTCGAAATGTATTAAAAAACCGGAGGACGAGAGGACGGTCAACCCTGGGCGTTACGATGAATAATCACGTCAAGCGCATCAATTGGAATGGTACACGGGCAGTTAGTTACCGGACCATGAAGAAAGCCAACGGCGGGAAATAGAGTTAATAACCGATGCAGCGGCGCCATCGCCTCAGGCGGGCAGTGGATTTTGACCTGTTGCGCCGTGAAGGCAGGCGCTGGCATCACCCCCTAGTCTTGATGGTTGTCCGGGCAAACGGCCAGCAGATTAGCAGGTTCGGATATTCAACAGGCAAACGCTTGGGCAAGGCGACATCGAGGAATCGAGTAAAACGTCTATTTCGGGAGATTGTTCGCCGGAAACTTCGAGAACTCGATAGCGGCTGGGATTGTTTATTTGTGGTCCGCAATGGCGCCGCCGAGGTCTCGTACGTCGAGTTGGAAATTGCCGTTAATGAGCTTCTTCAGCGAGCCGGTATATTGAATTCAACCGAAATCCAAGAGCTTTTGGGAAAATAGGATGAAACAATTATGAAACACATTGCCCTTATTTTTATACGCATATATCAACTTGCATTTTCCCGGGTTTTGCCCGCAAGCTGTCGATTCACGCCCTCTTGTTCTCACTATGGTTACGAGGCGATTGAAAAGTATGGCTTTTTTAAGGGGGGCTGGATGGCTATCAGGCGGATTGGCCGCTGTCATCCACTTCACCCCGGCGGTTACGACCCGGTGCCTTGATGGAGGTCCGTTGTTAAAAAATAATCCGCTGGTCCGCAGACCGGCATTCATTTTCTTATTCTTAGCCGTAGTGTTATTGAGCGCGTGTGGTTCTAGAGTAGCCAATAATAATTGGCCGGGCATGACCTCGTCCGGTGATACCGTCTACGTGTCTTTTGGACCCGGAGTGGTCGCTTTTGACATAGAACAGCAGGAGCAGTCCTGGTATTTTTCGCCGGATGATGGAGGTCCTAGTTTGCAAATATTTGCTCCACCATCAGTTGTTGACGGACAAATCGCTTTCGGTGACTATGGCAAATCTGGGGGCATGATTTCTCCCAACGTGACGGTTACCGTATACATGCTGGATGAAGAGAACCCCCAGAACCCAACCTGGACGCAAAGTACTGTGGCTCAGGATCGTATCGTGGCCCAGGCACTACAGATAGGCGACCGATTATATATTGGTACGGCCGACAATTTCTTGGTTGCGCTGGATGTAGAGAACAATGGGCAGCCGGTTTGGAATGAGCCCTTTGAGGCAGGCCATAGCATTTGGGGACAGACGGCTTACGAGGATGGTGTATTATATGTGCCATCACTAGATAAGTTCGTTCATGCCTTGGACGCTGAAACGGGTGAGATCCTCTGGCAGGCTGATGTGGGTGGATCGGTTTCTGATAAACCCATATTGAATGGTGACCTGGTTTATGCTGGTAGCTTTGATAAACAACTTCATGCACTATACAAGACAACCGGCGAATCTCGTTGGACCGCCCCGGCCGAGGGATCGGTTTGGGGTGCTCCTGTCGTTAACGGCGGCTCGGTTTACTTTGTCGATCTTCTTGGCAATGCTTACGCCGTTGATGCCACAACCGGCGAACAGTTTTGGCAATATGCGACCGGCGGATACGTGGTTGCTGCCCCGGTTTTCCATGATGGCGTTGTATATGTATCCAGCGGTGGTGATCCAGACCTGGAGGCTGCGGACAGAATCGGCGCCTTAATCGCTATTGATGCCAATACCGGGAAAGAGTTGTGGCGTATTACGGATCTAGATCCAATTTTCACAACACCGGCCATCGTGGGCGATGCCATCGTAGTGGCGACACAAAGCGAGGAACATCCACTAACGGTCACGACGATTGATACAACTGAACATGATCGTACATCAACTCTATTCCCCGAGTTGCCGTCTACTGAGTAATAACCCGTCACCCTAGTTAAATGGGTCGCTGAAGGAACAAGCTATGTGGGATGCTATTATAATTAACCCGATGACCAACGCCCTGATGTTGCTCTATGATTTCTTGGGCCACAACTTTGTATTGGCTATCGCCGTATTCACCATTCTAATTCGACTGGTTACGCTGCCGCTTAACCTACGGCAACAGAAGAGCAGCCTGCGAATGCAGGAGATACAACCGCAGATCCAGTCCATTCAAAAGAAGCACAAAGACAACCCACAGAAGATGAACGAGGAGTTCAAAAAAATTGGTTATAATCCGACCGATAGCCTCACTGGGTGTCTTCCGCTTCTTATTCAGTTTCCGATTCTTATTGGTTTATACCGGGCCATTATTACCCTTCTTGGTTCGACACCTCAGGCCCTTTTCCAACTTACCGACCGGATCTATGCGTTTGTGGACCAGTTGGTAGGCGTGAGCACAGCTTTACCGATACCCAATAAATTCCTATGGTTGAATCTGGCCCAACCTGATCCTTTATATATTCTCCCGGTATTGGTTTTTGGTACGATGTTTATCTCCCAGAAGTTGATGACGCCAGATAAGCCTAAGGAAGATAAGGATAAGAAGAAACAACCAGATAGCAACCCGATGGCCGGCATGACACAATCTATGCAATATACGATGCCGCTCATGTTTGGCTTTTTCTCGTTATCGTTTCCATCCGGCCTATCCATTTACTTCATTCTTTCAAACCTGATTGGTATTGGCCAGGGTTATATTACCAAGAATAATATGGCTAAAGAGCGGGCGGCGCGTGAAGCGGAAAAAGCAATAGGCAAAACGACCGGTATCCCAGCAGAAGCAAAAGCTGCTCCAGCCACAGTTAGCAGCACAAACGGCCGGACAACCCGGCCGACAGCCAAGCAACGAACTTCCAAGCGCAAACGACGTTCAGCGAAGCGATAAGAGTCCTGGGCTTGGACTATTCAGACGTTAATCGACAATAGATAGAGTGCAGATTATGGAAAATGAACAACGTATCCTTGAGAGTTCTGGCGAAAACGTAGAGAAAGCCATCGAAGAGGGCCTGAGCGAGCTCGGGTTGAGCCGAGATGAAGTTACAGTTGATGTCCTTGATGAAGGGAGTTCTGGTTTATTAGGTCTTAGGCGCCGTGCAGCCAAGGTTCGTCTGACAACTATCGAGCAACAACCCCTTGCCGCCGAAAACCTAGGTGGCGATTTAGACGACCCAAGTGAAGAATTGAACAAAGCTGAAGCTAAATTCTCCAGTGATGTAGTTGCCGCGAACGATACTGAGAGGCAGATACCCGACAAAATGGCCTTGGAAGTGATTGAGGCGCTGCTGGATAAAATGGCGATTTCTGCATCAATTAGCTCAAGAGAAACGGAACCGGACGACATAACCGGTGAGATACGCATGGTTATCGATATTCACGGGGAAGATATGGGTATCCTGATTGGCCCTCGTGGCGATACCTTGAATGCTCTGCAATATCTGGCGCGACTTATGACTGGTCATATGACCAGACACCGACCTACATTCATCGTCGATGTAGAAGGTTACCGAGAACGACGGGAACAGGCATTGGCCAGATTGGCCGAGCGTATGGCCGGCAAAGTCATAGCCCGAAAAAGACCTATCACTCTGGAGGCGATGCCCCCGAACGAGCGGCGGATAGTGCATTTGACCTTACGGGACAACGATCAAGTTTATACGGAAAGTTCAGGAGAAGGCAATTATCGTAAGGTGAGGATTTTCCCGAAATCTTAGCCGTGCCAGGGATAATCTCCTATCGCTATCCAATTGGACGGTGAAGTAGCTAGGTGGTAGAGGGCTTGAGTCTGACGAGGGTTACCTTAGTTACGGCTGAGATCTCTTCCAAAGCTGGCAAAACGGCAGCCGAGGGTTCGTTGTCCAGGCTAATAAAAGATAATGCTTCTCCATTTGGCCGGCGGCGGCCCATTCGCCATTCGCCTACATTGACCATATCCGCGGCAAGAATCGTGCCAACCTGACCGATGACGCCGGGCACATCCTGGTTGTGCATGATGAGGATAATTCCCTGAGGATTGATGTCAAGATGGTAATTGTCAACCTGAACAATTCGCGGCCTAGATCCACCAAACAAGACACCCGACATTAATTGTTCTCCCCCATCCCAAAGTACCCGGCATGAGATTAGATTTGGGTAATCGGCCAAATTCATCCCTTTCGTCTGTGAAAGAGTTATGCCGTGTTCTTCGGCTAGAATTGGGGCATTAATGTAATTTACCGAATCGGCAAGGTAGTTTTCCAGCAATCCTTTTAATAACGCGGCTGCGACCGGCCGAACCAGGCGATCGACCATCTCTCCCCGAACCTCCACTTCCACACGGCGAATCGGCGCATTCGCCATGGCTGCTTGCAAGGTGCCAATCCGTTCAGCCAACTCCATATGAGGCCAGATCGTGGCAAAATCTGGACCAGCGTGAAAGGGCATATTAATAGCGTTTCGATAATCGATGCCACGTAAGGCGTCCGCGACCTGATCGACGATCTGAGTTGCCACGTCGCGCTGGGCTTCGACAGTACTCGCGCCAAGGTGTGGTGTGTGTAGGACGTTGGTTAGACCAATGAGAGGATTATTTACTGGTGGCTCTTCACTATAAACATCGATAGCGGCGCCGCTCACTTTTCCACTTTGTATCGCCTCTGCCAATGCTTGTTCATCGATCAATTTGCCTCGAGCAGTGTTGATGATCATTACGCCTTGTTTCATTTGTTCAATCGCGACGCTGTTAATGATGGATTTAGTCTCGGGTGTTATGATGGTATGGAGCGTGATGTAATCCGCTTGTCCGAGCAGATCATCCAGGTCGACTAGATCAACACCCAGCTCCCTAGCCACATTTTCTGCCACAAAGGGATCATAGGCGAGAACTTCCATGCCAAAGCTCAAAGCTCGCATTGATACCAATCGGCCAATCCGGCCAAAACCGATGATTCCCAGGCATTTTCTGTAAAGTTGTCTGCCTACAAACTCCGACCGCTGCCAGCCACCTGATAACAGTGACGCATGAGCGACGGCGGTGTGCCGGCTGAGCGCTAACATCAAAGTGATCGCTTGTTCGGCCGTAGCCACAGCATTGGCCTGTGGGGTATTCATAACGATAATACCTTGTGCCGAGGCTGCGTGAATGTCGATATTATCTACCCCAATTCCCGCCCTGCCGACGACCTTTAGCCTCTTTCCGGCCCGGATAACATCGGCATCGACTTTTGTACCACTGCGCACGATGATGGCATCATATGCTGGAATCACCACCAGCAATTCGGCTTTCGTCATCCCCAACTTGAGATCGTAGATTATATCGTCGGCCTCGTCCAATCTCCGGAGACCATCATCGCCTAGTTTGTCTGACACCAATATCTGATACATTCGGTCAATGCCTCATATTTGACACCTAATTTCAGGCCAATAGGTTATTTTGGTTGTTATTTCCAAGCATTCCATCAATGGTGATTAGGAGTTGGTCAAGATCGGCCATCCTGGTATCGCCCATATGGGCGATGCGGAAAGTTTTCCCTTTTAAGCTCCCGTAGCCGTTCGAAATAATCATACCCTGAGATCGCAAGTATTTGTTTAATTGACCTATATCCAAATTGAGATCATTGGATAGACATGTTACGGTGGGCGATCGATAACCTTCAGGCGCCAGCAGGCCAAATCCATGTTGCTGGGCCCAAGTAATGACCCGATCTCTCATTGTCAAGTGACGCTTAAATCGATTTTCCATGCCTTCAGCCAACATGTCATCCAGTTGCCTGTCCAGAGCAAAGAGTAACGAAATTGCCGGCGTTGCTGGTGTTTGATCACGCAGCAAGTATTTTTCAAGTTCGAGAAAGTCGAAGTAGTAGCCGCGATTGGACACCGTGCGGGCCTTCTCTAGTGCCCGATCTGACACGGCGCAGAAAGCTAAACCGGCAGGCAAGGCAAATGCTTTCTGACTAGAGGTGAGCACCACATCGAGGTCCCAAGAATCAAATTCAAGACGAGCACCAGATAGGCCGCTTACCGAATCGACCAGGATCATAATATTTTCCCCACCGGGAATCGAGCGAACAGCACTGGCGATTTCCGCGATTGGACTCACTGCACCGGTACTGGTTTCATTGTGAACGACGGTTACAGCATCAAATTGTTGAGTATTAAGTCGTTCAGCAACCTGTTCCGGACGGACTGGTTGCCCCCATTCGACGTTAAGGACGACGTTATCCTTGCCATTGGCTTCGGTTACCTGGCGCCAACGATCGGCAAAGGCGCCGTTGACACAATTTAATATTTTTAGATTGCTACAATTTCGGACGGCCGCTTCCTGTAGCCCTGTGCCCGAAGATGTGCTGATATAGACCCGTTTTTTAGTCATAAAAACTTGCCGGATCTTTTGCTGAATGCGAGCAAATAGTTCGGCGCATTCCGGCATACGATGTCCGATCATCCATGACGTTTGCGCGTCAAGGATCTCTGTTCGAACTTCAGTTGGACCCGGAATGAAGAGTCGGATATGCGGCATTCCATGCCTTGTCAAATTTATCTTTGAGTTTTTCACTTTGAAATTCTAATGCTCCGTCAAGAATTAGTTGAATACTCGTTTCGCTTATTTGGTGAAAATCGGTCTGGACCAGGCCCAATAATCCAGCCGGCCCCAACGCGATGGCCAGGAGTGGGGCCAGGGTTGGCGATTTAATAAATAGCGGCGACTCAGCACGAACCTTAGGCCGGCTAGTGATCCCGCCAAAGCCGACGAATAGATCAACTGCGTGGCTTGCAAGGAGATCGCTGACCCCGTCACCGATAAGCAGGGAGCGACCTGTCGTGTTTCTTAAAAATTCTTGGATTATCAAGGCTTTCCCATCGCTTACTACCAAAGGGTCGTCATTGTAGGTCATGAACTGCTCGTTTGGATTCTGCTCTTCATCAACCTGTTGCCACCACTCACCAGAAAGTTGATCGTATTCTATACCAACACCCCGAATGTTTTGGCGAGGTATACCAAGATAGTTGCCAAATTCAATGACGGGCTCTGCAAGACCGCCACTAACAATGTAGACCTGAAGACCCAGGTGTTGCATCGCACCGATAGTCTCAACTGAATCCGGGACAATGTTTTGTTTGTATATTTGGCGGATGGCTCTGATTTGACCTCGAGTTGGGCGCACTGCCTCTAAACGCTTGGCGTAGACTTCCTCTAAATCAAGCTGGCCGTTCATGGCCGCCTCGGTTAAAACACTCACACGCCAGCCTTTTCCCGCCGCATCCGCCAACGCATCAATACCCTCGACGGTGGTTAGTGTCGAGTCACAATCAAAAAAGATGTGTTGAAAGGGAGGCCAGCGCATATGCTTTGTTAGTTAGAACTGAGTAAGAGCAATGATTTCCTGATGTAAGTGACGATTAGATGCCAGGCATCCAGGGTGGTTAAGACGCCAAGTCCCTCCACTAATATTGCTTAGCTGCCCTCCAGCTTCAGCAATGAGCAGTTCGGCGGCCGCCACATCCCAGGCACTAAGAGCTAGATTACAGTATGCGTCGAGACGACCGGCGGCAATCCAGGCCAATGCTAGAGCAGCCGATCCCGTAGCCCGCACCGATTGCACCTGATGAATAAACCTACCAACGGCCTCAAACATTTGCTCACGTCGTTGATAATCCCGGCTCCAATCTAAGCCGATGATGGCCGATTCCATATCGGTTGTGGGGCTAACCCGCATGGGTTGATCATTGAGGGTACAGCCTTGACCAAGGGAAGCGCTAAATAACTCGTCACGGAAAGGATCAAATATCGATGCGGCCAACACCCGGTGGGTCACCGGTTGCTTGCTTAAATTGGCTGTCTCTAGATCATCGAAATTGATAATTTCAGCGGCGGCGACGGAAACGCAAAAAGTTGGAAGATGGCGGCTGTAATTTGAGGTGCCATCAACCGGATCAATGATCCAGACAATGGGACCCTCCTCTGCAAGTGATGGATCATCTTCCTCGGTCAAGAAGCCATGATCAGGGAATATTTTTAGAATATTTTCTGTTATCAAAGCCTGGGCGGCATAATCCGCGTCGGTAACGAAATCGCGATAGCCCTTTTTACTAACTTGTAGCGGTTGTACCCATTTTCGGAGCAATAATTCGCCCGCTTCCCTGGATACATCTCTGGCTAAGGTTTCGAGTTTAGAAAGCTCAATATCACTGATCTCAATCATCTTATAATCTCATGCCGTTACAATCGGGTACAGATACTCGTGTATTCACCTAATTTCTACTCCCCATCTGCGAACCGGCAGCATTATAACATGGCCATCAGGTAGAGCAAAAGCCGGCGGCGGTGAATCGGCAATCAATGACCTACAGCCCAGGAATGGTTGATTTGACCCCCGACCCTACACTAATAATAGCAAATCTAATATTTCTCTATTTTTAATCTAACAATTGTCTTACAGGAAGATCGTAAAGTAGTTTTATGTTCGTTAATTAATGGGTTGAATAACTCTTTCACACCTGAAAAAGAATCTTGATGTGATTTTTTTTATCAACGAGTTATAAGTGATGGCAACCGCTTCACGGAGTTGTTGTAATTACAAATAGCGAAAAAATGGAGGTTTCAAAATGATTTACCGTAATGATTACCGAAGAATGATGATGCCCAGGCGAGTTATGTGGCGTGGGATGCGTGATTTACAGAATGAGATGGAGTTTTTACTGGGAGGAACACTCGGTCCAGTTCGCAGACATTACCCAATGATTAATGCCTGGATGAATAAAGAGGGCCTGATTGTTTTCGCCGAACTTCCTGGCGTAAATCCCGATGAACTCGACATATCTGTTGTGGGAAACACCTTGACCCTGAGCGGTGCCCGAAATAGTGAGGCTCTACCGGATAACGCCGAACATTACCGTCGCGAACGCGGCCACGGCGAATTCAGCCGGTCCTTAACGCTGCCATTCAAGGTTGAAGTGGATGGCGTGGAAGCGACGTTTGAGAATGGTGTTCTTAAACTCGAGCTTCCCCGGTTGGCCGAAGAAATGCCAAGGAAGATTTCACTCAAATCCGAATAAAGTCCAAGCTCAATAGTTTTACATAACATATTAATGAATAAGAGGATGTTTAAATGACTGATACAACGATTCAAACCTTGCAGGAAGAAGCACTGGCCCCTGAGCAGCGGCAATCGATCCGTCCTCGGCGGACTTATTCACCCGCCATAGATATTTTTGAGACGAATGATTCGATTGTTCTGTTGGTAAATATACCTGGCGTACCCGAAGAGAATGTTGATATTACCCTGGAAAAGAATCAGCTAACAATTCGAGGAAATGTAGAGTACGAAGCCCCTCAGGGATACAAGGCCGTTTATGGCGAGTACGACGTGGGCGACTACAAACGGACGTTTTCTCTGTCTGATGAGGTCGATCATGACGAGATCGAAGCGACATTGAAGCATGGTGTCCTTCGTTTGGTCTTAGCCAAAGCGGCGGCCGTTAAGCCGCGGCAAATAGTCGTGCAGGCAGCTAACTAACGGTTGAGATTCTAACCATAACAATTTGTGAAAAGGGACAAGGTATCGAGACTATTTGATATAATGATAGTCAAGTAATAGAGGCCGGTGCTAAACAAAGTACCGGCCTTTTTTGTCACAATTCTGATTTTAATGAGATCCTTTCTGAAATCTCGACGGAACGCACATGTAAACTCAGGATGTTCCCCCGGTTGTTAATGTAAAAATTCGATAGTTTGATATCGCGAAGATTATTGGCTCAAGGCTAGAAAATCGCTATACCAGGCCATTGTTCTTACCAAACCATCTTCCAGGCTATATTCCGGATGCCAGCCCAATTTTTTGTGAGCCCGGCTAGAAGCCAGATATTGGTCAGGAATCTCATTCTTGGCCTGGTTTAATATTATCGGTTTCAGGTTTGATTGACCCGAGATATGACATATCGTGTTAACCATCTGTAAAGCGGTCACAGGTTGGTCCATTCCAAAATTGAACGCCAGGCCGTGAAGATCCTCATCTCCAATATGCTCACCGAGCGTCATGTAACCGCTAACAGCGTCTTCGACATACAAATAATCTCTTTTCGGCGATCCATCTGATCTTATGACTGGCTGGTTACCTTGAACTATGCTTCTGATAGTTCCGGGAACAATTCGATTCCAATTTAGGTCTCCTCCACCGTAAAGATTGCTAAACCGCGTTACCACAGCGGGCGTACCATAACTATGGGCATAAGCACGCGCAATCATGTCTGCACAACTCTTGGACACATCGTATGGGTGGCGGGCCATGAGCGGGGCATTCTCTTGATAGGGCAATTTTTCTTGCGCGCCATAGGCTTTATCACTGCTAGCAACAATAATGCCTTTCACCGTTGTGTTTCTTCTGGCTGCTTCCAGTAAGACCCACGTGCCCTTAATATTGGTCTCAAAGGTCGATAACGGCGATATATTGGCGATACCTACGATGGTCTGGGCCGCCAGATGGAATATGATCTCTATCTCATATTCAGCCAGCACGCGCTCCATCAATTCATAATCACACACGTCCCCGTTGACGATGGTCATCCTATTCCGCAGTCCCAATTGCGCCAGTAGGGAATGGGGAACCCAGTCACGAATTATGCCTACGACATCAGATTGGGCTTCGACCAATCCGGCCGTCAGCCAGGATCCTAGAAAACCATTGCAGCCGGTAACCAGCACACGCTTCTCTTTCCAGAATGAATTACTCAATGTATTGCTCCGTATCTAAGAGGTCTGGCCTATTGACAACCAATTCAACCTAATCCAGCGCTAGACGCCTGGGCCAGAAACTACCATACTTTCCAAGGTGCTCCCGATTGCCATAATTTTTCCAGCAAAATGGTCTCTTTCATAGAATTCATCGATTGCCAAAAACCATCGTGTCTGTAGATCATCAATTGTTCTTGTTCCGCCAAAGCAGGAAGCACATCTTGCTCC